>Ga0224530_1001335_pt1 | contig 13250 bp, 7 predicted proteins | sample CBST75metaG_FD_179873 | JGI IMG/M metagenome (GOLD analysis project Ga0224530, IMG submission 179873) | Peat soil microbial communities from Stordalen Mire, Sweden - C.B.S.T75 | ecosystem: Environmental > Terrestrial > Soil > Wetlands > Peat | place: Sweden: Norrbotten County, Stordalen Mire...
GTCGACTCCGAACACTTGCCTCTGAAGTCCTGGGGCCTTTTATCCTTTTCTGACGCCAGATTATGATTGGTGATCACATTGCGAGTTCTTTTTCCGCGACTTGATATCCAGACCGCGCAGATCGGAAGGACTAATCCTGAATCTACCTCAGGCCACTATAACCCAAGGCATTATTGGGGAGAACTCTGCGACACGAGCGGCCTCGTTTTCGTCGCTAGCCTGACCGTGCACGGATCGTGAGTGATTCCAGGCCCCATCGGCGTTTACGGGTATTAATCCGATAAAGACCCCGGAAACTATGCTGGATGAGTGATTTGCCCTCCCTAACTTTTCGCGCCGAAGGTTATCTGCAGTTCTACTGCATGTGGCAGCCCATGTCATGGGATTTATTTAGCCAGTGGTACATCGCATCGATGACTGGGGGATTATTCCTCCAGCTAAGCCCCTCTGATCGGGTTCCGGCTACTCCCCCTTGGCCCTTTGACCACTCCGCCGTCTGGGACTAGTCTGGTTGAACACATCTTGCACAAAGATCGGCACAAACCAGAGCCATGCCACGATATCCAGATGCTGTTGGTCATCTTCGTGAACTTGCCACCGAGGTAGGTCTACCTTGGTTCTCATTCCTTTGCGACTACTCTGTCGCCCATGGAAGCATTCCGCTCGCCCCGGTCAAACTGTCGCAGCTTCATGCCATCTTCGTCGGCAACGAAACTTACACAAGCGCCACTGCGACCATGGCCGATGCCACCATCAATACGCCCGAAATTCAATCCGACCGACTGCAAAGACTTTTCGGATTCAAGAACTTCAAGTTGCTGAGTGAAACGCTCAACGTGACTTTTGCGAAGCAGATCACCGTCATTTTCGGTACGAATGGAAGTGGCAAGTCCAGTCTATGCGAAGCGATGAAAGTCCTCGCAAATCGTGAACTCCCAGCCAGACCCCTCAGTAACCTGCGTAGCCCAGTATCCACGCCTACCGAGTTTCAGTACCAATTTGACACCGACCAAGCGGCGCGAACATGGACGAAAGCGGTGGGCCACGGGTCGCTGAGCATGACCATCAAGTATTTCGACACCAGCGTGGCGATGCGCAACGTCAAGGTTGCCATTGCGCCAGAACGCATCATCGAGGTCTCCCCGTTCAAGTTGAGCTTGTTCGAGACACTCACTGACCACATCGCTACATTCCGCAGGGACTTGCAACGTCATCAAGCTTCGAACGCAACGGACTTGACGCTGGCGGCGCAAAGTCTGCGCGTGGCATTCCAAAAGTGTCCCAACCGTGCTGCATCTACCTTCACCGACAGAAGTCTTGCCGCCGTCGAAGCCATCATCACACTAGGAGAACAGTTTAGCGACCAGGATATCCTCGCTACAAAGTCGACAAAACTGACGGAACTCAAGCGAGCGACATCATCTGAAGGTTTGACCGCCCTACGTACAGAACACCGAGACCTAGAATCCCTAATGTCCCTTCTCAACAACGTCCATAAGCTTGCGACATCGGGCTGGGCTCTGAACCTCGCGCAGACGGCATCATCTCTCGTTGAGAAACGTATGGAACAACGCGCATTGGCTGAAGCCTTTTTGCCGAAGGGAGTAGACCCTGAGACATTCATGGCGCTCCTAGAAATCACATCGACAGTTTGTCCTTTAGCGGAGGCCGAGGGACATTCGTGTCCACTGTGCCAACGTGAACTCAGAGAGCACGAGATTACCCTCTTCAGGAAATACCATGACCTGCTGAACGGTCTGCTTGAAAGGGACATCGAGACTCTTGAAGCCAGTTCACAAAAGGCTCAGGAATACCTGAAAGCACTCTCAGAACTGGACAGTGCCGAGTTCTCACCATGGCTCATGCCGCAATTTCTCCAGAATCCGAGTGAATATCCGGGCGTCTGTATTGGTCGAGGATTAACTTGAGGTTTGGGTCCATACCCGGAGACGAGATAAATTCTGGGATGCCCGCCCGTAACGCGTTTGCGGTGACCAGTTCAGATGGCGGCAGCGCCGGGTTCATGGTGCGTAGCCAACTGCGGAAGGCGCGCCAGACTTCGGCGGTATGGTTGATCGCCAAGTGTTGCAGCAACCCCTGGGCGATGCATCCCAGTTGCACGTGCAGATGAAAGGCCCGCATCTTTCGGAGGGTTGCAGCGCGATATGCGTCGCTGGTCCGGTGCAGATGCTGGTTGCCATCGCCCCGGCGCAGCGGCTTCATTCCCCACATCCAAAAGTGGTAAGCGTAGGCGCCCAGTACATGCACTGCCTGACGGAATCCCAACTCGATTCTGAACCGGTAGCCGTAAAGCTGGAGTATTTCAAGAGGCGCAAGGGTGAGGTCGGTAGCCATCAGGAAGATGGTGCCACGCTGGGGATGGCATACGATCACGAAACGCACCATGCGCGCGGCCGGGCGCCAGATCAGATCCAGGCAACGATAGCGTAGCGTGACATTGCTTTCGCCGTAGACGGGGCTGGGTGCGGAAGTAAATGCGTCGTCGTCCTGGGCCAGATCCTTGAGGCGGACCTTTGTGCCGTAGATCCTTGGCCTGCCCCGCCGACGGCGTGCGGGCGCGGGCGCAGGCAGGTAAGCGACCGCATTGCTCTTGGCGCGAGTTACAAGCTGATGCCCGTTGGCGAGTAACTGCCCGATGAACTTGCCGCTGGCATAGTAGGCATCGGCCACCAGCAGCACCTTACGCCCCAGAACGTAGGCGATCGAAAACAGCAAGGTCGCCAGTTTGTCGAGCAGGGTTCTGGCGTCGCGGTTAGAAAAGACCAGTCCTTCGTGAATGCGGGAGGTCAGAGGCACGGCGGCAACATGACCGGAAGCACCTTGGACCAGCAACGAAATGGCCTGGAACGAATGGCCCATGATGTATTCCGGCTTGGAGTTGCTGGCCGATTGCTGGTGCAACATCTTGACGGCGGGCATTTTCTTGCCCTCTTTGGGGGCTTTGATGCCATCGGCAAGACAGACCAGGCGGGATCCGGCCAGCATGGGCTGAAACAGCACCAGGCACAGCCGGACCCAGCAATCGGTGAGCCGATCCAGATCGAGTCCCTCGGTGTGGAACAGATGCAGGAAGCGGTGATATGCCTTGCCGCCTAAGCCCAGAATGCGGATATAGCTGGTCACGCCGGCACGATCGGAACGGCAGCAGAGTCCCATCAGCGTCAGGACCATCCAGAGAAAGGTGCGGGATCTGCGGCAGGCAGGCCGCAGCGAACGAACCGCTTGCATCCAGGCAAACCATAGACTCATGGATGAGTATCCTCAATATGGCCGATAGCATTATACAGCTATCGGCCACGCAGATAAAGAGATATACTTTCCACGATGGATGCCAAACGAGAAACTGAAATCGAGCGTCAGATCGAGAAGTTGAAGCGGGAGCTTTCCGCGCTGGGAGATCTGCGGCCAGGAAGCCTGTCGACGCAATACAACGTATGTGGATCGCCCGGATGCCGCTGTAAAGCCACGCCACCCCAAAAGCATGGCCCGTACTATCAGGTCAGCTTCAGCCGCAAGGGCAAGAGCAGTTCCAAGTTCATTCGTAAGGAAGACCTGCCTGCCATCCGCAAGCAGTTGAAGAACTACGAAAAGATGAAGACTCTCATGGATCGCTGGATCGATCTGGCCACCGAACTATCCAACCTGCGGCTCAAGAAAGATCAGGCCTGAAAAGCAGAGAACTTGGCACTCTCCAGTTGAAAAGTATCTTTCACAACTGTTGCGCTCGTCATTGTGTTGTCTCCTTGGTTCGTAAAACAAGCCCGATGGACCTCAGAATTGATTAACAGCCTTCAGCATCTCAATCGGCACCGGTCCCCGAAGGCTCCGCTTGCTCGGAAATGATTCGGACTGAAACTTTTCACATCGGTGAGATCAAGGTATGTCCAATAAAGATCACTACGCGCGAAGGTCCTGTCGCTTCAGTGTGCGGGGAATCGAATGAGTCGGGAGAATATCTAGGGAGCGACCACAACGTCTTAAGTACAGGCTTGGCATCAATCAAACTGCCAGATTCACGGTTGTCTCACGGATTCAATTGCTGACGCTTGCGGAATCACAACAGCTTCACGATAGGGCTTATATGATCAGGTGATGAGCACGCTTTTGATTACGGGCGCTTCCGGACGTATCGCACGCCGTACTGCTGTCTTGTTGGCGAAAGAGGGCAAGGCGTTTCGCCTGATGACGCGTACTCCTCAGCGAGTGCCGGATATCGAGGGCGGGGAGGTTGTTCGCGGTGATTTCGCAGAACAGGCAACCCTGGAGGCTGCCTTTGCCGGAGTGTCCGCCGCATTGGTGATCTCCGGGTCTGGCAAGCCTGGGGAACGTGCTCAATTGCACCGGAACGCATTCGAAGCCGCCGCACGGGCAGGCGTCGAGCACGTCGTGTATTTGTCTCTCCAGGGATCATCCCCAACTTCAAAGTACCCCTATTTTCGCGATCACGCTCTGAGCGAGCAGTACCTTGCGGCAACCTGCATCCCGCATACTGTACTTCGAAACGCGTTTTATCTGGACATGTTTCTGGAGCGATTCGAGACCGATGGAGTGATGCGCGGTCCGGGAGGCGAAGCGCGAGGAGCCTTCATCTCCCGAGAAGACTCTGCCCGGACCGCGACCGCTGTGCTGGTGAATCCGCCTGGCGGTACGCACGATATTACTGGGCCCGAGGCGTTGAGCCCTGTCGACGTGGCGCGACGCTTCTCTGCGCTGACCGGTCGCCGACTTTGCTACCAGCAAGAAGCGGATGAGTCCGCACGAGAGCGATTGAGCAAACATGAATCAGATGCCTGGCGCATCGATCTATCTGTCGGATGGTTTGAGGCGATTGCGGCAGGAGAGTTGGAGAATACCAGTAACGCGGTATTGCGCTTCACCGGAAAGGCGCCGATGAGCATTGAGTAGTATTTCACGTTGTTCCCCGAATTGCTGCAACCACTTCGGTCAACAGAAGACCACCACTCGGTGAACCAACGGTGAGAGTTGCTCCGCAAACTATGTGCCACCGGAAACATAAAGTCCGACGGGCCATAATGCGGCGAGGCCCCGTCCACGGACCGGCGGACCAATCACTTAATGTGCCAACTGCGCCATGAACACTCCACCTATCCATGTGGACTGCCATCCTATACTCTCTCGGACAAGCCGTTTATTGCCCAGAAACGTATCTACCTCTGCGCAGCTGAATGTGTGCAGCACAAGAAGGTCCCTTTTCTTCGATGAGATGCGCCCAGACACTCCTCTCGCCGCGGCATAGACGAAGAGCAATCGACGACTCGACAAGCCAAGCTTATGCGTGGGTGGCGGCTATTTTTCCGGTACGGTCAGTGTTTGAGATTGATCGCGGCCGGCAACCTCAATGAACGGCCGGCCGTAGTAGGAGTCGAGCAGGATCGAGCGGAGTTCGTCGATCAACGGGTAGCGCGGGTTGGCGCCGGTGCACTGGTCGTCGAAGGCCTCCATCGCTATGTGGTCCAGACGGCTTAGAAACTCTGCTTCTGGCACGCCGGCAGCCTGGATGGAGATTGGGATTTCGAGGTCACGCTTGAGATCCTCGATCCAGACGATCAGGTGCTCCACTTTCTCATCGTTGTCGTGTCCGCCGAGGCTGAGGGATTCGGCGATCTCGGCATAGCGACAGCGGGCCTTGGGCCTGTCGTATTGCGAAAAAGCAGACTGCTTGGTGGGGTTGTCATTGGCATTGTAGCGGACGACGTTGGCTACCAGCAGCCCGATGGCCAACCCGTGCGGCAGATGGAATTCGGCGCCCAGTTTGTGCGCCATGGAGTGGCAAACGCCCAGAAAAGCATTGGCGAAAGCCATGCCGGCAATCGTAGCCGCATAGTGGACTTTCTCGCGTGCCCCAGAATCACTGGCACCGCGCTGGTAGGCATGGGGCAGATAGTCCTTGAGCAGCTTCAGCGCCTGGAGTGCCTGGCCGTCGGTAAACTCGGTCGCCATGATCGAAACATAGGATTCGAGGGAGTGCGTGACGGCGTCAATGCCACCAAAGGCCGCGAGCGGCTTGGGCAGGTTCATAACCAGGTTGGGATCGACAATGGCCATGCGCGGGGTAAGTTCATAGTCGGCGATCGGATACTTCTTCCCGGTCGCGTCATCGGTCACCACGGCGAAAGGTGTCACCTCGCTTCCGGTTCCAGAGGTGGTGGGAATAGCGACCAGTGTGGCTTTGCCGCCCAGCTTCGGGAAGTGGTAAATGCGCTTCCGAATATCCATAAATCGCATCGCCAGACTGTGGAAGTCCACCTCCGGATGTTCGTAGAGCACCCAGGCGATCTTGGCGGCGTCCATCGGCGAGCCTCCGCCAAAAGCCACGATCACGTCCGGGCGGAATGCAGTAGCCACTTCGGTGCATTTGCGCACAATGGTTAGCGTGGGATCGGCCTCGACCTGGGGGAATACCTCGACCTCAAGGCCTTCGTTCTTCAAGTACGCAATCAGCTCATCGGTGTGACCGTGATGATAGAGATATGGATCGGTGACGAGGAGGGCGCGCTTCTTGCCTGCGAGCTCTTTAATCGCTTCCGGCAGGCAGCCGCGGCGGAAGTAGATGGAAGGAGGCAGCTTGTGCCAAAGCATATTCTCGGCCCTTTTGGCGACGGTTTTGATGTTGAGCAACTGCTGTGGGCCAACATTGACTGTCACGGAATTACCACCCCATGAGCCACAGCCCAGCGTAAGCGACGGCGCGAGGCTGAAGTTGTAAAGATCGCCTATGCCACCTTGCGAAGACGGCGTATTGATCAGGATGCGCGAGGTCTTCATCCTGGCGCTGAAAGCGTTCACACGATCACGTCGGCCGTCCTGATCGGTGTAGAGAACTGACGTGTGGCCGATACCCTCCAAAGCTACTAACGCAGCGGCTTTGTCTACTGCGTCCTCGAAGTCACGAGCGCGATAAAGGGCTAGCACAGTACAGAGCTTTTCGCGTGCAAAGGGCTCATTGGATGAAATGTCCGTGACCTCTCCGATGAGCAACTGAGTGCCCTGCGGCACTTCAAAGCCCGCCATGGCGGCGATACGCGTCGCCGATTGGCCCACGATGGCCGGATTCACTGCTCCGTTCACCATCAGGACGGCGCGCACGGCATCAGTCTCCGCTGGACTTAAAACGTAACCGCAATGCCTGCTGAAACGATTGCGCAGGGCAACATAGATTGCGTCCACCCCGATTACCGCCTGCTCAGACGCACAGATCATGCCATTGTCGAAGGTCTTGGACATCAAAATGGAAGCCACCGCGCGTCTCAAGTCGGCGGCCTCATCGATCACCACTGGGGTGTTACCTGGACCCACACCTATGGCCGGTGTGCCGGAAGAGTAGGCTGCATGCACCATGCTTGGGCCGCCCGTGGCCAGGATCAGCCGAATCGCTGGATGATGCATGAGGGCGGTGGACAACTCAAGAGTGGGTTCGTCGATCCAGCCGATGATGTCTTGCGGCGCGCCCGCGACGACTGCGGCTTCGAGCACGATGCGCGCCGCCTCGCAGGTCGAGCGCCGGGCGCGCGGATGTGGGCTGAAGACGATGCCATTGCGCGTCTTCAGCGAAATCAGTGCCTTGAAGATTGCTGTCGAAGTCGGATTGGTGACCGGAATAAGACCGCAGATCACGCCCATTGGCTCAGCTACGGTGATGACTCCTGCTCCGTCGTCCTCACTGAGTACGCCGCAGGTTTTCTCGTCCTTGTATTTATTGAAGATGTATTCCGAGGCAAAGTGGTTCTTGATCACTTTGTCCTCGACCACGCCCATGCCTGTCTCTTCGACGGCCAACTGCGCCAGCGGGATACGCTCCCCTGCGGCGGCAAGCGCCGCCTGGCTAAAGACCCGGTCCACCTGTTCCTGGGTGTAGGTGGCAAATTGACGCTGTGCCCGATCAACGCGAGTAACCAAATCATTCAACTCGGTGAGTGTAGCAACAGTCATAAAAACCTCCATGCCTTGAATCGCCGGATAAATTGCTCCCGAATGGCCAAGCCTGTTGCTCTTGGTCCATTGGCACGCATGTGATGCTGCTATAGGAGCACCGCTCTGAGACCAAGGCTTGGCGGAATAGGGACTGGCGGCAGCTGCGCGGGTAGACCTTCGATGATGTCGAGGTGTCTGTAGTTCCCCGAAGCGTGTGTGGCGCTGGTATGCACGTCCAAGGGCATTGGCTCCACGCAAAAGGAATTGTTTTCTGAAACCATCATTGTCAAAAGAGCCGGAGGTTTACCTGGTCTCCCGTAGGGATATTTGAATTCCAGCCAGGTGCACAGTCTGGGATCGTGAATTTCCGGCCGGTTTTGCCAAAATTCTGGTTCCAGCCCGCACTGAATCCGCAGATGATCCAGTTGCAACTCGATGGTTAAAATGTCTTTGGGAAAATAGAGCTGAACATTGTTTGCGCCAACATTCAGCCCGGTTACGCGACGACCCTTATTCTGTGTTCTGACTACCATATATGCCTTTGGCTTCTTCCATAGCGAAACTGCGCCTTGACAAAGATTCTCTCAGGATGCACTTCACCTAAGATGGTTACTCTTGCTCAGATAAGAGAAGAAGGATGCGTTTCACCTTGTGCCTTGTCACTGTATATAGCCAATCGTTGTTGCATAATTGTCCTTCGGAAGAGCGAGAAGAAAATCCCGCGGGCCCAGGCACCTCGGGTTCACTCACGCATCTTATTCCGGCTGATTGGACTCTCCTGTTGAGGGCTGCGCGGGACCTGTCGATGGTGTTGCTGCCGGAGCACGCGTGGTGGGCTTTTTTTGTGGAGCCGTGCCAGATTCGGGTGCCTTTGGCGCCGTATTCGCGTCCTGGGCAGCGGGCGCCGGATTGGGAGCCGATGATGGAGCTTGTACGGTCGGTACAGATGCCGACACGGCTTTCTGGACCGGTGTGGGCAACGTCATGGCGGCCACTGAGCCGGGGTCGTCGCGGAGCTTGAGGTAGAGCGTTGTTCCGTCTGCGGGTGTCGGCACGTTGAAGGTGTTCTCGGAAAAGCCGGTGGGCACTTCAGTCGGCGTTGCGAAATCTTTCTCAGCACTGAAGGACTGAACGAGGAATATGTCACTGCCGTCGATCGTGCAGGTGAGAGCGTCCGCGGTGGTGCAATGGATGGTAGTGATCTGCGGCGTGCGGACAAGGGTGCCGAGCGTTGTCCAATCGCCGGGTGTGCCGTCTTCCGCCATGGGACGCATCTGCAGCTTGCCAAAGGCAGACTGTCCGAAGGCCTTCATCAGGTCGAGCGTAGCGATGGCGGTGCGTTCGTCCTGCAATACGATGTTATTGGCCGCGAGCGAGAGACTGGTATGGACTGATCCGCTGATGGTGGCAACTTCAATGCTCTGCATGCGTGGAAAGACGTCCTTCGTCTGCACAACGAAGGTCAGCTTGCCGTTAAGCGGGAGGTCGTCCTTAGCGCCGAGGGTGACGGGAATTGCGCCGTTCGATGACATGGGTGCGTCGTTGAAGGAGAGCAGTTTAAGACTTGGGCGTGGCGCTTCAGTGGAGATCTTGACGCTCATCGTGCGGCCGTCTTTGAGTTTCACCATCGCCTCTTTGCCGTTGCCCGGCGAGACGCCTGCTTTGGCGTTCAGGTAAACGGTCTTGTCGTCGCTGCCGCCGTCGGCGGGCATGAAGGATTGATTGTCGATCTGGGCAGAGACGACTTCCTTGAGGCCCTGACCGGTAAGTACCGCTATGTTGTCACCCGCGTGAATCTTGATGCCATCCAGGTGGATGTCGCCCGTGTATGCGGTTAGTGGGACGTTGTCCCTATTCGAGTCGCCGTACTGTTGAATGGCGAGAGAATAGCCGCCCGGCTTCACTTTTTTGAGCGAGATGTCCAGGTCAAGGGTGTTTTTTACATCTTTGCCTGTGTCCGGCTTGAAGGTGACGTCCACCTCCTTTTCTCCCTTTTTCGTAAGCGAGATGTGCTGGACGCAGGCAGTGCTGTCACCGTTGAGGATGAGGTGATTATCCTGCCCCGCGAGGAGTTGGGTGTCGCCGACAATCTTCCAGTCTTTGCCATTGATCTGCTGGACGGTGAGGGTTGGACCTTCGAAGGCGTCAAAACCCCAATAGCCGCGGACGGTGCCAGTGATGGTGAGATCCTTGCTGGTGGCTATCTTCACGTCGGCTTTTAGTGGATCTGCACTGCCGCCTTGAGACTTGGCAACATGTAGCGCCTGGCGCCGCTTTTCCTTCGTGACAGCGAGGCCGCCTTCGAAGGCATCGGGGGTGAGCGGAATGTCAGCGGAGGCGCCCGTTCGGTTGAGATGCAGGACCAGATCGTGAGCGAAGGCGGTAGAGAAGACGAGTGGCGCGCCTTCGAGCGATAGGGTCATTTCCGGCTGCAAGAGGCATGCGACCTGGTTGAGATCGTGGGGATGCAACGGAGGCGGCTGGGTCTTCTGGATCGCGGGCAGACCGACAACGATGACAGACTCGGGCTTGTGGAATGAGGGTGGAGCGTTGAGCTTCAGGTTGAGCGTGGAATCCTGCGGAAAGGTGATTGCAGGGATGTACTGGTACTGAGCTGTGCGCATCAGGTTGACAAGATGGACGAGATCCACGGCGGCGCCTACATAGGCGGAGTAGAGACCGCCGCCACCGGGCTGTGTATAGGAGGCAGCGTTGATGAAGTCAGACGATGCGCCGGTAGAGACCGCTTCGGCGATGCTTTGCCCGTGCCCATCGTTGAGGAGAACGGGAGCGCTGGACTGCGTAAGGCAGCTCAATTGCTGCTCGACAGGCTTTTTGAAGCAATCGGCGTTCGGCTTGAGGGCAAGGGTTGAAGCCAGCTTCGCGGAGCGGTCCTGGATGGCTTTCTCGTCGTTCTGTGGAACGGTCTTCATGGCGGCGAGATAGCGTTCGATGCGCTGCTGCTCAAAGGAAGCTTCATTGAGGTCGGCATCGGCGCGAATAAAGAGACCTGGCTTACCTTTGACAGCGGAGCGAAGTGTGTTGAAATCGCCTCCAGTCTCAGGCGCTACAAAGAGAATGGCCTGCTCAGCTTCGGCGGGGACGGTTATCGTCGTGCCTTCGAGAGTCTTCTTGTCCCAGGTTTCGATCTTGGTGAACCAGTTGTCTGGCGGCTCGTTTGTCGTCCCGCGAAGAAAGGCGACGATGATCAGCAAATGGTTGGACTGGCTTGCGGGAAGTTCGGCCTTGACCCATATCTTATCTCCTGCCTGCAGGTTGGGCACCTCAGCGATCGGCAGCGTGGAACGGCCGCGCGTGACGCGAATGTCGATCTTGGGACCGACGAGATCGAAACGCGCGTTGTCGGCACGGAGTGCTATCGTCGAGACGGCGAGAAGGCAGACAGCTAATAGACGGAGCTTCATGTGTTCTTGGATGCGTGTGACAGGTCGGAGGTGTTTGCGCAACCCTGTCCGAAGATCGAAACATAAGCAATCGGTTGCGGGAATTGGGGCTTTGTTTCTTAGGGTTTGGGCGTATGCGGTGCACCCTGTTCTGTTCCATAGGTTTGTGCTATAGGATCAGCGTACTGGTCAGCGGCAGAAACGAGGGCGGGATCAGCGAGGCGTTGTCGCATGGATCGAGCTTCGGCCGAGTTTTCCCATAACCGGCCGGATTAGGCGGCGGTATTTAAGCGGCGGACGGAGTCTGGGCGTCCTGCGTCAAGCATGTGGTTGAGTATGTCCACTTCGACAGCCGCCTCGGCTTGCTGGCCAGAGATGCTGCCGTTCGCAGGCAGGACCGATGATTGTCTTGTATCTGGCTATCGCGGTTTCGACCAGAGCGCGTTGTCCCTAGCCGGTTTCCTTCTGCCAATCCAGCTTCCGTGTGCGGCAATCGAAAGAATGTTTTGGTCTCGTTGCGATGGGTTATGCTCAGCCTCGGCACTGAGCACGGCTGTCAGGTGGGGCGGAACGATCACACGGATGTCCTCGCCGCCCGCGGCCGATAGTCTCACCCTTCAGGATCGAACATGCGGAAGAGGCGACAGTGTAGTTCGGGCTCCCCCCCCAAAGGAGTCTTCCTCTGCGAAATGATTTGAGAGGCAAAGCAGCAATCGTTACCAGCGCGAACGCAGGCGTCGCCAAGGAAGGAGCCACGACAGTAAGCGGTGTCAGGTGATTTCGGCAGAATATCGGGCGGCAAGACCATTTGACTTGACGAATGATGGAGTGACAGGGATCCTTACAGGTAAGTATCCTCCGGCGGAGCTGGAGACCCCATTATGTTGTGCCGCTTGAAGACGTCCTGTTAATTTCAGATCTGAATCTGCTCTGGTCGCTTGCCTTCCTCTTTTTGGTTGCGGATGTGGTCTCGGATCACCTTCTCATCCCGTCACACAGTGGACACCATGAATCCCCTCACCTAGAAATGTTGCCCAACAAGACCCCGCTTCCTATCCCCGTAAACCTTCAACGTTTGTCGCTACAACCGGTAATAATCTTGTGCGCGCTTTATCCATCCTGTGACGCGATTACGGCAATTCAGAGCTTTTGTTGTTGCAGGATCGTAGACCCTAAAATATAGCCTGTACGCTTCCAACACGCGATCCATCAACGATGCTCTTGAAAGGAAAGGAGAAAACGAATGGAATTGCAATTCCAAACCGCAACACTGCTCCTGTTGATCGCCGCAGTTGTCGCAATCCTGACCCGGCGACTTCGCCTTCCTTACAGCGTCGGCCTAGTGACAGCGGGAATTGTGCTAGCGATATCACCATTTGCGCCGCAGACAACCCTTACCAAGGACCTAATTTTTACAGCGTTGCTGCCGCCGCTTCTTTTTGAGGCCGCATTCTCTATCCCTTGGAATCTATTGCGACGGGACTTTCCAGTGATAGCAGTGCTGGCGACTCTGGGCGTCATACTCTCGGCAAGCGTGACGGCAACCGGAATGCATTTTCTAGCTAGTTGGCCATGGATTGATGCACTCGTGTTCGGCGCGCTCATCGCGGCCACTGACCCCGTTTCAGTCATCGCCGCATTCAAGGAAGCGAAAGCTCATGGCCGTCTGATGTTGCTGATCGAGGCGGAGAGCCTGTTGAATGATGGCACCGCTGCAGTAGCCTTCGGCGTCGTTATCCTATTGGCATCAGGTCAGCAGACTACCTCGATTGAGATTGTCAAGATGTTGTTCGTAACGGTCCTCGGAGGTGTCTTTTGCGGCGCGACGATTGCACTTGGAGCGCTATTGCTTGCTTGGAGAACACAAGATCATCTGGTTGAGATCACTGTCAC
>Ga0224530_1001347_pt1 | contig 13184 bp, 9 predicted proteins | sample CBST75metaG_FD_179873 | JGI IMG/M metagenome (GOLD analysis project Ga0224530, IMG submission 179873) | Peat soil microbial communities from Stordalen Mire, Sweden - C.B.S.T75 | ecosystem: Environmental > Terrestrial > Soil > Wetlands > Peat | place: Sweden: Norrbotten County, Stordalen Mire...
TAGATGTTGTATGCCGTGGCGTCTCCGAGGGCCTCACCGAGTGACAGGCGCTTTTTCGCATCCGGCTGCGCAAACTCGGAGACCAATTGGAAATCTTTGTTTTTGAGAACCGCGGAAGTAGTCATAATGGGATGATAGTAAAAGTAGGATACTGCGTCAAGTGGGTCGAGCCTACCATAAAGCCGAAGCTCTCAGACCCGACCAATACAAGATGAAGGGGGCCCCAGGTCCGGGGCCCCCACGGACAGGTCTTCGTCCGTGGGGTGGAGATCCGGATTCTCGGATCTGGGATAGCACTCCCCTCAACCAGCGGGCTTTTCTAGTCCCTATATATCCGGCAAATAAATACGGCCTTTGTGCTACCCCATCCTAGCCACAAAAACAAAGACGTGGCGAGGATGGGGCACCCGAACATTGTTGGTATTTATTTGCCGAAGCAATAGGTTCCTCAACAGCCTGCTGTACCATGGCAACTGTTCACAGGAGAACGCCCATGCGCTTGCTGCTCGCAACCCTGCTCCTCGCCACCTTCAGTTACGCCCAGGACGTACATGTCCGCGTCTCTCCCGATGTAAAAACCGGCATCGAGGCCACCCGCGAATTCCCCACCATCCAGATGGCTCTGGACCATCATCCCTTCCCCGGCATCGGCCCCAATGGCAAGCCCGGCCGCGTCTTCATTGAGATCGCCCCCGGCATCTACCCCCAGCGCATCATCGTCACGCAGAACCACGCCAACATCACACTCGTCGGCATAGGCAAATCCCCCTCCGATGTCGTCATCACCAACAGCCTCAACGCCAAGCAGGCCGGCGGAACCTTCTTCACGGAAACCGTCCAGATCAACGGCCCCGGTTTCGAGGCCGACAACATCACCTTTGAGAATGCCGCCGGCAATACCGGCCAGGCCGTCGCCGTCGCCGTGCGCGCCGACCGGGCGATCTTCAAGCGCTGCCGCTTCCTCGGCCATCAGGACACGCTCTTTGCTGACTACGGCCGCCAATACTACGTCGACTCCTACATCGAGGGCGGCGTCGACTTCATCTTCGGCAACGCCGCGGCCGTCTTCGACCGCACGGAGATCCACGCCAAGGCCTCCGGCTACCTCACCGCGCAGTCGCGCACCTCGCCCGATCAGAAAACCGGTTACGTCATCCTCAACAGCCGCGTAACCAGCAGCATCGCCCACTCAGGCTCAGCCGCACCCTCGAAAGGAACCGGCAGCAAAGAAGTAACCAGCCTTGGCCGTCCCTGGCGTCCCTACTCCCGCGTGGTTTACATCAACACCGAACTCTCCGCCGATGTCACGCCCGAGGGCTGGAACACATGGGGAAAAACCGCCGCTGAAACCAAGGCCTACTATGCGGAGTTCCACAGTACCGGCCCCGGCGCAAACCCCACGGCTCGCGCCCCCTGGTCCCATCAACTCACTGCGGCCCAGGCCCGCCAATACGAGCCCAGCATCTTCCTCTCCGGCTCCGACCGCTGGAACCCCGAAGCCGAAGCGGGCAAGCTCCCGTAACTCGATTCGCGGAAGCCCTCACCGTGCATCCCCGGCTTCGCGCTTGCAAACCGGGATACGCCCTGCCACACTGGATTCGTGGCCACCCAGACAGTTGTAATCCTCGATTTCGGTTCGCAGTACACCCAGCTCATCGCCCGGCGCATCCGCGAACAGGACGTTTTCTCCGTCGTGCTCCCCTGCACCGTGCCTCTCGCCGACATCCAGGCGCTCAACCCCATCGGCCTCATCCTCTCCGGCGGCCCGTCGTCGGTCTACGATGCCGATGCCCCCGCCGCCGACCCCAAGCTGCTCTCGCTCGGCGTCCCCGTGCTCGGCATCTGCTACGGCCTCCAGTTCATCGTCCATCACCTCGGCGGCAAGGTCCGTTCAGCCTCAAAGCGCGAGTACGGCCACGCCGAAGTCACCATCGAAGACAGCGCAACACCGTTGTTCGCCGGTCTGCCGCAGACGCTCCAGGTCTGGATGAGCCACGGCGACCAGGCCATCGAACTGCCCTCGGGCTTCCACCGCATCGCAGCCACATCGAACGCCTTGGCCGGCATCGCCAACGAGCAAAGCCGCATCTGGGCCGTACAGTTCCACCCCGAGGTGCATCACACCCCGCTCGGTCCGCAGATCATCAAGAACTTCATCTTTTCCATCTGCGGCGCGCGCGGCGATTGGACCCCGGCCCACTTCATCGAATCCACCGTCGCCTCCATCCGCGAAAAAGTAGGCAAGGGCCAAGTCATCTGCGGACTCTCCGGCGGCGTCGATTCGTCGGTCGCGGCCGTGCTGGTTCATCGAGCCATCGGCTCCCAGCTCACCTGCATCTTCGTCAACAACGGCGTCCTGCGCAAAAACGAATTTGAAAGCGTGCAGAAGCACCTGCGTGAAAAGCTCGGCCTCAACATCGTCGCCGTCAACGCCACCGAGCGCTTCCTCACGAAACTCGCCGGAGTCACCGATCCGGAAACCAAAAGAAAAATCATCGGCGGAGAGTTCATCGCGGTCTTTGACGACGAAGCCAACCGCATCGCCAAGCAAACCGGCGGCCCAGACGGCCAATTGAACTGGCTCGTCCAGGGCACGCTTTACCCGGATGTGATCGAGTCATCTAGCGTCAAAGGCCCCAGCCAGACCATCAAGAGCCATCACAACGTCGGCGGCCTACCGGCGCACATGAAGCTGAAGCTCATCGAACCTCTGCGCGATCTTTTCAAGGACGAAGTCCGCCGCATCGGCCGCGACCTCGACATGCCGGAAGACATCCTGGGCCGTCAGCCCTTCCCCGGCCCCGGCCTTGCCGTGCGCATCCTGGGCGAAGTCACGCCGGAGCGCGTCGCCCTGCTTCAGAATGCCGATGAAATCGTCGTAGCGGAGATCAAGGCCGCCGGCCTCTACTCCACAATCTGGCAGAGTTTCGCCGTCCTGCTTCCGATCATGAGCGTCGGTGTCATGGGCGACCAGCGCACCTATGCCTACACCTGCGCCGTCCGCGCCGTCTACTCGGAAGACGGCATGACCGCCGACTGGGCGCCCCTGCCCCACGAAGTTCTCAAGCGCATCAGCAGCCGCATCGTCAACGAAGTCCGCGGCATCAACCGCGTCGTCTACGACATCACCAGCAAACCGCCGGGAACCATCGAGTGGGAGTAGCTCGCCGCTACGGGCGGACGCGACTTCGTCGCCATTCGTGCCTGAGCTAAGCGCATCAACTCAGCTCTAACCGAGCGATATCCTGTTCCTTGCCCCCTACTCCCTGGTCCCTGCTTTTCATCACTCTCCCGCCGGTTGCACCTTGAGCGCTGCCACCTCGCGGCTCAGCGCATCCAGCCGTTCCAACAGCTCGTCGTGCCGCTTGTCGGCAATCGATGGGTCAAAGGCCTCCACGTAAAACGTGCCGTTCGGCTCCAGCTCGCAGCGCCGAACCTGGTGAATGCCCTCGAAGCCCTGGCGGTGAATGGCGTCCAGCAGTTCCTCATGGGTCAGCGACTCGCGCTCCAGCGCCCGCTTATCCACCTGCCCGTCGCGCACCAAGACCGAGGCCCGCCCCTCCATCACGTGGGTCAGCCGCCGGGAGCGGAACAGCACTCGCGCCACTACCCAGTTGATGGACAACAGGCCCACAGCGCCGATCAGGCCGCCCGTCACCGAGTTGTCCTCGCCGATGATGGCGTTCTGCACGGTGTTCGACAGAGACAGCAGCACCACCAGGTCGAAGGGGTTCAGTTGCGCCAGTTCCCGCTTGCCGAAGATGCGCAACAGCACCACCAGCACCAGGTAGACAATCACCGGACGCAGCAGCTTCTCCAGAATCGGAAGCGGCATCAGAAACATGTGGTCGAAAATCAGCGAATGTGGCATGGAAATGAGGATAGAACGATTTCAGCAGTTCTAAGTGGAAGAATAACGAGGCATTCAGCGCAGTTCTTCCCGGAGGGAAGAGACGAAAATAGCCCAAGGTGAAACCCTGGGGGGAGCGTTCGACCAAGGGATTCCCGCCCCGGAGGGGCGGTGTGAAAGCCCAGCACCGTCATTGGATTCAGCAATCCGTGGCGCGAGCGTTCGATCCGTCCCTCCGGGGCGGATGCTCTCTGTTTGCCTCTTACCCAGGGCTGCGCTCCGCTTGCCCTGGGCTATTTTCGATGGCTCCCTACGGGAGCAGACCGATGCGCTGCTCATGGGATGGCCAATGTGGAAGTCCATTTAGAATTGCTGAATGATTTCGCCGCGCTCCGTCCCGCTTTGTCTCTCTGCTAGAGTGAATTTGAGCCCTTGGCTCGGTTAGCCGAAGCTCCCGCCGGTGGCATATTCTTTCTAAGATAGAGGCAAATTTCATGAAGGCTTCACAGCAAACTCAACTTTCAGTGGTGGCGCCGTTTCGCATTGAGCCCCGGTACGATGTAAGGGTTTGGGGCTATCAGGATCTGCAACCCTGGTACGACAAGGTGGCCGAAGAAGGCAAACCGCTCGGCGAAGTCTGGCTCACCGGAGATGCCAATCTTGTGGCAACCGGCTCCCACGCCGGCAAGCGGCTCGACGCCCTCTTCCGCGAAGCGCCTGAAGCTCTGCTCGGCCCCGCAGCCCCGTCCCCGGCCTCGCCGCTGCTCCTCAAAGTTCTGTTCGCCAAGGAAAAGCTCAGCGTCCAGGTGCATCCCGACGACAAAATGGCGCAGAAGTACGGCGAGCCGCGCGGCAAGACCGAGTGCTGGTACGCTCTGGCAGCCGAACCGGGAGCGCAGGTAGCGCTCGGCATCAAGCCCGGCGTGTCGCTGGAGCAGGTCGAGGAGGGCATCCACGCAGGCACTCTGGAGCAGAGTCTGAATGTGCTGTCCGTCTCTCCCAAAGACATGATTTTTGTGGATGCCGGAACCGTTCACGCCATCTGGCCCGGAGCGATTCTGCTTGAAACCCAGCAGAACTGCGACCTCACCTATCGCATGTACGACTATGGGCGGCCTCGCGAGTTGCACATCGAAAAATCCCTTGAAGCCACAAAGTTCGAGACCCGCGCCGGCAAAATCGCTCCAAAAGTCCTATCAGACCGCATCATTTTGATCGATGTGGAATACTTCCGCGTCGAGCGGATTCCCGTCTCCGCCACCCGCACCAGCGAAAGCCTGCGCGGCGAAGCCTCCAAAGGGCTCGCCTACCTGTTTGCCGCCGCCGGATCGGCCAAAATCACCGGACAAGGCTTTGAGCAGGTGGATCTGCCCGCGCACAGAGTCGTAGCCATTCCCGCCTCCTCGCCGTCGTTCATCATCGAAGACCTGGGCGGCCTGGACCTGATCCGCATCACCCCCAACTGGCCAGGAAAAGCCCAATGACACCCGCCGGCTGGCGGGAATCCGTCGTCGCTTATATCCGGGCAGAGGCGCTGCCGGTGGACAAGTTTGGCCACCAGCCCCGCCTCTACGCACTGGCCGTGCGTCTGGGCCAGGGGATGGAGTACGACGACGACATTCTCTTTGCTGCCGTCTGGATGCACGATCTGGGAGTTTTTCTCGGCCACAGGCCCGACGATCCGGCGCAGTTGGCGCGCTGGGATCACGTTCCCTACACCATTGCGCGCACACAGAAGTTGCTGCCCCAGTGGGGATTCCCCACGGAAAAGCTGGACGCGGTCGTCGAAACCATCCGCACGCATCAGCCCCAGGATGAGCCGACGCTGATTGAAGCGATTCTTCTGCGGGATGCCGACATGCTGGAGCAGTTGGGGGCCATCGGAGCCCTGCGCGCGCTGGTCAAGGTGGGCCGGGACACGCGCTATGCCACCTATTCCTCCGTGCTTCCCGTGCTGCGCCGTGCGGTTGAGCAACTGCCGGGCAAGTTGCGTCTTGAAAGTGCGAGGCGGTTGGCAGCGCCGCGGGTTGAGTTGCTTCGTTCGCTGCTCGCAGCCATTGAAGACGAGGCGGGCGAGTTGCTTTTCTAGAGCGGAAAGCGCCGGCCCAAAGTTCAAAACAGCGTTTTCGCTACCGATAAATGCCGACGAAAAAGAGCGTTTTGCAGGGTTAAAACAGGACAGAACGGAGCCGGAGAATTTTGTTCTAAAAAATGTGGGCATATAGACCAACACATTTTTGAGAAATGTCCTAATTCCTGCGGACGAAAAACTTCAAAAAGCGCGTAATTTTAATGCGTTTTTGAGCGAAACCAGAGCAACTATATCCTGTTGCAGCAGTTCTAAGTGGGGGGAATAACGAGGCATTCAGCGCAGTTCTTCCCGGAGGGAAGAGACGAAAATAGTGAAACCCTGGGGAAGGGTTCGACCAAGGGATTCCCGCCCCGGAGGGGCGGTGTGAAAGCCCGGCACCGTCATTGGATTCAGCAATCCGTGGCGCGAGCGTTCGATCCGCCCCTCCGGGCGGATGCTCTCTGTTTGCCTCTTACCCAGGGCTGCGCTCCGCTTGCCCTGGGCTATTTTCGACGGCTCCCTACGGGAGCAGACCGATGCGCTGCTCATGGGATGGCCAATATGGAGGTCCATTTAGAATTGCTGATCCTGTTGAGTCTTGTGCAGGGTCGCGTCGACTTGAACGCCGCGGTTTCGAGACACATCGACTCTGGTTCCGCTGTATGCCATTTTTATGAAGATATGGGCCGCTTTTCCCACCCGGTTTTTTGTGGAATACCCGCCCCATACATTTATGAAAAGTCGAGGGCAAAGAATTGTCGGTTCTTTGCCTTGCCGTCTTGCATCCCATGTACACTCTTCCCAAGGGAACTGCCTCGGGAAAGGGTGTCCTCGAACCATGTAGGAGATACGGAATGCATTTGAAGCCGTTTTTTAAGCTGATTATGGGAGCGCTTTTTGTCGGTTCGGCCTACCTTTCATTTGCCCAGGTGGTGCCGTCAGCCTCGGAGAACAGGCTTCCTTTGGCCGTCGGCGCAGGCCTTTCCAGCTTCAATCCCGATTGGGCGCACGGCCGCATGTTGGGCGGCACGCTTTGGGCCGACTACACCCCCAACTGGGTGCCGCAGCGGCTGCACGGAATCGGCCTCGAAGTGGAGGCGCGGGATCTCAACTACCATCGCTCGCCGTCTCAACCGGCAAATCTGCGTGAAGACGTTGCCTCCGGCGGGGTGATCTATAGCTGGCGTCACTTCCACAACTTCCGCCCTTACGGAAAGTTCCTCATGGGATTCGGCAACACGGACTACGAAGGAAAAACCCTGGTGCGTGGCCATGACAGCCGCACTATCACCTCCCTGGGCGGCGGAGCGGAATTCCGCGTCTTTCGCCACGTCTGGGTGCGGGCGGACTACGAGTACCAGTCCTGGCCCGATTTCTTCAAGCACACCGCCGCGCCCTCCGGACGGTTGAACCCCCAGGGCTTCACTCTCGGCGCAATGTACAACTTCAACCGGCCCCATTTCCGCTGAAGTTCCGGTGGAACGCTGCTCTCGATGGCGGATCGATACAGGAAACCACCCCGCGGCCTGTGATCCAGCAGTTCCAAGTAGGGGAATAACGAGGCATTCAGCGCAGTTCTTCCCGGAGGGAAGAGACGAAAACAGCCCAGGGTGAAACCCTGGGGAAACGTTCGACCAAGGGATTCCCGCCCCGTAGGGGCGGTGTGAAAGCCCAGCACCGTCATTGGATTCAGCAATCCGTGGCGCGAGCGTTCGATCCGCCCCTCCGGGGCGGATGCCCTCTGTTTGCCCCTTACCCAGGGCTGCGCTCCGCTTGCCCTGGGCTATTTTCGATGGCTCCCTACGGGAGCAGACCGATGCGCTGCTCATGAGATGGCCAATGTGGCGGTCCATTTAGAGCATTTTCGAAAATGGTGTAGACCCGAAATTCATTGGTATCCCATCCTTTCCGCAGAAAAAAGCGGAAAGGATGGGGCACGGAAGTCTACAGCAAAAGCAAAAGATGAATATCAAGTTAGCTCAGGCATAGGGCACGGTGCAGATAAAAAGACGGTTGTGGAAAGGAAATATCCCACAGGGGCTGAAGCCCACCCTCATTTTGCGGCCTTTATGGCCCGGCTAAAGCCGTGCCCTGTTACAAAGCCACAGCACATCCATCACATTTGTACAATTGCCGGAGCAAGCTTGATATTCATCAAGCAAAAATGCTCTAGAATTGTTGCCTGTGATCGCCGCACATTCCAGAAACCGCGCATTTGTTGCACAATCAATAACGACATGAGTATTCGATTCGTACTTCCCTCCAAACTTCGCGACGCCGTGGACACAGCAGCCGCCGACTGGCAAACAAACAACGCTGACAAAGTTGCCCGCTTCTGGCGGAAAGACCCCACGGTCTGGACCAGCGACGGCGAAGAAAAATGGCTGGGCTGGATCAACATCGTCGAGCGCCAGCAGAAAGACCAGGCGGCCTTTGCCGCTCTGGCCGCCGACGTGAAAGCTGCCGGATTCAAGTCCGGGGTCCCCGGCGACAGGTCTTCGTCGACGGGGTGGAAGTCTGTTTTGCTGCTCGGCATGGGCGGTTCCAGCTTGTGCCCGGAGGTTCTGTCCGTGACCTTCGGCCAGCAGCCCGGCTTCCCCGCCCTGCACATTGTCGACTCCACCGATCCGGCACAGGTCAAGGCCGCGCGCGACAAGGTGAATCTGGCCGAAACGCTCGTTGTCGTGGCCAGCAAGTCCGGCTCCACGCTCGAACCCAACGTCCTGAAGCAGTATTTCTTCGAGGAGATGAAGAAGGCCGTGGGCGCGGCGAAGGCCGGCAGCCATTTCCTGGCCATCACAGACCCCGGCTCGAAGATGGAGAAGGTGGCCAAGGCCGACGGGTTCCGCCACATCTTCTACGGCGATCCGCAGATCGGCGGCCGCTTCTCGGCGCTGTCGAACTTCGGCCTGATTCCGGCCACGGTGGCGGGGCTTGATACCGCAAAGCTGCTGGCAGAGGCCGCCAAGGCCGTCGTTTCCGCCAAACTGGCTCCCGCGCAGAATCCCGCCGTGCAGCTTGGCCTGCTTCTCGGCACTGCCGCCAACTCCAGACGCGACAAGATCACCGTCTTCACTTCGCCGGAAATCTACGACCTGGGCGCGTGGCTGGAGCAGCTTATCGCCGAATCCACCGGCAAGCTCGGCAAAGGCATTACGCCTGTGGACCGCGAAACCATCGCAGCACCCGCCGTCTACGGCAACGATCGCATCTTTGTGTACGTCCGCCTGACGGGCACAGCCGATTCCAGCCAGGACGCCAAGGTCGCGGCGCTTGAAGCCGCCGACCAGCCGGTCATTCGCATCGAGATTTCCGATCTCTACGAAATCTTCGGCCAGATCTTCACCTGGGAGGTCGCAACCGCCGTGGCCGGCTCGGTGATGGGCATCAATCCTTTCAACCAGCCGGACGTGGAGTCTGCCAAGATCGAGACCCGCGCCCTCACGACAGAGTACGAAAAGACGGGCAAGCTGCCCGAGCGCAAGCCGGTCCTGGTGGACGCCAGCGGCATTCAGCTTTACGCCACCGACGCCTACGCCGCCAAGCTCAAGGCCGCCGCGCCCAGCCAGACTTTGGCCGGGTATTTGAAAGCCCATCTGGACCAGATTCACCCGGGCGACTACTTTGCCGCGCTGGCTTTCCTGCCCATGTTCCCCGGGCACGAAGCGGCGATCCAAAGCTTCCGGCACAAGGTGCGCGACCAGAAGCATGTAGCCACCTGCCTGGGCTTTGGCCCCCGCTTCCTGCACTCCACCGGCCAGGACTACAAGGGCGGCCCCAACACGGGCGTCTTCCTCCAGATCACGGCGGATCACGCCGTCGATGTGGAGATTCCCGGCCAGAAGTACAGCTTCGGCATCGTCATTGACGCCCAGGCTGCGGGCGATTTGGCTGTACTCGAATCGCGCGGACGGCGCGCCCTGCGGGTTCACCTGGGCTCCGATGTGGCGGCCGGGTTGAAGCTGCTGGGTGCGGCCTTCGACGCTGCACTCAAGTAGAAATTCTTCACTGCGAGACAAAAGGGGGCCACATGAGCTACTTGCAAAATTGCCTTCAGAATGAAGATATGCGTCAGGGCATGACTTCAGTCGTGCCATAAATGGCCCATTCAGATTTTCCGGCTTTACAGGCTGCGGAAAAAGGGGGAACAGCGAGCAAAGAGCCCGAGAAGCATCCCGCAGCGGCTGAACAGGTTGCGGAAAAACTCAGAAATTCAGTGTAATTGGCGGAAAACACCCCTCCGGGCCTAAAGGCCCCCGTTGATTTTATTGGCGTTATGCGGGGGTTGAAACCCCCGCCTCCCTCCGTATAAAACCAGGACTCCTTCCAGATCGAGTTTTTCCGCAGCCTGTGAAGCCCACCCTTTATTTTGTTGCATTTGCGGCCCGACTAAAGTCGTGCCCTGTTACAAAACGGCTCTTTGAAAGACGCTTTACGAGTTTTTCCGCAGCCTGTTTATCCGCTGCGGAGCTGCAAACAACTGAAAACAAATAGACGCAGAGGCTAAAGCCTAACATCTTTTTGATAATCTTTCGGCACGACTGAAGTCGTGCCCTGACGCTTCTTGCAATTTCCATGGAATTTTGCAAGTGGCTCACACGGTCCCCCTTTTTTTGCCTTCCGGGCTGTTCCTCACTTCAAATGCTATAAACGACCACGGAACTTTTTTCCTCCGGCCGGGTTTTCATCCATGACAGCTTCCGCCCATCCTCGTCTAACGGGTTTGAGCAGGAAGAAGAATTTGCAAGCGTCTTTCCCCTTCCGGGGAGCATCCTAGAAGCATAGGAAAGCCGCTAGAGGCAGAGGAGAAGCATGAAGATGAATCGGCCATTGCTCAAGAGAGTTATCCCGCAGGTCATGGCGTGGGTCGGATTGATTGTCCTGTGCGCCGTGGTGGCGATTGCCCAGGACGCCGGTTCCGCAGCGTCCCGCTCCGACGGCCAGATTGAGATGGATGTGGTGCAGGCTCTCGACGCCTCCCAGACGCTGAAAGACGATCTGATTACAGCCGCTACCATCCAGAGCGAGGTTACGCTCTCCGGTACGGTGTCGAGCAATGCCTCCAGCCAACTGGCGGAGTCAATCGCCGCCAAGATACCGGGCGTCACCAAGGTCCACAACAAACTGAAGGTCGGCAATCCGCAGCAGGCAGCGGAAGAGCAGAATCTGCAGAACACGCAAGCCCAGAATCAAACGGACACTGATGCGACGCAATCTGCTGAAAACCAGCCAAGCGCGCAGCAGCAGACCACCAATCAGGGGCAGTACCAGTCCCCCCAGCAGGGACAGTACCCGCAGCAGCAAGATCAGTATCCGCAGCAGTCGTCCTACCCGCCCGCGCGGCCTCAGTATGCGCCGCCGCCCCAGTATGGCGATCAGCCCCAATATGCGCAGAATCAGCCTGTGGCTCCATCCTATGAGGTGGCCAAGAGCCCGATGACGGTTCCTCCGGGAACGCTTTTGCAGGTGCGGACCAGCGAGCCGGTGGACAGCAAGCGAGCCACCCCCGGCACGCCGGTTCAGTTCGTCGTCATCAACGATGTGGCCCTGGGCAACTTCCTGGCCATCCCCCGTGGCGCTACCGTCCGCGGCGTGGTTACCGATGTAAGGAAAACCAACTCCGGCGATCTGGGCGGCAGCCCGGAACTTGCCCTCTCGCTCACCTCGCTGGAACTCGGCGGACAGAGCTACCCGCTGAATTCCGATCAGTTCAAGGTCAAAGGCCCCAATAAAGCCGGCAGGACCGTGGGCAGCGCCGTGGGCGGCGCACTGCTGGGCGCCATCATCGGCGGAGCCGTGGGGCGTGGCGAAGGCGCGGCCATCGGCGCAGGAGCAGGCGCGGCTACGGGCACGGTGGCTTCCGCAGCCTCTCCCGGGCCGGGAATCTGGATTCCGGCTGAGGCGCTGGTCACCTTCCATCTGAGCGCGCCGCTTACCGTCAATCCGGTCAGCCGGCAGGAAGCGGCCCGTCTGGCCCAGGGGCTTTATCAGGGTGGCCCCTCCCTCTATCAGCGCAACCCAAATCCCGGCCGCCCCTATGACGGCGCCCCGTATGCCGCGCCCTACGGCTACGGCTATCCGCCGGTCTACTACCGCCCGTACTACGTGGTTGGCGGGTCCTACTACTGGCGGTAAAAATACAGACGGCATTTCCTCGCAGCAGCGAGCATCCCGTAAACAGGGATGCCCGCTGCAGTTTTTAAGCCCTATGGCTGCGCAGGATTGGCCTATCGATAACTTATCGAGGAACGCATCGAGGCTGGAAGCCTTTCATTCCCGGCCTACGGGTTCTTCGCTCGTCTATAATGACTGAGAATCGCATCGAGCGAGAATTGCGCATACGAGGATGTATCCGCCAGCAGCCGATTTTGTGTTGCCTCAGGCGGGTATGGCTTGCCCGCGCATAGAGAGTTGAAGGTTCAAGTCCATCCATGATTCGTTTCTCTGATAATCGCGTGACCAAGGCGCTCCTCGTCGTTGTCATCGCCGCCGCCTCCGTCTCCATGGTGGTGTATCTGATTCCCGGCCTGACTGGCGGAGGAGCTTCATCCCCCGATACTTTCGCCGTGGTCTACCCCCACTGGTACAGCCGCCTCCTGTCTACAGGCATAACGGTGAGCCAGCAGCGGGTCGAGCAGATTGCCCGCCAGCAGTTGATGCAGCGCAACCCGCAATATGCTGACAACCCAATGATTCTCAAGTTCTTTGAGCAGCAGGTTGGCCAGCAACTGGTGCAGCAGAAGGTTCTGCTGGAAGAAGCTGCCAAGCTGGGAATCCACGCCACGGACGACGATGTGCGCAAGTTCCTGCACACCGGCGCCACCGGACAGGTTCTGTTCCCCAACGGACAGTTCATTGGCAACGATTCATATGCCAGGCTGATCTCTGACCGGCTCAACATGTCGATCAAGGACTTCGAGAGCAGCATCAAGGACGACATCGCCATGCGGCGCTTGCAGGCGCTTGTCACCGCCGGGGTTACCGTCGGCGACAAGGAAGTGCGCGACACCTACCGCAAGAGCGGCGTCAAGATCAAGTTCGACTATGCTGTGATCTCCGCCGACGACCTGCGCAAAACCATCAATCCCCCGGACAGCGAGTTGGAGTCGTTCTTCAAGAAGAACGGCGCGCGCTATGCCTCGGCCGTGCCGGAACAGCGCAAGATCACCTACTTTGCCTTTACGCCCAACCAGTTGCCGGGCGGGGCTGCGCAGCCGAGCCAGCAGGAAATTCAGCAGTACTTCAAGGCTCACCAGTCCGAGT
>Ga0224530_1001350_pt1 | contig 13176 bp, 17 predicted proteins | sample CBST75metaG_FD_179873 | JGI IMG/M metagenome (GOLD analysis project Ga0224530, IMG submission 179873) | Peat soil microbial communities from Stordalen Mire, Sweden - C.B.S.T75 | ecosystem: Environmental > Terrestrial > Soil > Wetlands > Peat | place: Sweden: Norrbotten County, Stordalen Mire...
CTTACTTCGTCGGCCTGCTGCGCACCGACCCCGGTGTCCGCACCGATCACCTCCTCAGCCTCAGCTACTCGCTGCCCCCGCAGCGCTACCCCCAAGACGCTGAGCAGCGCCTGTTCTACTCCCAGCTTCAGCAGAAGCTCGCCGCCCTGCCCGGAATCGAGTCGGCCGGCGCCACCGGCGACGCCCCCTTCGCCGGCAGCCAGTCCAGCGGCGACTTCCTGTACGAGGGCGGTCCTACTTCGCGCCACGACCACCAGATGTTTACCGACGTCTTCTTCATCACCTCCGGCTATCTCGACACCATGCAGGCCCATCTGCTCCAAGGTCGTTTCTTCTCCGCGCAGGACACTCTCACCTCACCTAAGGTCGCGTTGATTAACCAATCTCTGGCCGCCCGGCTCTGGCCCAACCAAAACCCTGTCGGCAAGCACATCCAGATCATCGACAACGACTGGCGGCAGATCGTCGGCGTAGTTGCGGACGTGCGCGCGGCCGGTGCCGCGCAGCCGGCCGGCTTGCAGGTTTACCTCTCCACTTCGCAATTCGACGGCGGCTTGAGCGACCTCTCCGTCGTTCTACGCACCCGAACCGATCCTATGGACTTCGCCGATGCCGCACGCCAGGCCGTTCACTCCATCGATCCGAATCTGCCCATCTCGAATCTCACTCCGGTACAGGCTTTGGCCGCCCAGTCTGTCGCCGGTCAAAGCACCGCCGCCGCGCTGATGAGCGCGCTCGGCCTGTTGGCGCTACTCCTTGCCAGCGTTGGCGTTTACGGCGTCGTGTCCTATGCCGTCAGCCGCCGTCAGCAGGAGTTCGGCATCCGCCTCGCCCTTGGTGCACAGCGCAATCAGATCTTCGCTCTGCTGCTCCGTTCCACCACCTGGATCGCTGTGCCCGGCATCACTGTCGGTTTGCTGCTCGCGTGGCCGCTCAACCAATGGATGCGCGCTCTGCTCGGCAAGTCCCAGCAGCTTCATCCCGCGACGCTTATCTCGACCACTCTGCTGCTGGCCACCGTGGCCTTGCTTGCCACCCTGCTGCCCGCGCGCCGCGCCGCGCAGGCCGATCCGATGCGCGCCATTCGATCCGAGTAGATCCGTAGCCTCGAGCACCTGCGGGCGCGCGCGTTTGCAGGCTATTGCCTGCAGTTTCCGGTTAACAGGCCAAACCACATTTTCAGAATCTGTCCGCCTGGAAAAGCGCCTCGGCGATTTTGCGCTCGCTAACAAACGGTGTGGCGGAAACGGGGATGGATCGCAGCAAGACCATTGATGCAGACTGTTCGGAACGCCGATACTTTTTCTGCTGTTAGAAGCAAGCTTGAAGAGCGATCCTGACTGTTTCTGTCAGGCTAAACGGATTATCCTAAGCCCAGGCGAACCAAGGGTCTAGATCTATTTCGAGGAGGCGACTCTGTGAACCCTCTACGCACGATATCGCTGCTGCTCGTGTCTATGTTCTTTGGTCGCCTAATATGCTCAGCACAGACTCTTCCTCCAAATCCTTGGCATGATCCCTCTCCTCACCATAGTGAGATGGTTACTGTAGCTGAAAGTATTCAACTCGAAGTGTTGGACTGGGGAGGGACAGGGCGTCCCCTTATCTTCCTCTCCGGTCTCGGAAATACCGCGCATATTTGGGACGACTTCGCTCCTAAGTTCACCGATAGGCATCATGTCTATGCCGTCACGCGGCGCGGATTCGGAAAGTCCACACACGCCACCACTGGTTATACTCCGGAGAGACTCGCCGACGACATTTTGGCGGTGATGGATCAACTCAAGATCGAAAAGCCTGTACTGATTGGCCACTCGATCGCTGGCGAGGAACTGAGCTCCATTGGAACGCACCATCCTGAACGAGTTTCTGCGCTCATCTATCTCGATGCTGCCTATACGTATGCTTTTTATGACGCCGCCGGCGATTATGAATCCAGCCTCTCAGATCTGCGGCAAAAGATGGATGCCCTAGCACTCAGGCCCGAAGATACGATGCTTATGGAGCAGGTCAAGGCTGCAGTACCGAGGTTTGAAGAAAACCTAGACCGCAAAGTAAACAGCACGGAGAATCCGCTCCCGATGCCATATGCCCCCCCAAGCGCAACGGACAAGGCCGGCTTCGCGGCCATGATGAAAAGGATGACCGTTGCGGTCGGCGGCGTTCCACCCGAAGCCGAATTGCATGAGAGCTTCTTGCCGGGACCCGACGGCAGTATCGGCGCTCGCAACGCATCGCCTGAAGCAAGCAGCGCCGTATCCAAAAGCTATCAGCACTTCACCACGCCTATCCCGCTGCCGATTCTTGCGATCATGGGCTACCCGCAAAATAAGGGGCAGAACTTTCATCCGGATTCGCCAAAGAACATCGCCGCCGCGGCTGCGGCTGATGCAAACCAAGCGCGTCAGATTGACGCATTTGAGAGAGGCCAGCCAACCGCGTATATCGTCCGGATTGCGGGTGCCAACCACTACATCTTCATTTCAAATGAAACACAGGTCCTGACTGAAGTGGACAAATTCTTGGCTACGCTTCCATGAATGTGCATTCGGAAGCAAGCTGCAGCAAGAAGATCAGTACCGAAAGATCAGGCAGTGCTCGAAAATCCGAGCGTTTCGTCTCTCAATTGACGACAACCCGAGTCACTCGTTGACAGAGCTCTGTGTAAATGGTCGGACATCTGGACCAATCACGGTTCTTCACCTTTCGAGACGGTTCTGTGCAACCATTCTGCGACGCTTTCCAACTCGGGTTTCGCACAATCGGATCGATGAAAGACGGAGTTGCGCTCACCCATGGATGTATGGCCAGCGGCTAACTATCCGGCGAGAGCTACAGCGCCCAGTGAGGCACCCTCGATGCCACACCCTCAAATCAACGGCTCCGACAGACTCCGCTGCGCGCGTGAGCTGCCCAAGTCAAATAACGATTCGAGTTGGAAACGAAGCGTGGGAAACAACGAAGCATTTACTACCTTTGAAGCTACAGTGATCGCCACATACAACAAAGGAGCACTCGACAAGGCGTTGCTGTCTACGCTCATGGAGCAGCATCGGGGCGCAGACATCGACCATGGCGGGATGGTCGGGACCCTCAGCAGGGATGGACTGGACGTCGAGGAGATCGTGCTCAAACTGTTTGGCAAGGCGTGTCCGCAGTACCCTAGCCTGCCAAAGGATCACCGAACCTGGACGCCCGAGCAAGAGCGGCAAAATGACGAGTATTGGGAACTGCGATCCGCTGCATTCGCCGAAATCTCTCGCGGATTGTTCGGCTGGCGCTGATCGTCCCAGGCGAGCACCCGCCAAGTGGGCGCGTCTGTCATAGCGCACTTCGAAGAAACAGGAGGACGCATGGGTAGCAGTAGCGCAATGAGTTCGATCGCTCGCGTGCTTGAAACGCATGGCGAGGAGATCGAGCAGGAACTGCTTCAAAGACTGTCGAGGGAAACCAAGGGGCTTGTGACGGATGTGCAGCTTGAAAACAACGTGTATGAGATCACGGTGACAGCCGTGCTTACCAATGGCACGTATCTTGCCCTTCGACCAATCGACATTGACACTCTCGCCCAAGATTACCCGGACTGCAAAGTTGGGTACTAGCGAGCAAACCTTCCCGCCGGCCCGAAGGCAGATCTTGAGAGCGCATACGATGCCACATAAATCGCGACACAAATCCAAAACCTACGGCTGTCCCCACTGCGGGAGCACCGAGGGATTCGCGGAAGCGAACCTCATGGAGGCGACCGCCTACGTCTCCACCTTCGATGGACACGGTCAACCAAATTATGCGGGAGAGAGCGACATTGACTGGGATTCCCAGAGGCTGGATCCGAGCAAGGAGAAACCGTATCAATGCGAGGCTTGCGTCAAGAGCTTTTCGAAGCCATCTCTCGTGACTGGCCGCCAACGCAAGAAGGCCGCCTGATGACCAGGCTCGCCCATACAGGGCAAGAATCGGACCTCCTCACTTGCCCGGAAGGGGCAGGCGGTAAGCCCGGGCAACGAATACGCGACAGCGACAAGGGGACCCATGAAATACGAGGTGGGGGGTGAAGGGCGCATCGTCAAGACTGACCATGTTTTTTTCCGTAGTCGAAGTCGACGGCGACTCAGAAGTGCCAGCGTGCATCAAGGTGCGCAACATGGCTGCTGCTGGGGCAATCTATTGGAAAGATGGCAGTGAGCCCCCAGACCGCGATGACGAGGTGGCGGTCATTGTCGATACCGTGGTCATCGAGAGTGAGATCGTCGAAGAGGACAAGAACCACGAAGTCAACCTCGACCGGTCAACTCCGCAATAGGCATCACCTCTCTGAGCCATCCGCTGATGTTTCGAATGCGGAGCGTAGGCAAAAAATTGTCCTCGCGCCAGAGACGGATGATAGCGTATCGACAGGGAGAATGGTCCCGGCGAGGCCGAAGTTAAGGCTCGCCGTCAAGGGCAAAAAAGGCAAAGAGGAAGGCCAACTTCGGCTGGCCTTCTTCTTTGAATCGGAGAACCTCGCGACAGCCGGAGTTGCTGCGCTCGCGCGGAGCGACCGCTTCGTCGATGCCTTCCCGTTACAACCGCGTAGCTCCTGATCACCACCCCGCATGCGCGTTGCCGTCACTCGTCCGCGCGCAACGCCGACGCTGCTCTCACCTCTATGCCTGTTCGACATCCCTCCCGAAATGTCTGGTGAACAGGCTTTAATCCCTGCGGTCATTCCTCTCATAGCTGCTATCCTGGCGGCTTTTCACCGCACCTCGAAACGCCGATAGACATGTCTCTCTTTACCCCTCCCTTCCCAAACCTCAATTGGTGCTCTCATGGTCACAACCGATACTCAGCCGGACAACCCCGCCGGTCCGGACATCAATGTGTTCGTCTTTGAACACGGTCGCCTTCCCGTGTTCGGCGATCCCGTACCTCCCTGGCAATATCGCGGCTGGCTTCTTTACCATGTACAGATCTGTGACGCCCATCCTTCTCTCCCCGGCAGGTGGGGCCACTACCTCCGCACGCTAGAAGCCGGCCATCTCCTCAACGAACCCATACCGCGGATCGAGTTTAGGGACTGCCCGCCGCCGGACGGCAGGAGAATGCTTGAAAAGTGTCTCAACCTTATCGAGCGGAGGGAATACACATGGGAAGGCTTCAACCTCTTTGTGGAGTGGCTCGCCTGGGGCCTGGCGGTATCCCGCCAACTTCCCCGGCTTGAAGAGCAGACGAATGAGGCACTCTACCGAACCTTCAATTTGGAGCCATTGCTGCTGCACCCACACGACTATCTGGGCGAGATTCTCTCTGACCGACGCAGCAATGGTTGGAATCCGCATGCGTTTTTCCCAACTCCTTCGACCGTCGTGGAAATGATGGTACAGATGATCTTCATCGGCACTGACCCGGACGATGCCGGGGAAATCGATATGCGCCGGAAGGCTGTACTGGACCCGGCGGTCGGTACGGGGAGGATGCTGCTGCATGCGAGCAACTTCTCCTACTGCCTCTACGGGTGCGACATCGACCCGCTCGTGACCATGATCTGCCGTGTGAATGCCGCGTGCTATGCCCCATGGATGGCATTTCCGTTCTCAGGGGAGATCCTGGGCGTTCCATTGCCCCCTCCTCCGCCGGCGCCACTCCCAGTCCCCGAAGAACACGAGCCGAAGCATGGCGAGACTCTTCTCCGCTGCGATGACCGGGGCCAAGGGCTCTTGTTCAGTTGAATAGTCTCTGGCCAGCGAGATTGAGAAATCGAGATTCTCCGAAAGCAGTAACGACAAGCTGGTTCACAGGAACTACAGCTTCGAGCGCAAATTCGCCAACGAAGGCGTCGAACTCTAGCAGAATTACCACCATCCGCCATTGGTAGCCGATACATCCATTTGGAGCAGCAGCAATGGATAATCAGGAGCTGCCGCGCGTTGGCGCGAGAGTCGCGATCCCCGAGGATGACAAGGTCCTCCTGGGGGTGCGTAAGGGTTCACAACGCCCGAATTGGCGATTGCCGCGCCAAAGAGTCACCTGAAAGCTGGTCTAGGAGTGGGGGGGCAGCCCCACAAGCGCTGGGGTAAAAGCTGTTTAGGCTAGATAGCGACGTTGAACATGTGATGGTGGAGTGCGACTGGATTCTGAACGGCAGTTCGCACCTCGATGATCTGGCCGGAATCGCTGGATGGTCTCTGCTTTAGCGGAGGGTGGCCAATATTGAGCATTCTCACAGCGGCTTTCGTGCTCGAATGTAGGATTGCTGCAGTAGCGGGGTGAACCTGTGGAGAAGCAAAAGCGCGTCTTCAATCCGAAAGTCCTCCTCTCAACAGAAGGCGCGGACAGGGAGATGATGTCGTTTCGGAGAGGACAGGTAATCTTCGCTCAGGGAGATGCAAGTGACGCAGTGTTCGTCATTCAAACAGGAAGCGTAAGACTCAGCGCAAGATCTCAAGGCGGGAAGGAAGCCACGCTCGACATATTAGGCGAGGAGGATTTTGTTGGCAAGGACTCGATTGCCGGTTAGCCAATCCGCACAGCGTCTGCCAACGCACTGACGGACTGTCAGCTTCTGCGAATAGGGAAAAAGACTATGATGCTCGCGCTGGCCCAGGAGGTGACATTGTCAAACACGTTCTGTGCATTTGTTTTGGCGCGGAACATCCGATACCAACAGGATCTTGTGGATCAACGGTGCAACCCGAGCGAGAAGAGATTGGCGCGCATTCTCTTGCTGTACGCTCATTTTGATGGCCAATCCTCACCGGAGATCGTGGTGCAGAAGATAAGTCATGAGACTTTGTCTGAGATGGTAGGTACAACACGATCTCGGGTTTGTTCTTTTATGAAAAAGTTCAAGGACGCGGGCTTCATTGACTACAGACTCAAAGATCAGAAGCTAAGAGTCCGCCGTTCACTTTTTACCTTCTACGCTCAATAGCTTTGGCTCATTCTGTTTTTCGAAAACTGTCCATCAATAAAAGAAACTTTTCTGAGAAATCCGGCCAGTCCTCGAAGCCCAATTTCGCCTGGTTCACCGGATTTTGCCTATGGCATGCCGGTGGAGAGAATCTCCCCTATCTGAATGTACCCCTGTCGGCCATTGAGAATACCTGTATTTCTTGCAGACTACGAGCAAAACTGACCATTCTTGATGATCGCACTTCTGCTAAAAGAATCAGAAGTGTGTGTTCCGCATTGGGAGAAGTCCTTGACGACATCAATCACGTTGGCCAAAAAGAATCGCGGCCTCGACCCAACGAAATTCCTTTCGACTATCGGCAAGGGTCGAAAAGCCGTGACCTTCCTTAAGCAACAAACAATCTTCAGGCAAGGGGATGCAGTTGGCCCGGTCTTCTACATCCGGGAAGGCACGGTTAGGTACTCTGTCGTATCCAAATTCGGCAAGGAAGCAACCCTGGGCATGTTGAGCGCGGGAGCGTTTTTCGGAGACGGTGGCTTGGCTGGACAGCCTTTGCGCACGGGATCTGCGACTGCAATGACGGACTGCAAACTCCTGCAAATTGACAAAGAAGCAATGACGCTTGCGCTTCACCAGGAACCTGCGTTCTCGGATCTGTTTTTAGCGCATCTGCTGGCGCGAAACATCCGATACCAGCAGGATTTAGTTGACCAACTCTTCGGTTCGAGCGAAAAGAGACTGGCTCAGGTTCTGCTCTCGCAAGCCGGTTTCGGCGAGGAGGGCGCGCCCGAGACTGCAATCCCCATTGTCAGTCACGAGGCCCTTGCCAGCATGGCAGACACAACCCAGTCGCACGTCAGTTTTTTCATGGATAGGTTCAGGAGGTTAGGCTTTCTTGCCTATAACAGGAGCGGACTGCGAATTCATAATTCTCTCCTCAACCTCGTCCTCCGCGACTAGCCTCTGTGTCTCAATCTCCCAAGCGAAGCTCTCGAGGCGGCGAGCGACGGCTTACCATTTGCGAGCATTATCCGCCTGTCGCTGAGCAGCCTATGGATTGAGAGCATAGGGGCTCTGCCGCGTCGGCGTTGGCACACAGAAACCCCGTAATGCTAGGATACGAAAGAAGTTCGACACACAAATCAGAAGAACTTGATCTTCGGGAGTTTTGCTATGCCGCGCGTCAAGCCCAAAGTTGTTCGCACATCGCTCGCCAAGGTTCCTACAGGAATCCAGGGACTGGATGAGGTTACCGGCGGAGGCCTTCCAAAAGGCCGTGTCACGCTGGTGTGTGGCCGCGCGGGCAGTGGCAAGAGCCTGCTCGGCATGGAGTTCCTGGTGCACGGCGCGGTTGAATACGGCGAGCCTGGCGTATGCATGAATTTCGAAGAAACCGAAGAGAAGCTGACGGCCAACGTTGCATCGCTCGGTTTCGATTTACGCGATCTAGCCAAACGCAAGAAGCTGTTGGTGGATTACGTTTTCATTGAACGAAGCCAGATTGCCGAGACCGGAGAATACAATCTCGAAGGCCTGTTCATCCGCTTGGCCCACGCTGTCAAAACAATCAAAGCCAAGCGTGTTGTGCTGGATAGCATAGAGGCGCTTTTCTCCGGAATCGAGGATGCGGCGATCTTGCGATCCGAACTCAGCCGGCTGTTCCGCTGGCTGGAAGACCAGAAGCTCACCGCGATTGTTACCGGAGAAGCCGGGACCAACACGCTGACCCGTCACGGGCTGGAGGAGTACGTCGCCGACTGCGTGATCTCACTGGACCATCGGGTGACTGAACAGATTTCCACGCGGCGGTTGCGAGTCGTCAAGTACCGGGGCACTTCCCATGGTACAGATGAATATCCGTTCCTGATCGATGAAGACGGCATCTCGGTGGTGCCCATCACCTCTCTCGTGCTAACTCACAAAGCTCTCAGGGACCGTGTTTCAACGGGGATTCCCGCTTTGGACGAGATGATGGAAGGAAAGGGATTTTTCCGTGGCAGCAGTGTGCTGGTGACCGGCACGGCGGGAACCGGGAAGTCCAGCCTGGCGGCAAACTTCGCCAGCGCCGCCTGCGCTCGTGGAGAAAAGTGCCTGTATTTCACGTTCGAAGAGTCTCCCAGTCAAATCCTCCGCAACATGCGCTCGGTTGGCCTTAACCTGGAGCCGTGGATGAAGAAGGGCTTGCTGCACTTCAACGCGATGCGGCCGACCAGCACGGGCCTTGAAGGACATCTGGCCGTGATTCACAGATTGATCTCCCAGGTTCGACCGAGTGCTGTGGTCATCGACCCGATCACGAATCTGGTTTCGGCTTCGGGCAGCTATGACATCAAATCGATGCTCGTGCGCCTGGTCGATTTCCTAAAGATGGCACAGATCACATCGATGTTCACGAATCTGACCTTCGCAGGAGATCCCCAGGAGAGAACTGCAGCCGCGGTTTCCTCTCTTATGGATACCTGGATTGTGTTGCGGGACAGCAAGCCCAACGGACGGCCGAGACGCGAGCTCTACGTTTTGAAATCCCGAGGCATGGCGCACTCGCGAGAAGCACGTGAGCTGATCGTGAGCACGAAAGGCCTGGAATTGGGGATCGTACTGAAGGATCACTTGCCGGCCGAGACCGTCGTTAGCCCAAACTGAGTTGGGGCGGCCGAGTTGCAAGTTTGGCCCATCTGGGCCAGAAACGGAGCGTGACAGCCGCATGGAAAAAAGTTCGACAAAGAAGAGTTCTGCAACCAGGACCGTGGCAAGGAAGAGCGCAGCCACTCAGAGTTCTGCAAAAAAGGGTGCTGCAAAGAAGAGCGTTGCAAAGGCCGGCGCGAGCGACTTTTACCGGTTGCGTCTTTACATTGCGGGCCAAACCCCGAATTCGATTGCTGCGATCACTAACCTCAAGAAGATTTGCGAGGAAAAGCTGAAGGGCAAGTATCGCATCGAAGTGGTCGACCTGCTTGTGAAGCCGCAACTGGCCAAGGGCGATCAGATCATCGCCATTCCAACCCTGGTGAGAAGGCTCCCGCCACCGGTCAAAAGAATCATTGGGAACCTCTCAAAGACCGAGAGTGTACTTGTGGGGCTGGATCTTCAACCAGCACGCTGAAATAGGGGCTCAAATACCCGATGTCGAACAAGCGAGCGCATTCCGATGTCCGGGCTCTCCAAGAAGGGCCGCGCGGCAAAACCGGTGCGCCGCAAGGGGCCCGCAAAAGCCTGGAACCTGATCGACGCAAACCGGCCTCCACACCTGCCAACCTGCATGCAAAGCTGCGCGCCCGGCTGAAAACTGCCGAGGAAACTCTTCGCGCCATCCGGTCCGGCGAAGTGGATGCTTTGATGGTCTCAGGCCGCCGCGGAGAACAGGTAGTGACTCTGAAAGGTAGTGAACCCGCTTATCGATTGTTGGTCGAGGCTATTAGCGAAGGCGCGGCGATCTTGTCACGGGATGGCGTCGTGCACTACTGCAATCGCGGGTTTGCACAAATGCTGGGCAGACCTCCGGGGAAGATTCCAGGAATTGCTGTGAGGTCGCTGGTTGTAGAAGGCGAGCGAGACAGATTCGAAACGCTGCTCAAGGACGCGCGAAAGGCGTTCGTGAAAGGCGAATTCAGTCTGCACTGCAAAGCAGGAAGTCATATTCCGGTCTATCTGTCGGTGAACAGGTTTCGTGGATTCAAAGGCCAGGCGTTGGGCATGGTGGTCACCAATCTGAGTGAGCAAAAGCGCAAGCAGGCCGAGGAAATCAAGCAGGCCGAAACGATGCACCGGCTCCTTCTGGAGCGCACCCTTTCGGCGCAAGAGGAAGAGCGGCGCCGGATTGCCCGCGAATTGCACGATGAAGCCGGCCAGTTGCTGACTGCTCTTTTGGTCGGCTTGCGTAGCCTGGAGGATGTTCGGGAACTAGCAGAGGTGAAGGAACAGGGGCACAGGTTGCGGGAAATCGCAGGCCAGGCCATCGACGAGGTCGGCCGGCTTGCTCGCGGGCTTCATCCCACGGTGCTGGACGACCATGGCCTGGGTGTAGCACTCAGCCGGTACGTCAATGAGTACGCAAAGAGCCACAACATCGCTGTGGATCTCACGCTCAATGAAAACGAGTCTGACGACCTGCCGTCCGCGGTGCAGATCGCGTTGTATCGCATCCTGCAAGAAGCCTTGACCAACGTGGCCAGACATTCGGGCGCCAGAAAGGCCAGCATTCGATTCGCCCGCTCAGGCGCGGCCTTGGAGGTCGCCGTCATCGATGATGGATGCGGCTTTGACGCCAAGGCCGTGGCTGTTTCCTCGCATCGCCTGGGGATTCAAAGTATGCGCGAGAGAGCTGCCATGTTCGGGGGAACAATTCGTTTCATTCCCCAGCGCAAGGGAACCAAAATGGTGGTGCAGGTCCCGCTTGCCGACCAGGCTGTCAGTTCTTAGCGGGCCAGAGGAGCACTCAAGATGCCGGTGCGAACACGCAAAATCAGAGTCATGATCGCAGACGATCACGCAATTCTCCGCGCCGGCCTGAAGATGCTGGTCAACGCCCAGGCCGATATGGAAGTTGTCGCTGAGGCTCCCGACGGAGAGATGGCGATTCAAACGGCAAGAGAAATGAAACCGGATGTGGCATTGCTGGACCTCACCATGCCACGGGTTGGGGGTATGAAGGCGCTCGAGAAGATGGCGCGCGACTGCCGCGAAACCCGGGTGCTTGTGCTCACCATGCACGATGACCCCGCGTACCTGAAATCGGCACTGGCTGCTGGGGCCTCTGGATACCTGTTGAAAAGGGCGGTAGATTCCGAATTGCTTGCCGCCATCCGAGCGGTGCATCGCGGGGGGATCTTCGTGGACCCGCGTCTAGCCAATGTTCTTGTCCAGGAAGTGCTGGCAAAGAGAAGTTCAAAAGCTGGTCGTGCGCAACCGGCAAAGCTCCTTAGCGATCGTGAGTTGCAGGTACTCAAGCTCGTGGCGCAGGGTTACACCAGCGCCGAAATCTCAAAACAGATCTTCGTGGGTGTGAAGACTATCGAAACCTATCGTTCGCGCTTCGCCGAGAAGCTCGGGCTCCGGACACGCAGCGATGTGGTTCGTTTTGCCGTGCAGATGGGCTTGTTGACTCCAGAGACGCTGGAAAGCGAACCTGGCAGTTCGGCTAGGTAGGAATTTGGGTTCAAGCCATTTTGGCCTCGATATATAGTACGAATACTCTTCTTGTCAGGGTTTTCCCGGACAAGGCTCCTCATTATCAGCAACATCCCCGATACCAGGTCTATTCCATTTGCGGCACACTAAGTGCACGCTGCAAAAGTGTAGCGTCCCCGTGGGCCGAGGTCATAGGCCGGTCATGGTGATCGGAGAATAGAGCGATGAGAAGGGCGAGAGATAGCTCCGCCTTCGGGCAGGATTCGAAAACTCCCCTAGTCGGAGGGAAAAAACCAAACATGGGCTTTGACCCTGCGGCCTTCCTCGCAGGAACTGGCGTCGGCAAAACGGTTGTCCATCTGAAAGAGAAAGACATCTTCTTTTCACAAGGTGACCCGGCTCATTCAGTTTTCTATATTCAGAAAGGCCAGGTAAACCTTACCGCCGTCTCCCAAAATGGCAAGGAAGCGACTATCACGCAATTGGGTGAAGGGGATTTCATCGGAGAGGAGTGCGTAGCGCCCGATCACCCTACGCGCATGGCGACTGCGGCTGCGCTTACGGAATGTACGGTACTCAGGTTCGACAGAGAAGAGATGTTGCGAGTGCTCCACGAGGAGCCCGCATTCTCCGGCCTATTCGTCTCCTATCTTCTTGCCCGCGGTACTCAGCTTGAGGCGGACCTCGTTGGATAGGTCATCCATTCCGGCGAAAAACAAGCGTCCGTGGTCTTTGATCAGCCCACCGCAGTCTACAGTTCCCATCGGAACCGGCTGCAAGGAGGCCATATGTTAGTCAGCGACAAAAGCAACTCCACATTTGACCCAGCCGCCTTTCTTGCGCACGCCGGTCTTGGTCGAAGAATCATCGAGGTTAAGCCGAAGCAACCCTTTTTCACTCAGGGAGATCAGGCAGACTCCGTCTTCTATCTTCAGAGTGGCCGGGCAAGGCTCACCGTGGTTTCGCAGAGCGGCAAAGAGGCCACGATCACGCTTCTCTCAGCCGGTGATTTTGTCGGAGAGGAGTCCCTCGCCACAGTACTTGGAAAGCGCTTGGCAACCGCCACTGCCGTGAACACTTGCTCGGCTCTAAAGATTGGAAGGGATGAGATGATTCGCGTCATGCATGAAGAGCATGCCTTCTCTGACCTGTTC
>Ga0224530_1001354_pt1 | contig 13153 bp, 11 predicted proteins | sample CBST75metaG_FD_179873 | JGI IMG/M metagenome (GOLD analysis project Ga0224530, IMG submission 179873) | Peat soil microbial communities from Stordalen Mire, Sweden - C.B.S.T75 | ecosystem: Environmental > Terrestrial > Soil > Wetlands > Peat | place: Sweden: Norrbotten County, Stordalen Mire...
ATGCGATCCCTGGAGATGAACGAGTTGGCATTGGAGAAGAACGCCCAGGCGCATCAGCCGGGCCAAGGCACAGGCGCTGAGACGCCCGAGACAGGGAACAAGCAATGATTGTAGCCATGCAGGAAAAGGCCACCGAGGAGCAGATCGATGCAGTCATCGACGCCATGGTGGAGGTTGGAGTCAATGTTCATCGCACTACGGGCGCGACGCAGACGATTCTGGCTGGCGTGGGACCTACCGCCAACGTGGAACTGGGCAAGTTTGAACTGCTGGCGGGCGTGCTCTACGTACATCGCATCACCTCGCCCTACAAACTGGCTGGCCGCGCATTTCGCCCGGAGGGCACGGTGGTGGAGTTTGCCAACGGCGCCAAAATCGGCGGCAACCAGGTCGCGGTCATCGCCGGCCCGTGCGCCATTGAAAACCGCGCGCAGATTTTCGCCATTGCCGCCAGCGTGAAAGTCGCGGGCGCGGGCTTTTTGCGCGGAGGCGCCTTCAAGCCGCGCAGTTCGCCTTACGCCTTTCAGGGCCTCGGCATTCCGGGACTGAAGCTGATGTACGAGGCGGCCCAGGAATATGGCTTGCTCACGGTCAGCGAGGTGATGGAGATTTCGCAGATTGAGCCGATGCTGCCTTACACGGATTGCTTCCAGGTGGGGGCGCGCAATATGCAGAACTTCAATCTGCTGCGCGAACTGGGCGAGGTGCGCAAGCCGGTGCTGCTGAAGCGCGGCATCGCCGCCACCATCGAGGAACTGCTGCTCTCCGGCGAGTACATCATGGCCGGCGGCAACTACGATGTGATCCTGTGCGAGCGCGGCATCCGCACCTATGAGACCTCCACGCGCAACACCATGGATATCTCGGCGATTCCGGTGATTCACAAGCTCTCGCACTTGCCCATCGTGGCCGACCCCTCGCACGGCACGGGCCGTCGCGACATGGTGGCTCCCATGGCCAAGGCCGCGGTGGCCGCGGGCGCGGACGCGATTCTGGTGGAGATTCACCCCAACGCCGACAAGGCCTTTTCCGATGCGGCGCAGACGCTCTACCTCAATCAGTTTGAACAGTTGATGGGCGAGCTGCGCGTTATTGCCACGGCGGTGGGAAGAACACTGTAAGGCTTTGAGTAGCGGAGTTTGCGGTGTTAGCGGAGTTTGCGGAGCTAGCAAGAACCAGGACTCTGACCGCTTGAAGTTGTATGAATGCCGGGTGTCCCAGGTTTCGATTCTGAGACCTGGGAAACCATGGATTCAATGGTACGAAACCATCCGGTCACAGACCTAGCGCCGCGAACACGCGCATAGCGCGGCTAACACCGCCAACTTCGCTAACACCGCTAGCTTCGCCTGTTCAATACAATTGGAGCAAGGGAAGAAATAATGATCGAGCGCATCGCCATTCTGGGCACGGGGTTGCTGGGCACGTCAGTTGGATTGGCGTTGCGCGCGGCGGGCTTTCACGGCTCCATTACCGGCTGGAACCGAAGCCTGGAGGGAGCGCAGACGGCGCTCTTCATGGGCGCGCTCGACTCGATTGCAACGGACCCGTTGCAGGCGGCGCGGGAGAGCCAGGTGGTGCTGCTGGCCGTGCCCATCTATGCGACTCTCGACTTCATGGAGAAGCTCTCCGGCATACTCGGCCCCGATCATCTGGTCACCGACGTGGGCAGCACCAAGGCGCAGATTACCGCTGCCGCCGGCCGTCTCTTCAACACACCGGAGCGCGCGGCCTTTTTGCCGGGGCATCCCATGGCCGGCAAGGAGCGGGGCGGCGCAGCTTTGGGTGACGCGAACCTCTTCCGCGGTGCGGTGTGGCTCTTTACTGATGACGCAACCTGGCCGCGCTCGGCGCATTCGGCTGAGTTGGTCAAAGGCTGGCGGGAGTGGGTAGCCGCCATGGGATCGAGGACCCTCGATCTGGAGCCCGCGCGCCACGATGAGTTAGTGGCCTGGGTCAGCCATCTGCCGCAGTTCCTGTCCACGGCCCTGAGCGCCCTTTTGCAGGAAGAAGTCAGCGACGCGCCGGAGCTGAAAGACGTAGGCGGGCGCGCGCTGAGCGAGATGACACGGCTCGGAGCCAGCCCCTACTCCATGTGGCGTGACATCGCCTATACCAATACTGAAGCTATCCAGGCCGCGCTGCTGGCGCTCGAACAGCGGTTGGAGCATCTGCGCGAAAACCTGCGCACACCGGAGTTGCGCAATGAGTTCGAGCAGGCGAATCGATTTCGGCAAGATTAAAGCTTCCTGCCTATAGTGCTTCTCAGCAGGGCCGTGAGTTGATGTGAGCGATGCAATGAAGGCCACCTGCGTTGGCGAGCAGATGTGTGGGGTAATGGTTCTGGGGGGCTACCTATCATGGCGTTGCAAGATCCTTTTCCGAGCGTGCGTCTTCTTAGGTTTTGATCGTTTGTTCAGTTCAGCCGTAAACCAGACGAGGATCATGGGGCTAACCATGGACTGCATCACGATCTTGAATATCTCAAGAAGAAACGAATGATCCATTGGGTCGGCTCCCGATTCCCCGGATTGTTTCCGGACTGGAGCCATATTTGCATCAGCCCTAGCGCTTTCGTGCGCTATCTGGTGGACCTGGTTGATATGTCCTAGCTTGGGGTATCTGGCGAGGATGGGAGCGATGGAGCGGGTGGATAATTAGGAATACTTTAGCGGTTCGTTTCCAAACGAATCTTTGGCATATATGCCCCTGAGATGGAGACTTGGAAGAGAGAGCTCCCCACATCTCGCTTCAGAAGATGTGGGACTTTCACTCTTATTCTGATTCGTTCGTTGGCTCGACCGCGTCTTCTACCGGCTCGACCTTTTCCTTGGCTGGGTCGAGCGTGTGGAAGCCCTCGGTCTTGGCGGCTTCAATCAACTGCGTCGAAGACGAGACGAAGATGATTTCCGTGCCCTGAAACATATCGCGGGCGACGATGGCAGCGGCCAATTGCAGGGTGTCAGGCCAGCGCAGCGTGGTGCGGTCGAGAAGCTGGCGCGCGGCCTCCAACACGGCCGGGTTGAGCGGCTCCTGCACCATGCGCGCGGCTTCCAGGCGGAGAATATCGAGCGCGGCCGTTGTGTTCTCGGCGGAGATTGCGCCTGACCTTTCCCGGAGCCGGATGGCCGCGTAGACTTCAAGCGGCGTGGAGGCGGAGATCAGCTTGCGGTTGTCCTCGACGGCCTCCATCAGGCGGATCAGCTCGTCGGTGCCCTGTTCCTGCACAAAGAGCTTGGCGAAGGCCGTGGCCTCAAGAAAGTAGCAGCTCACAGGTTCCCCCGTTCTTCCTCGATGGCTTCGGCGATGGAGTCGCCGTGCGCCTCGACTGGATGGAAACGCTGCGCCTCATCGGGAATTCCGGCTTCGGCGCGGTTGAGGCGAATGGTGGTGGTGGGATAGGCCGGGGTCTTGGGATTGGCGATCTTGCTGGTGACCACGACGCCGCGTTGGATGGCCTCGGCCAGAACAGCCTGGCGCGATTCGGGATGCTGATTCCAGCGGAAGGCTTTACGCGGCAGGAACGAGTCGCGGAACCACTTGAGCGCGATGAAGGCGTGACCGCCCCGCTCGGCCTCGGCCAGCGCGGCGCAGAGTTCCTTCACGCGCGCTTCCAGGTCGGCGGGAATCAGCGCCTCCTGGCTGTCGTCGTCCTCGTCGAAGGCCGGTTCGGCGGCCGCGCGCGGCGTGCGCGCGGGACGTGGCGCCGCCTCAGTGCCGTCGATGCGTTCAAAGTAGATGCGCACCTCATCTTCTTCCGGGGTCCACGAGTCTGCCGTGGCGTTGCGGCGCTTGCTGCGGCCGTTTTCGCCGCACAGCTCCACAATCGCCTGGTAGCCAGCAGGCGCCAGGAAATGCAAGGCGCGCGCCAGTCCAGGGTCCGAGGAGAATGCCAGCTCGTTCAAAGCTTCTTCGATCATTTCTTCCGCGTCGGGAATACTCAGGTTGTTCACGTCTACGCTACTGGGGGCTGCTTTTGTCGATTTCATTCTTTCTTCTCCGTATGCGCTCCCCGCTTCCGCAGCGCCGTCTCCGGCAGGCTTCATGGCCTGATTCCGAAGTCCGGCCGCGCTCGGGAAAAAGGGAGCAGCCTTAGTTCTAAACTTCACTCGCTTCCGCTTGTTTGTTCCATGCGCTGAAATTCAAGAAATACTTCAGGGACCTTCGAACAAGTCCTCTTTTTCAAGTAGACATTATTTCAAGGGCTCAAGCCCTGTTCATTTTACTGGGATTACGCACGGGCTAAAGCTCGTATTCTTCAAAACGCCAACTTATTCAGAAACTCTCTAGCTAATCCCTTGGTTTGAAATTAGTCATCCATTAGTGTAACCGATCAAGCCGGCCCGGTTTGCCGTGGCGCAAATGAGCTCTATGCTCCGCACCTGATTCGTTAACCCCTCTGCCCGGAGAAAGTTGCTCGACCGCCATAATTTATTCCCGGCGGCCAACTTCGTACAATAGAGATATGCGCCGTTGTTTGCAACTGCTTTTGTTTTGCTGTTTGGCTTCAACCGGCTTGCACGCCGCCGATGCGGCTTTTGACCTTTCCGGGCCGAAAGTGGATGTACACATCAAGCGCGGCGAGGTCACGCTGCCGATTGGTGAGGTCCCCAACCTGCTGGCTGGAGACCGGCTCTGGATTCACCCCGACCTGCCTGAGAGCCAGTCGGCTCGTTATGTGCTGATTGTCGCTTTTCTGCGCGGGGCCACCAACCCGCCGCCGCCGGAGTGGTTTACCCGCGTGGAAACCTGGGCGCGCGACGTGCGCAACGAAGGCATATTTATTACCGTTCCCCCAGAAGCTCAGCAGGCGCTTATCTTCCTGGCGCCGGAGACGGGCGGCGACTTCAGCACTCTGCGCAAGGCTGTGACCAGCCGGCCTGGCGTTTTTGTGCGCGCCGTTCAGGACTTGCAGGCCGCCAGTTGGGACCGTATGCGCCTGGATACTTACCTGGCCGAGGTCAAAGAGACTTCCCAAACCGACCCCAAGTTACTCAAGGAACGCGCCGAGATGGCGGCGCGCAGCCTAGGCATCCGGCTGGACCAGCAATGCTTTGACAAGCCCACTGACCAGCAGGCTCCCTGCCTGGTACAGCACACAGACACACTGTTGCTGGACGACACCAATACGCAATCGCGAGTGGCGCAACTGACCAGCGGTTCGAGCGTGGACCTGATGAACCAGCTCAGCTACTCGAGCATGGCGCGGGGAGGCGCTTACAGCCCTTATATCGGCGCCGTCGTGGACACGGCCAAGATCCTCTCCTCGTTGCACACGGCGCATTTTCAGTACATCCCCGCTCTGGCCCTGCCGGCAAAAGATACGCTCAATCTGCGGCTGAGCGTGCCGCCTTCGTTCAAGGATCCCAAGTCAGTGGTGGTGGTGGCGCTGCCGCCGGTAGGAGCCGCCAAGCCTCCACCGCTGCGTCCAGTGAACCAGGCAGAGAGCTTTTGTGCTCAGAAACCCGGCCTGGTGCTGCCGACCGAGGGCGCGCCGCTGGTCTTTGCCACGCAGCTTGCCTACGGGTTCACGCTGCACATTGAAGTGAAGGGCGGAGCAGTGGATCTGCCTGTGAAAGCCGACGCGTCGCTGGGCGGGCTGGTGCTGTTAAATCCCGCCCCCCCTTTGCCAGAGGGCGACCTGACCGGCGTATTGCGCGGCAAGTGGGGCTTTGACGAGTGGGAGGGGCCCCACTTTCACCTGCGCGCGGCCCAGCCAGGCAAGTGGACCGTGGCGGCAGCTGACCAGTCAGTCCTGGTGGTTGGCCGCGAGGACACGCTGCACGTCGAAGGGGAAAATTCGTTGTGCGTTGACCGGATTGCCTACCGGATCGGGGAGAAGACGGCTACGGATAGCCCGCTCAAGCTGGTTTGGAAATCCCCCAAGCCAGGGCAGTTAGAGGTTGCCGTGCCCATGAAAGACGCTTCTCCGGGGCCGGTCAACCTGGAAATCTACCAGTTTGGGCTGCAAAAGCCGGACCAATTGCTGCTGAGAGCCTACGTCGAGGCGGCGGCACTGGACCGCCTTACGTTGAGCGAGGGCGACACGGTGGCGCTGTTGAAAGGCAAGCGCCTGGACGAAGTGGCCAAAGCCAGCTTGGGCAGCATCACCTGGACTCCGGCCGCTCTGAGCCGTGTGCAGGACTTCGACCAGTTGGTTCTGAAGGCTGACAGTTCGACAGCCGCCCTGGAACCCGCGAAACAGGAATTCGCCAGTGTGCAGTTGCAGGACGGACGCCTGCTGCGGGTGCCGGTAAGCGTAGAGCCGCCGCGCCCGCAGGTCACTCTGCTCAGCAGGGCCGCGCAGAACGATCTCTCCGCCGCGCCCTCGCATGTGCATCTGGGCAGTTCCGACGACATTCCGGTCGAAGGACAGTTGGTCTTCTTTCTTCGCTCCAGCGAGCCGGCAAACTTTCCCCGTGACGAAAAGATCGAAGTGGCCGCGGCTGACGGCAGCTTTCACACGGTGCTGTCGCTGGCTGATGGCAGCCTGATGCTTGAGGATGCGAAAACCGCTTTGGGTGCCGTGGCGCCGCTGGCCCGCTTCGGCTCATCGGCCTTCGGGCCGCTGCAGGTCCGCGCCGTTTCGGCCACCGGGATCACCGGCGACTGGCTGAAGCTGGGAACGCTGGTGCGGCTGCCCGGATTCAAGGAACTGCACTGCCCGCGCTCCCTGTCAAAGCCATGTGCGCTGACCGGGAGCAATCTCTTCCTGGCCGCGTCCATTGCCGCTACGGCGGAGTTCAACAATGCCACCGACGTTCCGCCGGAGTTTATGGGAGCCCAGTTGAGCGTTCCCCATCCGGTCAACGGCGTTCTCTACCTGAAGCTGCGCGACGACCCGGAGACGGTGCAGACACTGACCCTGCCGGTGATGCCCATGAGTTCGCTGACGGCGCAGCAGATTGCGGAGCCGGCCATTCCCGCGCAGATTCAGCCCGCGGCTTCACCGGTCACAACTCCGCCAGCGCCCGTCAAGAACAAGCCGTGAGAGCTGATAGGGATTCTATGTCTGGATTGAATTACACTTCTGGATTGCGCCGGGGCTGAGACTCCGGCGCAATCCGGTTCTTACGGGAGGACCGCAAGCGTTCTAGTTGAAATAGGCCTTGTTCTTCTCGGCAAACTCCACCTTGTCCGCCGGCAGCTCATCGATCGGAAAGATCGCGCCTTGCTGGCAGAGTGATGCGCACATATCGCAGTCGATGCACTCATCCGGGTTGATGAACAGTTGAGAGACGGAACCGGCAGCCGGATCGTCGGCTGCCGCGGGTGCAATGGCGGCTGTGGCGCACTCGGCCGCGCAGACAAAGTCCTTGATGCACGCATCGGTAATTACATAAGCCATGATGAAACTCCTTGGTTGTTTGGGCGCTGCTGAAGCATGCGCCAACCATCCAAGGCTATCGAGTGTTGGCCCGCTGGCTCCGTGACTCTGATCACACTGCGGGAGGGAAATCCCCAATTGCGGGATGCGGTCAGGAAGCTATTTGTGCTTCCTGAACCGCTCTTCGACCGTCGTTTGTCCATGAAGGTATAAGAAGAACCAGAGTTACTGTACCCAGAGGCAATGCCCTCAAGTGGCTCTCAACAAGGACATACTCACTCTGGTTTTGCTCTAGAGTCCGGCTTGCGCAGCGCTCATCTCTGCTTGTGCCACTTGAGTCCGCGCCATTTCAACCGGCTCATCATAATGAGCAGCCACCATTGCGGCAGCCTTGCCTTCATCCAGGTAGGGGCGCACCATGGCCAGCTTGATGGTTGACTGAGAGGCCATCTGCGCCACCGCAACCTTGTTGGAGACCGACTGCACCAGCGCAAGAATTGCGATCACGACTGTTCCCACGGCGTTGATCGCGTTCAGTACATGCTTCTGGCTGACGGGGTTGGCAATCCTTGCCGCTGACAGCAGCGATGCGTTCACCTGCTGCTGGAAGCCCACGACGGCGGCTTGCAATTGCGTCAGTACGCTGGCCGTCGGATTGGCCAGGTACGCCTTGGCCTGCGCTACCAGCAAGTTCGAGGCCGCATCAAACCCAATTGTAGCCGCGGCAAAAATTGGCGCCTCCGCCGGAGCCAATATGGCGGCCGTGGAATCCACCGTCGCCACCGCGCTTTCCAGAGCCGGCGTCCAGTTCACAATGTCCTGCGCCACAGTTGTACCCGAGCAGCCGCTTAGGAAAGGCAACGGCAACAGAAGGGAAATCAGCGCCCACGCGCCCAGCTTGGCGGTCGAACCAGGGTTGGGGCTAACACTGACGGGATCGCGGGCAAGCAATCCCAACAAGGCGGTAGCCAGGCCGCTCACCAGTGTGACAACGGTGCTTGTGCCTGCCGTGCCCAGCGTGATGCCCTGCTGCGAAAGCACACTGGCAACGGTGACGACCGCAATCAGCAGACCGGCGGCCGAGGTTTTGGGGTGGTTCCAAATATTCGAAATGGAATTCATTCAGAAAGCTCCTTGCAAAGAAAAAGGCGGCCATGGCCGCCTTGGTATATGGGATCTGGCTGGCGCGGAAGAGGCTAAACCTGTTTCCACGCAATAAAAAATCGAGACCAGCGGCAGGCGTTGTTCCACGCCAGTTGCTGGTCTCGATTTGTCGCTTCTCTCCGAATTTGAGCGCCACCGTGGTTGCGGTTCAGGCTCGCGGCGAAAAGCCGCTTCGGCACAGACAAGAGGCGGTCCCGCGCCCCGGAACCATCCGCTGGGGGAGGGCGTACTCATTCGCCGGGCGCGGCGTCTCCACCTCTTGTCTGGCTACTTAATAGCCTAGGCACTCTATCCATATATTCGGCAAGGATAGAAGAAGTTTCTGTCCCTTATTGACCAAAAATGTAGAAAATTTGATTTTTTACTCTTGACAACTCACGAAGGTGGCGAAAAAACGCTGCGTGCGGGCAGGCCTCAGGTGTACTGCACTCGGCGCTCGCCCTTCACCACGCGCCCGATCACGTAGAACTTCTCCTCGGCCCGGTCGAAAAGATTTTTCGTCCGTGTAAACTTGGCCGCTGGAATGGCCGCAATCAGCCCGATGCCCATGTTGAAGGTGCGCATCATCTCCTCTTGCGAAATATTGCCCAGCGTGCGCAAGTGCTCGAAGATGAGAGGTACTGGCCAGGAGCCGATCTCGATCTGCGCCGCAGTGTTCTTGGGGAGGATGCGAGGCAGGTTTTCCGTGATACCGCCGCCGGTGATGTGCGCCATGCCGGTCGTCACCCCGGTCGTCACCAGCTTCTGAATCACATGGAGGTAGCTGCGGTGGGTCTTTATCAGCGCCGCGCCAGCCTTTTCCTTGATGGCGGTCACGTACTGCATCGGCTGGTAGCCGGCCACATCGAACAGCAGCTTGCGGGCCAGCGAATAGCCATTGGTGTGTAGCCCGGTCGAGGGTAGCCCGACCAGTACGTCGCCTGCCTTGATCTCCGCGCCGGTCACCATCTTGTCACGGTCCACCGCGCCCACGATGAAGCCAGCCAAATCATACTCCGCGCTGGTATAAAAGCCCGGCATCTGCGCTGTCTCGCCGCCGATCAGCACGCACCCACTGGCCTTGCAGGCCTCTGCCAGCCCGGTCACCACGCTCTCGGTCACCTCCGGGTCCAGCTTGCCGCTGGCCAGGTAGTCAAGGAAAAACAAAGGCGTGGCGCCCTGCACGGCAATGTCATTGATGCAGTGGTTCACCAAGTCCGCGCCCACCGTGCGGTGCATCCCCAGTTCGAAGGCCACTTTCAGTTTGGCGCCCACTCCATTGGCCGAACTCACCAGGATGGGGTTCTTCCAGCGCTGGAGGTCCAGCCGGAAGAGCGCGCCGAAGCCGCCGGGACCGCTCAACACGTTGCGGTTGAAGGTCTTCTGCGCCAGGTATGTGATGCGCTCCCTGGCACGTTCGCCATTGCTGAGGTCCACGCCTACATCGGTGTGGGGTGCGGATTTTGGCTTGGATTCGTCAGACATGGCGGGTCTTTCCAGGGATGGATTTATCGTGCGGCGCGGCTGGCCGGGAATGTCAATTTTAACAGCATTTGCGGGGTCTTGGCTGTGTTTTACAGGATCCGCTGCCGTCCCGCTCGTCGTGACGCAATCGCCACCGCACCGCCCGTTTGCATAGCCCGCAACGGCTATCGAAGACGACCAACAATCGGCCGCCGGGCTTTGCAAAGCTACTCACCTTCTATACTGAACCCACCATGAGTTCCTCGACCGAAGCCTCCCATCGCCCCCGTTCCCAGGCTCTTCAACAGCGCGCCGAGCGCCTTTTCCCCGGCGGCGTAAACTCGCCCGTGCGGGCTTTTCGGGCGGTGGGTGGCGCACCGCCGTTTGTTGAAAGCGCGCAGGGCGCCTGGCTCACCGACGCCGATGGCAACCGCTTTATCGACTACTTTGGCTCCTGGGGGCCGATGATTCTGGGCCACGCCTTTCCGCCGGTGGTCGAGGCCATCGAACGCGCCGCCCGCAAATCGGCCAGCTTCGGCGCCTCCACGGCCGTTGAGGCGGATCTCGCTGAGCGCATCGTCGCCTGCTTCCCGGCCATCGAGAAGATGCGCTTCGTCAGCTCCGGCACTGAGGCCACCATGAGCGCCATCCGCCTGGCCCGCGCCGCCACCGGCCGCAAGATCATCGTCAAGTTTGAGGGCTGCTATCACGGCCATGGCGACGGCCTGCTGGTCAAAGCCGGTTCCGGCGTGGCGACCTTCGGCATTCCCGGTTCGGCTGGCGTGCCGGAGGAGATCGCCCACCTCACCCTGGCCCTGCCTTACAACGACTTGGCCGCTGTTGAAGCCGCCTTTGCTGCTCATCCCGGCGCCATCGCCGCCATCATTCTGGAGCCTGTGGTGGGCAATGCCGGTTGCATCCCGCCAGCCCCTGGTTACCTGGCCGGCCTGCGCTCGCTTACCCAGCGCAAAGGAGCGTTGCTTATTGTTGATGAGGTAATGACCGGCTTCCGCGTGGCCCTCGGCGGCGCGCTGGAGCTTTACGGCATCGACGCTGATCTGGTCACGCTGGGCAAGATCGTCGGCGGAGGCTTGCCCGTGGGCGTCTTCGGCGGCAAGCGCGCCTTCATGGACCTGCTCGCCCCCCTCGGTCCCGTCTACCAGGCCGGAACCCTCAGTGGCAATCCGCTGGCCATGGCTGCCGGCATCGCCACCGTCAGCTATTTACAGGAACACGCCGCCCAAGTCTATCCGCAGCTTGAAGCCACGGCCAAAGCCGTCACCGAGGGCGTTGCCGCTGAAGCTGCCCGAGCCGGTGTTCCTCTTACTCTCAATCGCATCGGCTCCATGTGGACCTGGTTCTTCACCAACGGCCCGGTGACCAACTACACCCAGGCAGCCCGCAGCGATACGGACGCCTTCGGGCGCTTTCATCGTGCGATGTTGGAATCGGGCGTCTGGCTCCCGCCCTCACAATTCGAGGCAGCTTTCCTAGGCACGGCGCACGGCGAAAAAGAGGTCGTCGCCACGGTTGCCGCGGCAAGGGATTATTTTTCAGCGGTGGCGTAACAGGCTACGAAATAACTGAGGATTGCGTGGTGGGCAGTGCAGGACTCGAACCTGCGACTTCCTGCTTGTAAGGCAGGCGCTCTAACCAACTGAGCTAACCGCCCCCGTAGGTGGAAAAACCATGATGGGCTGTTGTCATCATATCAGTGCTCTTGGATTTCAGCCGGAGGCGTTTTTCCGCGAACGCGGACTCGGTCGCCGCCGGCCCTGTGTTGATACACTCACCCCGTGGGCCGTCTCATCCTCAATGCCGATGATTTTGGACTGACTGCCGGGGTCAATCGCGCCATTATCGAGTTGCACCGGGCCGGGTTGCTCACCAGCACGACGCTGATGGCGCGTGCCGCGGCTACCGGAGAGGCTATCGAGCTGGCGTGTTCCATGCCTTCGCTGGGCGTGGGTTGTCACGTGGTTCTGGTGGACGGCGAGCCTCAACTCCCCGCGCAAGAGCTTCCCACGCTCGTGGACCCGCGCACCGGCCGCTTTCAGCCCACGCTGGGCGCGTTTCTTCAGCGGCTTTTCGCCGGGCGCATCCGTTCCGCTGAGATTGAAGCCGAGGCGGCGGCGCAGATCGCCTTGCTCCAGTCCAGGGGCGTTGTGCTTACCCACATTGACACGCACAAACACGTCCACCTCCTTCCCGCCGTGCTGCGGCCGGTGCTGCGCGCTGCCGGGGCAGCCGGAATCCGCGCCGTGCGCAACCCCCTGGAGCCGTTATGGAGTCTGCGCGCCACGCCCTGCGCGCCGCTGCTGAGGCGCGCGGAAGTGAGCCTGCTACGGCTCTTCGAGCCCGCCTTCCGGCGCATCGTGGCGGAAGCGGGCTTTGCCACCACCGACGGCGCTCTCGGCGTGCTAGCCACTGGAACCCTTGACGCCGCCGCAGTCGCTTCGCTGCTCCGCAACCTGCCGCACGGCACGTGGGAACTGGTCACGCATCCCGGCTACAACGACGCCGACCTGGCCCATGCCCACACGCGCCTGCTGGCCTCGCGCGAGGTTGAGCGGCAGGCGCTCCTGTCGATTGGCTTACAAAGTAGCTTGGAGCTGGTTAGCTTTGCCCGGCTTACGGAGCGTTGACCGCTGCGCTGGCGATTTCCAGAATAAAATCGCATCGAACACAAATCTTGCCGCGTCTTAAGTTCAGAGTTTCGTTTTTCAAATAACCCGGAAGCTGGATGCCGAGTGGACATTTCTCTGTTGTGGCAAATCCTGTTTTATGGCTGGACGGCCTCTGAGATTGGCATTGCCGTGGTCACCCGCACACGCAGAGGTGGCGGAAAGGTGCGAGACCGTGGATCGATGCTGGCGATGTGGGCGGTAATCGTTGCGGCGATCACCTCTGCTGAGTTCATTGCCCGCATGGCCCCGGCAACCGTCTCTCGTGGAGCGCATTGGCTGGAGTTCGCCGCTGTCGTTGTGATCAGCGCGGGCATATTGCTCCGCTGGACGGCAATCCTCTCCCTGGGCAGGGCCTTCAGCGCAAACGTGGCCATTCGCGATGCGCAGACGATCAACCGATCCGGACTCTATCGCTTTATTCGGCACCCCTCCTACTCCGGCTTATTGCTGGTGTTTACGGCCATTGCGCTTCATGAGCGGAATTGGATGGCAGCCGCCATCGTTCTCTTCCCCACGGCCGCAGCCGTGCTTT
>Ga0224530_1001359_pt1 | contig 13115 bp, 7 predicted proteins | sample CBST75metaG_FD_179873 | JGI IMG/M metagenome (GOLD analysis project Ga0224530, IMG submission 179873) | Peat soil microbial communities from Stordalen Mire, Sweden - C.B.S.T75 | ecosystem: Environmental > Terrestrial > Soil > Wetlands > Peat | place: Sweden: Norrbotten County, Stordalen Mire...
AAAGCCGCGACCTCAGCAGAACTGCGCCGCCGCCGAACGATAGGAGAAGAAATCACTGACTGGTTCATGCCTCCAGTCAATCACCTTCAAGCCGCCAGGAAAAGGATGGCTTTGCCCGGAGCGATACATTCAACACGCGCCGGGGGAACAGCACTATATTACTTGCTGGACTCAAAGCGGAATTGCGCTTTCCAGTCTGTTTCTTCGCCCAAAATCAAGTACGCCTCAAATGGCTTGCCCTGTTTGGAAATGAAGCCTTTGAGCAACGCTGTCTTGCCCTTCGCGCAGAGCGTCTCGATCTGTTTCGGGGTGAGCGTTTTCTTAGCAATGGTTTCATTGATGCTGAAGTTGCAGCCCTCGCGATAGTGGCTGCAACCGTAAAATTTCTGTCCGTTGGGCTTCTTGACGGTGCCCTGCTTGCATTTCGGGCACACGAGCGATCCGGGCGGCGGGGCATTGCCTGTCTTTGCCGGCGCTGACCCGTTTGACGCTAGGGTAGGATGCGGCGCGATGTGCAGTAGCGCAAGTTCCTTCTTGAGCTGGCCGTCGATGCTGGAAACAACGTTGAGATACTGGGCGTTGCCTTCGGCAATATCGTCGAGCTGCTGCTCAAGGGAGCGCGTGTAGTCGTACTCAAGAAAGGCGAAGCGGCCTTTGAGCGCGTCGATGAGCAGGATGCCGAGGTCCGTGGCCCGCAATATCTTCTTGGAATCGTCGATGTAGTTGCGGGTAATGATGTTCTTGAGGATGGCCGGATAGGTCGAGGGCCGTCCGATTCCTTCATGTTCCAGTTTCTTGATAAGGCTCGCCTGGGTGTAGCCGTTCGGCGGGCGGGTCTGCTTGTTCAACACGCGGGCGCTGTCGGCATGGATATGGGTGCCGCGCCCGAGAGCGGGAACGCGGCCATTCTCGTCCGATTGCTTCTCAGAGTCTTCCGTGTCGTTCGGGTCGGATTCTTCGGCGGCGTCCTTCACCGTCAGAGTGCGCCAGCCGGGCTTGATGAGGGTTCGGCCCATAGCTTTGAAGACGAAGGGCTGGGAGCCATCCTGGGCAGCAAGCGTGAGGGTGTTCACGCTGTACTCAGCATCCGCAAGCTGTGACGCTACAGCTCGGGTCCAGATGAGGTCGTAGAGCTTCTTCTGGTCGTCGTCCGTACCGGCATTTCGTTGTTCCTGATGCGTGGGGCGGATTGCCTCATGAGCCTCTTGGGCGCTCTCTTTGGACTTCCAGGTGCGCGCCTTAGGCGGCAAGGGCAGGTTATTGCTGGCCGCGTAGGCCCGAATCTCGGCCAGCGCCTCAGCGGAGAAGTTCTGGCTGTCGGTGCGGTGGTAGGTAATCAACCCCTCTTCAAATAACCGCTGGGCAATCTGGGCGGTCTGCTCCGGCTTGTATCCGAACGTCACGCTTGCCGCCTGAAGCAACGTGGCCGTTGTGAAGGGCGGCGGCGGAGCCTTTGTAGCGGGCTTGGTGGCCGCGGCCGTCACGGCAAAGAGCCTGCACTTCGCGGCCTCTTCCGCCAGTGCCGCGTCCAGAATGTACTCCTGGCCTTCCTTGAGGAACGGGGCGGTGTCCCACTGTGCGCGCCACTTTCCTCCATCGAAAACCGCTTCGGCGCCGAAATGCTTGGTTTCCTTGAATGCCTCGATCTCGCGTTGCCGATCAACAACAAGACGCAGGGCAACACTTTGAACGCGACCGGCGCTGAGACGCGCGATGCCTGTTTGGTTCGAGAGAGCGGGTGACACCTGATACCCGACGAGACGATCTGCGCCGCGCCGAGCCTCTTGTGCATGGACAAGGTTGGTGTTGAGTTGTCGCGGTGATTTGAGTGCAGTACGGATCACGTTTTCAGTGATTGCATCGAAGGTGACGCGCGCGTATCGGCGCAGGTCGAGAACCTGTTGAAGGTGCCATGCAATGGCTTCTCCCTCGCGGTCGGGGTCTGTTGCGAGATAAACCTGCTCAGAGCGGGCAGCGCGCTGTCGCAACTGCGCAACGACGGATTCGCTCCGTTCGAGGATCTGATATTCAAGCCGGTAGGTGTTCGGTTCTATGCCCAAGCTCTTCACCGGAAGATCCCGAATGTGTCCTACGCTTGCGGCGACATCCCAACCACTGCCGAGAATTGCCTTGATCTTCTTGATCTTGTTTGGACTCTCGACAATCATCAGCTTCATGCGGATGCCTCTTATCCAGCGATCTTCCGAAAGAGCTATGCGAAGGTTTGTGTCGGGGTCTTCAGCTTGTGAATGGAGGCAAAGTAGGCGACCATCACACGAAATGTCTTTGAGCGATTCACGCCGCCGAGAATCTCTCCCCCAACTCTCTCCAACTCATCCGCAATCTCGTGGGTCAACGGAAAGACGAAGGCGGTGTCAATCGTTTGAAAAGGGATGTTCAGCCACGGACCGTTAAAGAACGCAACCAACTGCGCCTGAGCGGCCTTGGTCTTAAAATTCATGATAATGTGCTCAGCCAAGGCGTTCTTGTTACGGATTTTCAGCACGGCAAACAGTTGGGTGAAATGGGTCTTGGTGAATTTGGAATCGACGGTGAGACGGATCTGGGTGCGCTTCTCTGCGGGAGCAACGACTCTGCGCTTTGTTTGGATTGCTGCTTTCTTCGGAGTGGTCATGCCGCCACCTTTCTATGATGTATTATACAGCATACATGTACGCTAGTGAAAATAGATTTTCTCTAACTAGCGGCAATTAAAGGGACTTAGATGATGTGAGCGGGAACTGCTGCAGTGGGTTTATTGCACAGGGAAGCACTTTCGGGGCTTCCCTGTGCTGGCTAATCACGGGCGGACTTCAGAGGCCGGAGCGGTGCTGAGCGAAGTCACTTTTTGAGAATCCGGCGCCTGCGGCGTCGATGCTGGCTTTTTCGGATGGTATGCGGAGCATATCTCGGTTAACCGATTCACGATGCCCTTTGGACCCAACTCGCTTGAGTCAGCCTGTGCGCGGCGTACCGATTGGTGGATTTGTTGCCATCCAACGATATTGCTCAGTTGCAGAGCCGTTCGGATCGCGACGTTGCACTCGCATGAGAATGTCTTGTTGTCCATCCCAAGGAGGCATTCAACAGTCGCCGTGAATTCGGGAAATTTGAACCCAGCAGGCGGAGTGCTATTCTTCGGGGTCTCGCGAATCGCGGCGGGAACCGCAATGGCCAGTTGTTCGATAGAGGCGCAGCGGACGAGATGTGCTGCGGTGATGAGTGCGGCATTCTGATTCTGATCGAAAACCGTGTCGCCGGCCATGCCGAGCAGCGTTTCTGCAAAGGAGGCCAACGACCTGTGTGCTTTCTGTCTTGCTCTTTGAATGAATCGGTGGCAGCGAGCGACCTGTGCTTCATATTTGTGCCGCTGGGAGAGTGAAATCTCGCTGGACGCAAGGTTTCGTGTGAGTGTTTCAAGTTTCTCTTCAGCTTCTGCGACTGTCATCCCTTACCCTTTCCAAATCGAATGATTTCACTGAACAAGACATCGCCGGTTCATTCGGTTAGACCCTAGTTCTGCATCTTTGTTACTGGTGTGATGGGTCGTCTGCTCACATTTGCAAAAACTTTAGTTTCTTGGTAGCTCTCGCTAGCATCTACACTTATGCTGTAGTAGCTGTAAATAGAAGCTAACGCGCATAATGTATCACGAACGACAACGTGGCAAGGATTGCGGACTGACAGATAGCCGCTTTAGGACACACGATTCCGCAAGGTTTTCTGAAAAAAGAAAAAGGGAAAACTTGTGCGTTTTCGTTAAACAGAGAAGCAAAGCCAACGTTTGCGAGAGAGCCAGAAAGCCCTGATAACTGTGAGCTATATCACAGTTAGCGTGCAGAATGGTTACCGATAAGCGCAAGCTCGCTGTGCTTCACCGGACTTTACAGTTCGAACTGTCTGGCATCGTGGAGTTCGGAATCGTAGGCGGCGTCTGCGGCCTCCATGCCGTCGGTGTCTTCTGGACCTGGAGCGGAGTCACCAGTTTGGAGCATCAGGTAACCCAGGAGCGCAAAGCCGTCGATCACGCTCAAGGTATGAGGTGCTTCGCGTTGGGACTCCAAGACGCGAACGGATGTGGACTAAACTGCGGACCTTGATTCCAACTAGCATTCTCCTCTGCCGGCAAACGAATACGGTCTGGGGATCTGCCAGACTTCATGTTGTATGCCTGGGGAGGTAAAATCAGCAGCGGAATGAACACCTTACGACTAGGCGTAGGAGAGGGGATACGGCATCCCTGCCAGTCGCATATGCCTGAAGGGAGGTGCCTGGAAGCCCTGCCTCGTGAGTCATTTACAATCATTCTTTCCTGCACAATCGGAAGTGAAGGTCAATTCGGATGCCACGAATTTTCGACAATATCGACCAGCAATTGCTCCCCACTCTCAAGACAACTCTGTCCGTATCCCATCGGTCGGATTTTTGCGTCGGGTACTTCAACCTGCGAGGCTGGCGGCAACTTGACGAACATATCGAGAGCTGGGCCGGTGGCGACGGCGAGTGCTGCCGACTGCTAGTTGGAATGCAAACGCTCCCCCAGCAGGAAATTGCCGGTGCGTACGGCATCATCAAGCAAGATGCTGAACTCGACAACCAGACCGCTATCCGCTTGAAGAAAGCGCTGGCGGAACAGTTCCGAATCCAACTTACTCTTGGTGCTCCAACAAATGCTGACGAGGTTGGACTTCGGAAACTTGCCGCACAGATTCGGGCCAAGAAAGTGGTTGTCAAACTTCATCTTCGCCACACTCTACACGCGAAACTCTATCTGCTCTTCCGACATGATCCTGTGAGCCCGGCTATTGGCTTCTTGGGGAGTAGCAATCTGACCTTTGCTGGCCTATCGAAACAGGGCGAATTGAATGTCGATATAACCGATCACGATGCCTGCGAAAAGTTGGCACGGTGGTTCGACGACAGGTGGAGCGACAAGTGGTGCCTGGATATTTCCAACGAGATCGCCGACATTATCGACCAAAGCTGGGCACGTCCCGAACCGATTCCGCCGCATCACATCTACGTAAAAATGGCTTACCACCTCTCCCAAGAGGCGCGGGAAGGAATCGTTCGCTACGGTATCCCGAAAGACTTCGGGGACCAGCTCTTTGAGTTCCAAGAAAAAGCCGTCAAGATAGCTGCCCATCATGTACAGAAGCGCGGCGGCGTCTTGCTTGCCGATGTTGTCGGCCTTGGCAAGACCCTCATGGCGACCGCTCTCGCCAGAGTTCTGGCTGACGAGTTGCTTCTCGAAACGCTTATCCTGTGCCCGCTGAATCTCGTCAAGATGTGGGAAGACTACTGCCATACTTATAGGCTTCCATCGTGCAAGGTTCTGTCGTACTCAAAGGTATTGCAGCAACTGCCGGATCTTCGCCGTTTTCGGCTCATCATTCTCGATGAAAGCCATAACCTGCGGAATCGTGAGGGCAAGACCTATCGGGCAATCTCGGAGTACATCCAAAAGAATGACAGCAAGTGCATCCTGCTATCTGCCACACCGTACAACAAGGATTATCTCGATCTCGCCAGTCAGTTGCGTCTGTTCGTGCCGCCAGACAGAGAGCTTGGAATCGGGCCGGAGCGCAAGTTTCAGGAAGTAGACCGGGCGCTGTTCAGGGGAAAGTTCCAATGCGGAGCCAACACACTCGCAGCTTTTGAAAAGAGCCAATATCCCGACGACTGGCGCGATTTGATGCGCCTCTACATGGTTCGTCGCACACGCGGATTTATCAAGGCAAACTATGCCAAGACAGACCTGGACAACGGGCGCAAGTACCTTGAATTCAAAGATGGAAGCCGTTCGTACTTCCCTGATCGCCTTCCCAAGAAACTCCCCTTTGTTGTCAATGAGAATGACCCGAACGATGAGTATGCCAAGCTCTACTCCGCGCCCGTCGTTGACATCGTCAATGGCTTGAGTCTTCCTCGCTACGGGTTGGGAAATTCCGTTCTTCAGAAACCCCCGATAACCGCAACCAAAGGCGACGAAGCAATTCTGGCAAACCTCTCTGCCGCTGGCACTCGGCTCATGGGCTTTTGTAGGAGCAACCTATTCAAGCGACTGGAGAGCAGCGGCCATAGCTTCTTGCTCTCCGTCGAGCGGCACATTCTCCGCAACTTCATCTTTATCCACGCCATTGAAAATGGCCTAGAGATTCCCATTGGCACACAAGACTCAGGCCTCTTGGACACGACCACGTCCGACGAGGACTCAACAACAATAGAGACATTCGACGAAATCAGCGCACCCCAAGGGCATTTGCGCACAGTCAGCGCCTTCCGTGCCCGCGCCGCCGAGGTGTATGCCCTTTACGCGGGCCGTTTTCGGACACGATTCGACTGGATTCGTCCGGGGTTCTTCCGGCCACAACTCTGTAGCGATCTTCTGGCGGACGCCAATGCGCTGATGCAGATATTTGACCGTTGCGCCTACTGGAATCCCAAAACAGATTCAAAGCTCCAGGCCCTCATCACGTTGGCGAGCCAGAAGCACAAGACTGACAAGGTGCTGATCTTCAGTCAGTTCAGCGACTCGGTCAATTATCTGAGTCACCAGCTAGCGGCTGCCGGCATCAAGCGAGTTGCAGCGGCGACGGGAGATTCAGAGAACGTCACGGATCTTGCCTATCGTTTCAGTCCGCAAAGCAACAAGAAGACCATTGCGCCGGAGCAGGAGTTGCGCGTCCTCGTTGCCACCGATGTCTTGAGTGAAGGACAGAACCTCCAGGACGCTTTCATCATCGTGAATTATGACCTGCCGTGGACGATCATTCGTCTTATCCAGCGGGCGGGCCGCGTGGATCGTATCGGTCAGAAGTCCGACAAAATCCTCTGCTACAGCTTTCTGCCAGCAGACGGAATCGAAACGATCATCAACCTTCGAGCAAAAGTGCGAGCGCGGCTCCACGCGAACTCTGAAGTAGTTGGCACCGATGAATCCTTTTTCGATGACGACAAGCACAATAAGATTGTTGCCGATCTCTACAACGAAAAGGCCGGACTTCTCGACGGCGAGGAGGACTCCGAGGTTGACCTCGTCTCTTACGCCTATCAAATCTGGCAAGATGCCATCACCACGAACCCTGCGCTCAAAAAGACCATCGAGGATATGCCGAACGTCGTCTACACGGCCAAGCAGCACGATGCGGTTCAACCGTCAACGCAAGGTGCCTTGGTCTATTTGAAGAATGCCAGCGGAACCGACTCGCTCGCTTGGGTTGACGCAAAGGGCCAGCGCGTCACCGATTCACCCTTCAAGATTCTGAAGGCTGCGGAGTGCCTTCCAACAACGGTGGCCGTGACTCGCCTCCCGAACCATCACGAGCTGGTCGAAGGCGCAGTGAAAGAGCTTGCCGCGGAAGAGAAGGTTGTCGGCGGTGGTCTGGGCAGCGCTACCGGTGCGCGCTATCGCACCTATGAGCGGCTCAAGCGGTACGCCCTGGAAGTAAAGGGTACCCTTTTTGACACTCTGCCATTGCAACGAACGCTTGAAGATGTATACAAGTACCCGCTCCGTTCTGTTGCCGCAGACATTTTGAACCGGCACATGAAAACTGACTGCACCGACCAGACCTTGGCCGAGCTAGCCACTGGTCTGCGGGAGACCGGACGCCTCAGCATCGTCGAAGGCGACGAGGATCAAGAAACGGTAGCTCAAATCATTTGCTCACTTGGGCTTGTAGAAAGTCAGGGAAATGGCAATTAACCGCGAACACGCCAGGCAATGGCTAAATGCATTTGACTTCAAGTCGCTGTTCATCGAGGAGCTTGGCTGGGACAATCTCGCCACCAATCTCGTGAAACAAATCGACGGTGCCAACTATCACTTTCATGCCGTCGCTGAGAAGCGTGGTGTAGTTGTTCTGATTTCAGACTCCATTCCTGAATACGCCATTCGAGTCAAGCTCGACAAGCTCATTGCCAAGGATCATTTTGAGCACCTGATTGTCTTCACCGACCAGTCACACGGCCGCCAGGTATGGCAATGGGTGCGTAAGGAGCCGGGTAAGCCCACGGCGGTTCGCACCTATCATTACTCCCCGACCCAATCTGGCGAGTTGCTCTTCCAAAAGCTGGACAGTCTGGTCTTTACGTTGGATGAGGAAGAAGTCCTCACTCTGACCAGCGTCACCGGGCGACTGAAAGCCTTCGATGTAGAAAAAGTCACCAAGAAGTTCTATGAGCGATTCAGGACCGAGCACGCGACCTTTCTCAAATTCATTCAGGGCATTCCAGACAAGCAGATGGAGAGCTGGTATGCCTCCGTCATGGTCAATCGGCTGATGTTCCTTTACTTCATTCAGGAAAAGGGCTTCCTGAATGGAGACAAAGACTATCTGCGCAACAAGCTCGCCGAAAGCCGCGACCGCAAGCCGGATGCCTATTACAGAGATTTTCTCTGCCCGCTTTTCTTTCAGGGCTTTGCTCGGAAGAAGGCGGAGCGTTCCGCCGCCACGAACAAGTTGCTTGGTGAGATTCCATATCTCAATGGCGGCCTATTTCAGAAGCACCAGATCGAGGAGCTTCACGGCAAGACCATCGTTATTGCCGACACTGCCTTTGAGAAACTCTTCAGCTTCTTCAAGGAATACGACTGGCATCTCGACGAGCGTGAGAACCGCAACGGCAACGAGATCAATCCGGACGTGCTCGGCTACATCTTCGAGAAGTACATCAACCAGAAGCAAATGGGCGCGTACTACACCAAAGAAGACATCACCGAGCACATCGCTCAGAACACCATCATCCCCTTCCTCTTGGACGAAGCCCGCAAGGGCTGTGCCGTGGCCTTTGCGCCGAACAGCTCGGTCTGGCGTCTGCTCCGGGATGACCCCAACCGCTATATTCACGATGCGATGAAGAAGGGCGCCGACCTCTCGGTTCCCGCCGAGGTCGAAGCCGGGATCGCCGACTTTGGCCGACGCTCAAGTTGGAACCGTAAAGCCCCGGAAGAGTTCGCTCTACCAACTGAGATTTGGCGGGAAGCCATCGACCGCCATCAACGCTATCGCGCCGTCAAGACCAAGCTGGCTGCCGGTGAAGTGGATCAGGTCAACGATCTGGTCACGCTCAACCTGAATATCCGCCAGTTTGCGCAGGACGTAATTCAGTTTTGCGAGGGGCCGGAACTACTACGCGCCATCTGGAAAGCCATCGAGAAGGTTTCCGTCCTCGACCCAACTTGCGGTTCCGGCGCCTTTCTATTTGCCGCGCTCAATATCCTCAAACCTCTCTATGAAGCCTGCCTGATACGGATGCAGGGTTTTATTGAAGACATGGAGTCGGCGGGGCCGCACCACCCAGCGAAATTCAGCGACTTCAAGCAGATTCTCGAAGAATCGAAGCGCCACCCCAAGCAGGACTACTTCATCCTCAAGGCCATCATCGTCAACAACCTCTTCGGCGTGGACATCATGGAGGAGGCTGTCGAAATCTGCAAGCTCCGGCTCTTCCTCAAATTGGTTGCCCAAGTGGAGTCGCAGGATCGAATTGAGCCGCTACCGGACATCGACTTCAACATCCGCGCCGGGAACACGCTTGTCGGCTATGCACGATACGAGGATGTGAAAAAGGCCGTCACGTCGAAATTTGACTTTGGCGATGCCATGAGCCGCATCGAGGACAAGGCCAAGGTTCTGGATTCCGCCTTGGAGCTATTCCGCAAGCAGCAGACGCAGCTTGACGGGACCGTCACTGTGGAGGACAAGGCAGAACTACGCCGCCGCTTCTCCGAGCTTGAAGAAGAACTCAACGACCACCTCTCAGGCGAGTATGGCATCAAGAAGTCTGGGGTCAAGAAGTGGAAGGAATCACATAAACCGTTTCACTGGTTTTGCGACTTCCATCGCATCATCGCTTCCGGTGGCTTTGACGTAATCATTGGAAATCCACCGTACGTTGTGTTCCCGAGCGAGAAGGTTCCATACAAATTTCCGGCAGGTCTTTTTGCAAGCGAACCCTCCAAGAATCTATACGCCCTAACATGGGAGAGAAGTCTGACCATTCTCGGATCAGGAGGGCACGCCGGCCTCATCGTCCAATTGACTCTGATGTCATCCGAGAGAATGAAGCCGATTCAAGACCTGCTTATTAGGAGAGGCCGCTTCACCAGCGTTTCATTTCCGAGACGCCCAGAATCCATCTTTGATGGAGTTGAAATGCCAGTTGCGATCATTCTATCTGCGCCGTCGCACTCCCAAAATCAGTTCTTGACCAGCCGGATTTCTCGTTTCTATACAGAGGAGCGCCCGAACGCTTTATCGACGCTCGACTTAGGACAGCATAATCAACGTGCGCACGGCCACCGAATTGCAAAGCTGGGAAGAGATATTGAGCTCTCGATCTTCGCAAAAATATCGAAACCTGAATTGCACTCAATCGAGGAATTGATTCAGAAGGATAGTTTGCATCTCGTCTACTACCAGGAGGCTTGTAGATATTGGGTCAAGGCGTGTTTGGGCTTACCGCGCTTCAAGAAGAACGGCGTATCATCCGAGCCTCCGCATGGGAGAACACTTGGCTTTCGGAAGCGCGAATATGCCGGACTAGCAGTGTGCATCTTCAATTCGTCATTGTTTTACTGGCTATACAGCGTACTCAGTGATTGTGAGCATATCAATGATGACTTCGTGCGCCGTTTCCCATTGCCTAGCAACTTTGATCAGAGTGGATGGTGGCAAAAAGGCGATGAACTCACACGGGCTATACGGTCCTCGTCCAAGAAGAAGTCGATCACGACGAAACAGGGATATTTGATCGAGTACGACGAAATCAATGCCGCAAAAGAGAAGCATCTGATTGAAACAGTGGATGGATTGTTGGCAAAGGGGTTTGGTTTGACAGACGAGGAACTCGATTTCCTCGTCAACTATGACATTAAGTACCGCCTGGGGGCGGATGCGGACGAAGATGAGGAATAATCGTGATCCTCAACGAGCAAGTCGTGACGATTCGCCTGGGAAGTCCAGCATACCCACAGGCTATGCTTGACGGGCTGGGCAGCGACGCGCCCAATGAGTTCTGGGCTGCTGGCCCATTGCAACCACTCGATCAAGCCAAGACTGGCTTCTTCTGCTCATCGCAATGCCCCGGCTCCATCATCCTGAAGACCTTCGATGCCATCACGCAGATGCGCGACGAGGGCCAGATTCTGATAGGCGGCTTCCACTCTGTCATGGAATGGGAGTGCCTGGGCATCCTGCTCCGTGGCCGCCAGCCCGTCATCTGGGTTCCCGCCCGCTCCATCGTAGGAATGCACCTGAAGCCAGAGTTGCTTCCGGCCTTCGATGCCGGCCGTCTGCTCATCCTGTCCCCATTCCCACCCAAGGACAAGCGCATCACCGCAACCCTGGCCGAAGCCCGCAACCGCTTGGTCGGCGCACTCGCCGACCACGTCCTCGTCCCCCATGCCGCCCCCGGCGGCAAGACCGCCGCATTCTGCCGAAAACTCTCGGCCACAGGCAAGCGTGTGTACACAATCGACGATCCGGCCAATGAACATCTGATCTCAGTTGGCGCAACCCCCATGGAACCCAACTACTTCTCTACCAGCGATACAGTCAAATCTGCGGCAAATGAAAATGCGAAAGGGTAAGGACGACAAAATGCAAAAGGCTCCGTACCAAGTGATCGAAATGGTCCAAAAGCTCAACGATGGGCAACCCTCCAGACGCTACAAAGTGCGTGCAGTCTTGAAGTGGTTTGGAGCCAAGCGACGCGGCGACGCTATTCTTGCTGAAATTCTGGCTATCTTGGCCAACCACGGATTGACCACGGTGCCGCCATTTGACCAGCCTGACCTCGACGACTACGTTCGATTCGCGCTAGCATCAGCCCAGAGCGAAGACGGCAGTACGAGCGATACACCCGCCGTGACCTCTGTAGAGGAACCAATCCCTGTGCCTGATCCGACGGTGGCGGATGTTACTCCTACCCCGACCGATGATCAGCTTGAACCCGACACTAGCGACGAAGAGCAGAAAGTCAAGCCAGACGATCACCCTGTCACGAGTCGAATTTGCGACTGGACAATTTCGGTGCTCACGGGCATGTTGGACACAGGACAACTGGACCTCCAACCTCAGTTCCAAAGAGAATACGTTTGGGCCACTCGTCCTGAGCTTCCTTCGCGGCTAATCGAATCTCTCCTCCTTAAGATTCCGATTCCGCCCATCTATTTCGGGAATTTGCCAGATGGGAAACTAGAGGTTATCGACGGTCAACAACGCCTCACCACCCTGGTGAAATTTGTCCGCAATCAGTTCGCGCTCTGCAAACTGCTTCGCTTGAGCAGTTTGAATGGGAAATTCTTTAGGGAATTGACCGCAGAGCAACAAGGAAAGATCCTTCGTGAACCGATCAGGACCATTGAGATTGATGCTGCGGGCAACACAGAGTTACGTTACGAAGTCTTCGAGCGCCTGAATCGTGGGTCGATGGCGCTCAACGAGCAGGAACTTCGAAACTGCGTCTATAGAGGGCCGTTCAACAACCTGCTCGCAGAGCTTGAAAAGGATCCATATTGGCGCAAGGTAAAGGGCGGCGACGCGCCTGAAGGGCGGTTCAAAGAGCGCGAAATAATCCTGCGCATCTTTGCGTTCGCAAATCGGCTTCCACAATACGGTGGCAATCTAAAGGCGTTTCTCAACGAATACATGGAGCAGTATGCTCCGAAAACGGAAGCCGCACTCAAAGCCCATGCAACGATGTTTCGGCAGACCATGCAGAACATATACGCCGTGTTCGGCAGCAATTCAGCTCGTCTATACGAGGCCGGTCAATCGCGCACAAACAACGGCACATGGGACACGAAGTTTTCCGTCACAGCGCTGGACATTCAGGCTTCTGCTCTGATGAATCGGTCACCGGCGAAAGTTCAACTTGAGGCAGAACAGATTCGAGAGCTGTTCCTCTTTACTATGCTGACAGATGTCGAGATGCAGGATGCCATCTCAAGGCGCACAGGTAGTACCGCACAGACCAAGATCAGGTTTGCGAAGTTTAAGGCGATGGTCGATCCCATTATTGAAGGTGCCATCGTTGAACCGAGGTTCTTCGAATTCCAATTCCGTAAAGAGCTGTGGAACAAGTCTCACGTGTGCCAGCTTTGCAAA
>Ga0224530_1001363_pt1 | contig 13069 bp, 7 predicted proteins | sample CBST75metaG_FD_179873 | JGI IMG/M metagenome (GOLD analysis project Ga0224530, IMG submission 179873) | Peat soil microbial communities from Stordalen Mire, Sweden - C.B.S.T75 | ecosystem: Environmental > Terrestrial > Soil > Wetlands > Peat | place: Sweden: Norrbotten County, Stordalen Mire...
CGACCGGGCTTTGCCTCATGGCGACCTGCGCTTGGCGATGGAGTTGGCCGGCGGAATCGGCCTTTGCTATTTCGGCAGGTCCGCTCTCTATACGATGGGTTCGCTTGTCAATTTTTCCATTGCCCAGCGCTGCATCCGCGATCTGCGCATCGCTCTCCTCGATCAGATGAACCGGCTTTCGGCCGACTATCACGAGCAGACGCCGACAGGTGAGAAACTGACACGGATTGAGCACGATGTCGACGAGATCGCCAATCTGGGCGCAGAAACCGCCAATCAGAGCCTAAGAGCCGTCCTGTTCTTCGTGCTCAACCTGGCGATGATGGCCAGGTTGAATCTGACCATGACTCTGGCCATTTTGCCTCTGATGCCGCTATTCGCCATCATCCAGCGACGGTTCAGCGTGTTGTTGAAGACGAGAGCTGATGAGGCGCGGAGCGAAGTGGGCGTGGCAACCAGCATGTTGAACGAGCACCTTGCAGCAATCCCGCAGATTCAACTTCTCGGTGCCGAGGAGAGATCCGCGCATCAGGCTCGATCCCTATGGGATGGAATGCTGCTGGCACAGTGGGTTCAACGGCGCACGCAAATGGGGTTCAGCCTTTCGATCGGTGCGATCCTGGTGGCAGTCATTCTGGTTGCGCTCGCTCTTGGCAGCGTCAAGGTAGTTGGCGGCACCCTGACTATCGGTGGTCTGGTGGCGTTCTACGCTTATGCCACGCGGGTGTTTGATCCGATCAGTTCGGCGATGGACCTTTATGCACGGCTCCAAACGGTCGGAGCGAGCATTCGCCGGGTACGCGAACTGCTTGCGCTTGAGCCCAGCGTACGGGATACCGGAACAATGCGCTTCAACTCGCCCCAACTGCATCGCGGCTTCAGGATCGAGGATGTGTCCTTCTCGTATGGAGGAAAGCCCGCACTGCTGAACATCATGCTTCGGATTGATCCGGGGGAACGGCTTGCAATCATCGGTGCGAGCGGATCGGGCAAGAGCACCTTGGCTCGCCTTCTTGTGCGCGCCGCCGATCCAGAAGCCGGTTGCATCTACCTCGAAGAGCAACCTCTCGTGTGCTACACGTTGGCGTCTCTGCGCGAAACGGTTCGATTTGTCCCGCAGCACCCGGTGCTCTTTCAAGGGACGATCCGGGAGAACCTGCTGTATGGCAATCCTCAGGCGACGACCGCAGACATGCTCCAAACCATCGAGGCGGTCCAACTTGCGCCTGTGCTCCGAGCACTCCCCCACGGGCTGGACACTCCGCTCGGACCGGGAGCCGTTGGCCTTTCGGGGGGAGAACGCCAAAGGCTGGCCATAGCCCGTTCGCTCTTAAAGGAGTCGGCCGTACTCATTCTGGATGAAACAACTTCGGCCCTGGACGCTCCGACAGAATGTGCCGTGTTTGCGTCCCTTGCGGAATTACGTCCACGTCGGACGCTCATCGTGATCTCGCACCACATCAGTTCACTGACGTGGGTAGACCGCTTTGCGTTGCTTGATCAGGGGCGAATCGTCGCAACGGGAGACCATACTATGCTGTATGCGCAGTCGGCTTTATGTCGCACATTGTTCGACGCTTCAGCTCACGACGGAATGTAAGCATAAAGCCTTCGGTCTTGTGTGGCTCTGCAAGAGCTTTCGCAAATCTGGCATTGGTGTATTTGCTTGACCTCGCACTATTAATGCCGGAGATTATAGAGGTTGCTATCGAAGGGACCGTTCGCCGCCGGCAGAACGCCGGTGTGGCCAACCATATCGGCGTTGGCAAAGTTGGAGATCACGAGGTTAGAGGTGTTGTCGAGAATCGCCTTCTCGGTATGAGGATTGCCCGGTGTTAAGACGGAGAGGAGTCCGCGGACCGTGCCGCTTCATCCAATGTACATGGTCCATGAAATCACGATTCCAGATTCGACAACGTCTGAAACCGCGCGAGTGCAAGGCTCAACCGTTTCTGTTCTTCTGCGTCTGGAGGGACTGGCGGCTGCGGCTGTCAATAAAACTGCCTACGGTTGCCGCCTTCACACGGTGTGTATTCTCCATCGGCTGTGGCAATGCTGACGCGGCACTCCAATCGAGTTCACCAGAATCGGCATGCGTTATCGCAAATCCCGCTCTGGAAAGAACGCAAGTCGTTGTAGTTCTCGGAATATTGCCGGAAATAAATGCGAGTAACAACTCTCGACCAAAACTGCATTCAATCGGCTCACTGAGCCAGACACCGCCGGAATCTCTGAACATCCATGCTGAGTTCGGAGAGCGCCTGATATGTTTCAAAACGCAGTCGGTCTGAAGATGTGCTGCGAGCACCTGCGCCAACGATAAGAGCACTGAGATGATCGCTCACTCTATCAAGAGTAAAGTGGATTCTGCGCACCTGATCATTCCAGTCTGCCGAATTGTCCCGAAGAAGGCCTTCCTCGGGCATATCATAAGCGGGAGTGGTTGAACTGGTGCCGGCTACCGGTTCAACAAGTATCATGTCAGCCTGTCTCTTGAGGCCATCGAGATCTTCGCTCAAAGAGCGGGCCTCTTCTCGGAGCAGGCTATTTAGATCCTTCCGTTCTTTAGGCCGCAGTGCCATCCATCGCGCACGAGGGAAGCGGTTCGACAATTCATCGAGCACCCAGGCATGAGAGGCGGCTGACTGACCGTAGGACAAGACACCACGAACGTACTCCCGCCTGTCCTCTGGTGCGGGGAACCACTCCTTCAGTTGCTTATCCAGAAGAGGTGGAACTGAGGTCGCGGAGAGCGCGCCCGGGTTCTCATAGACTTGAGCGTGCATGCTCGTGCGCTTTTGCGTTACCGTTTCAATGTTCAGCTGAACTGCAGGAATACCCCGCAATGCGCGCTCGATCTCTTGTTTTCGTGCAAGATCCTCAACAACACCTTCGATCGTTACCGATCTTGGGTTGGAGTCATCGATGCTAATTTCACCGCCAAGTTCCGCATGAAGGTTGTGTAGAATCGACAATGCCGATATCTCAGATTTCGCTAAATCGGAGATATCGTTCGCAGGGACATTCTTCATCAGCACTGCAGGTATCTGCTGGCGCGGAAGATCGAATAGACCGGCTCGTAAAGCTCCGAATTGTACAACCTGATAGGATAACTCTGAAATCTGAATCGTCGATTGATCGCTCAGGCGCAGTCGGGCTCCTATCGTGTGGTAATCCGCACTTCGAAGTGTAAGATCGGCGTCTGTGATCGAATAGCCCGGCAGATGGATCGCCAATACCACCGTGTCTTTGTCGCTTTGCCTTACGGCCACAGTGGCAGAAATGCGTTCGCTGCTTGCACGAAGAAACAGCTCTGGGACAATCAGTTCATCGGTATCCAGCGATGCCTGCTGCAGCACACCATCGATAAGCCGATCTTCCTCGCTGTTGCTGTTGACCTGATGCACGTGGCGATTGTGCTTCAAATCGCGATACAGCGTCCTATCCGAATGGTGCCCGCCCGCGCTTATGCGAACCTTTTGCACGATGATCGGATCGTCGATTCCACGAAGTGAGTCCTGCTCGTACGCCTCTGAACGAATCAGCATCTCCTTGGCCGACACGGCTGGCACATTGAACCGGTACACTGCGAACGCGGCAATCAGCAATATCATTCCGCAAGCGAGAATTCGTTCGCGAGTGGCGAGTAAATCCCAAATGAGCCGCGCAGTTGCGGAAGCGGTGGGGAACTTGAATTGTCTGCGGCTCGTGAGTTGATCCGCCAAGCTATGGAGCTTCCCTTCAAAGGCAAGATGGTGTGAGGAAGAAAGCGAAGCAGGGGAGTCGACGATCACTCTATTGTATTCGCGCAGTTGATCGATTGTGGCTCTGATTCGCTGTTCCACGGAGCGGCATTGAGAGCAACTGCAAAGATGCTCTTCGACAAACTCGCAGTCCTCACAAGATATCTCCTTGTCAATTGAGAGGAGAATCCAGGAATCCGGTATATGTCCGTTCACCAGACGCGCGCGATTTGACTTAGATTGATGCATGAGTCGTTGTTCAGCGATTCTCGCAAAGTTTACCAATAGCGTACCTCAACGAGCCAGCGACGGACGATACGGATGTGTTCAGAATCTCTGCAATCTCATGGTAGCGCAAGCCCTCCAGCCGCAGGCGAACGCAACTCTGCTGCAATTGAGAAAGCTGCAGTACCTTGGCATGCAGTCGCTCCAGCCTCTCCTTCTGCAAGAGCGCTTCTTCGGGCCCAGTGGACGAATCGACAAACGACGAACAGAGTTGATGCCAGTTCTCAGGAGATGCCTCCAGAAGAAACTTCTGTTTCCTCGCGTGTGAGCACGCAAGATTGTGCGCGACGCGGTAAACCCATGCCCTCATGTTGATATTCGGGCCTTCGGCATGGAGGTGAGAGAAAAGACGAAGGAACGACTCTTGAAGAATCTCTTCGGCTTCCTGCGGCCTTACGCGCATCCATAATAGATATCGATACACCGGCTTGTGAAGCTGATCGTAAAGCGCTGTAACGGTTTCCCTCAACCTCGCCATCCTGAGATCGTTCGAGATGCTTTGGCCACCAGAAAACGAGTCATCTACATAGGCGCATCCCTCGTCGCGCTCGCGCATTGACCCTGCGGACTGTTCTAGCGCTGACCGCAAAGTTAGAGCCAAATCGGAGTTCATCGTATGTGCCTGATCACGTGAAAATCTGCATCTTCGGGATGCTGTAAAGTGAAAGTTTTGTAACTGAACGATTGAGCAATCCTGATAGCGCTTCAGCAGTTGGCCACAAATGGTGGGTCTACCTAATCGCAGCGCATATAGAATGCATACTCCTGGCCGTACCCCAACAAATCAGGAAATTAAGGAGTCGTCCTCCTGGAAAATGGCAGAGGCCACGCAAACGACATCTACTTCTACCATGAGCATTTGAATTGATGATGAACAGCCTCTCCTTACAGCTGCGCCAGTCATTGCACCGACCGAATTGTGAAAAGAATTTCACGTTCGTCATAAAATTCAGTGCCCGCGCGTTACAACAACAGACACACATGTGTCATTAGGAGGGGTTTTGTCTACAAGATTTGCGAAGCTTATGTTCGCTCTCGTACTGATTCTTCAGGCGAGCAATCTGCCTGCGCAGACATACTATGGCCTGCTCAACGGAATCGTGGCCGATGAGCGAGGCAGTGCAGTTGCTGGCGCCGAGGTGACGATGACGAATGTGGCGATGGGCAAGACGCGCAGTGCCATCACTAACCGCTCAGGTGAGTATCTCTTCAGCGCTGTGGACCCCGGATCCTTTGACATCAGAGTAAAGGCTGCCGGGTTTGGAATCTATGAACGGAAAAGCGTACTGGTTGCCACACAGCAGGCTGTAACGATTGACTTCTCTCTGAAAGTGGAAAGCACAAAAGAGACTGTGGAGGTGTCATCCAACCCTGTTGAACTCGACACTGCGTCAGCCTCCAATGGACAGGTACTGTCAAGTCAGCAAATCGCAGAACTACCGAACATCGGGCGCAACACCTACCTTCTTGCGGCGCTCACGCCAACCGTTACCGTCACCGGCGATCCTCGCTACACGCGCTTCGAGGACCAGTCCGGCGCCGCTGCAATCTCCGTTGCCGGCGGGCCGATCGCTTCGAATAACTATATGGTCGACGGTGTATCCATTACCAACATGTTCAACCAGCCGACCATCATGCCTTCCCTCGAAGCCGTGCAAGAAGTGAAGATCCAGAGCAATACTTACGATGCGGAAATGGGAAGGGCGGGTGGCGGAAGCTTCAATACGATTCTCAAAACCGGCAGCCGCAATTTTCATGGAAACCTGTTGGGAGAAACAAGGCAGACAGACTGGTCGGCAAATACCTGGAACAATAACTACAAAGCGCTAGCTCGCCCCGATATCACTCAATATACATACGAGGGTTCTATCGGCGGCTTTGTCTCAATTCCTCATTTCTATAATGGCAGAGATAAGACGTTCTTTTGGCTCACTGGCGAAGGCTACCAGCAGAAGTACCCTGTTGCCACCAACTACTATCTTCCAAGTGACCTGGAACGCTCCGGCGATTTCTCTAACAGCTACCTGAGCAGCGGGGTGCCGCTGCTCATCTACGATCCATCGACCACGGACGCGAATGGAAACCGCCAGCAGTTTCCCGGCAACAAGATTCCCGCCAACCTGTTGTCGACAGCTCAATCGCAGATTGGACAGAACATCCTAAAAGTTCTTCCACGATGCGCCGCGAACTGCACGCAGGGGAGCGACTACCTCGCATACAATTTCTTTCCGACCGACGATACGAACGACCGAGCCGAGGAGTTTATCGGCAAGCTGTCGCAGCAACTAACAAAGAAATGGATAGCGCACGTCTCCTTCATGTACTACGGCTCGACAGAACCCGGCGGCAACCCGCTCGGCGCCTCCCCTGGCGATGGTAGCAGCTATCTTCTCAATCGCAACGTGGATGCAACTGCCGTCAATTCGACCTACATCCTAGACCCGACGACCGTTATTGTAGGGAACTGGGGTTTTAACCGCTACCCAAGCAATCGTCTCGACCTTACGTCCAACTACGATCAGACGCAACTGGGCTTTCCCGCTTCGTATGTGAGCCAGTTGCAGAAGAAAGCCTTTCCTCGCATTTCGCTGTCTCAGGAAGGCATCCAGATTGGTTCCAACCAGTCTGGATTGACTGAGTACTACTCGCGCAATGTGACTCTAGGTATCATTAAAAGCCTGCCGCATCATTCACTAAAGGCGGGCTACGAGTACCGTTCCATTCACCAGGACTTCACCAATGTCAGCAGCGGCAACGGCGGCTTCGGCTTCAACAGCACATTCACCTCGCACAACCCAGGCAACAAAACGGTCAACGGCGCAGTGACGGGATCGGACCTTGCAGACATGCTGCTTGGCTATCCAACTTCCGGCACGGTTCAGATTGCCACGCACATCGCGCTCGATGTTCCCTACAATGCGGTTTACATTCAAGACGACTACCGCGTGAACAACCGGCTCACCATTACCGCCGGCTTGCGCTGGGAAGACGAGCAAGGCGTCCACGAGCGGAACAATCACTATGCCGTCGGATTCGATCAAAGCGTGACGAATCCGATTGCAACCTCTTCCGGAGTTTCGACCAAGGGCGGCATCATGTATGCCGGGCTGAATGGCTACCCCACGACCTGCTGCGATTTCAGCTCGGCAAAGTTCGCGCCTCGGCTCGGCGTCGCCTACTCGATCAACCACAGACTTGTGGCACGGGCCGGGTACGGTATCTTCTATGTTCCCACGTACTACTCTTCCAGCCCATCGTTCGCGCCGGGATTTGTGGCGACATCCAGCTATGTTGCATCCAATAACTCGAACTACACTCCCGCTAACTCGCTTGCCTCTCCGTATACATCGATCAACCAGCCTACCGGAAACACTCTCGGCTATTCGCAGGGACTGGGCGACTCGCTGGCGACAATCGACCAGCATCGCCAATCGCCCTATATGCAGGAGTATTCGTTTGACGTTCAAGCCGAGCTCCCCTACCACGTCTCATTTCAGGCCGGCTACGTTGGCTCGAAAGGCGACCATCTTTCGCCCGGCGACGGCTCCACGTACAACATCAATCAAGTGAATCTGGCGTCGATTCCCTACGGAGTGGGCGCCTGCCCGGCGAGCGACGGTTCGACTCCGTCTGTGTTTCTACAGAAGAGCAGTGCGAATCCCTATTCTAACAAGGGCGGAACCGGCGCGATTGCGGCGGCGACCATCTCGAACTCGCAGTTGTGCAAGCCCTTTCCAGAGTTCACAACGGTCAGCGTTCAGCCCAGCTCATCAAGGTCACTCTACAATGCCCTGGTGCTGAAGGCTCATAAGCAGATGGCCAACGGTATCAGCATTCTTACTGCACTGACATGGTCGCATAACTTCGACGCTACCTTTGGTCAAGGTAGCACGCTTAACCCCGGCAACAACGGTCCACAGGATATGCGTAACATCGGTGCCGAGTACTCGCGGGCAATCAACGATATTCCCCTTCGTTACTCGTTTGCGGGAACCTATCGCCTGCCCTTCGGGAAAGGCAGAAAATATCTCTCTTCCAATCGCTTGCTGGACTACGCCGTTGGCGGATGGGATTTGAATGCAACCTTCATTGCTCAACAGGGCGGCCCGCTCGCCATCGTCATGGGCAGCAATGAAAACTCCAACTTTGGAAACTCCCAGCAACGTCCCAACCGGGTCAGCGGTATCAACCCGTGCAACAGCGGGCCAGTACAGCAGAGGATGGGGCAGTCCGGCCAGTCCTCCTACCTCAACCCCAACGCCTTCAGCGATCCAGGAATCGGCAACTACGGAAATACCCCGCGCACTTTGGATGGATGCCGTGGTCCTGGATACCGGAACCTCGATGCATCGATGTTCAAGGACTTCCATTTGGAGAAGGTGACGGTCCAGTTCCGGGCGGAAGCCTTCAATCTGACGAACACACCTCTGTTCACCGTGGGCGGGCTCGGCTGGACTTCGTCTACCTCAAAGACGTTCGGCACGGTCTCGACAAGCACGATCAACTTCCCAAGGGAGATCTCGCTCGGTGGGAGAATCTCTTTCTAAGTAGGCTCATCTGTTCTGCGGTGCGCTCGCATCAAATGGGGTGCGAGCACACCGCAACTTGCCTTCTGGATCGAAGTGTCCCGCGGCCGTTACACATACCAATTCAAATCAGGAGTGTATATGCAGAAGTCGCATAATCGACTTTGCTTTTCCATCGTGCTTTTTATCCTGTCATGCAATATAACTATGGCGCAAACCATACCTGCAACCAATGGCAGAAAACCAACTGTCGTGCTTATCACGATCGATGGCTTTCCCGTGCAGATGCTGAATGATCCGCTTTTGCCGATGCCGACGCTACGCGCCATGATCGCAGGCGGCGCAGTCGCCGAGAGTATGCAGCCCAGCAATCCAACAATTACCTGGCCAAATCACTCCACGCTAGTCACTGGCGTCGATGCGCGCATCCATCATGTCGTATCGAACGGATTGATCGAATTTCCAGCCGGCGGCATGGTTCCCGTGAGCAACCCCTCAGCAACGAAGGAGGAGATGGTCCACGCGCAAACTCTCTACGAGGCGGCTGCAGAGCAGGGACTCATCACAGCGCAGATCCATTGGGTGGCGATCAAGGATGCCAAAGGTGTAACCTGGGAGTTCTCCGAGCAGGCTCGTCCGGAAGATCCAATTTCGCGGGAACTCGTTGCCAAAGGCGTACTCACTGAGGATGAGTTATTGCACTTCTATGATAGCAATCCTGCGTGGCGTGACTTGATCCGCACCGCCGCAACGGTCGATGTGATCGAGAAACACTCGCCCAATCTACTTCTGCTTCATCTGGCACAGACCGACGCGATTCAGCATGAGTACGGGCCAGCGACTTCGGCAGCATACGAAGCATTTGCCAGTGTCGATAGATGTCTCCAGAACATTCTTGAGACGGTGAAGCGCAGCGGCATGCTCGAGACCACAACCTTCATCGTGACATCGGATCATGGTTTTGCCACCAGTCACCATACCGTCAATCCCAATGTCGCACTTTCCGAGCTCGGACTGGTGCACAAGAATGGGAGGGTTGTGAGAGCCGATGCATGGATCAAGTCCACGGGAGGGACAGCTTTGCTCTATGTCCACGATCCAAAACTTCGAGCTACGCTAGTGCCGGCAATCAGAGAGCGTTTGGCGAAGATCCCTGGAATCGCCAGGGTTATAACAAACACAGAGGCTCGCGCCTATGGAATGCCTGCGGCGGAGGACTCCGATCAGGCACCCCAACTCTATCTGATCTCTGCGGCAGACTATACGTTTGGCGAGGCAGACACGGGTGAGTTAGTGAGCGATCATGCTCCTGCCGGAGAACATGGCTTCATCAACACCATGCCCGAAATGCAAACGGTGTTTATCGCATACGGCGCCGCAATTCGCCCGGGTGTGCGCATGCCAGCGATCAGTAACTTGCGCGTAGCACCAACGATCGCGAAGATTCTTGGCGTGAGTCTGCCCCAGGCGGAGCAAACAGCTCTCGATGAGATTCTTAAGACTGAAGTTACCGAGAAACGATGAGAAGGGCACGTATTACCGCGGAACAGGCATGACGCAACCAAAAGCTTGAGGGGAAGGACCTTCGCGAGCTGCTTGGCTGTCATCGTTCACCCCCTCCTGATCATGTCATCTGGGCTCGGGCTATAGAAGGCTGCAAGGATCGATTAGCCGCCCACGAATGTGTGCTCGTCCTTCAACCGCACAAAGATCCGCTTTGCCGTGTGCCGCTGCTTAACCGGTCTCTGCTTGTCATCGTTCAGAACGGCGTAAATGACGCCCAGCCATGGCCCAAACTTGGGCCGCTTGGTTGGCCATCACCCGTTCGCTCTTAAGAGAGCGGCCATCCTCATTCTGCATGAAGCGACTTCGGTTTTGGATGCTCCGACAGAATGTGCCGTGTTTGCATCTCTTGCGGGGTTACGTCCACATCGGACGCTCATCGTGATCTCGCACCAAATCAGTTCACTTACATGGGTAGTCCGCTTCTCTCTGCTTGATCAGGGGCGAATTGTCGCAACGGGAGACCATACTATGCTGTATGCGCAGTCGGCTTTGTATCGCACATTGTTCGACGCTTCAGCTCACGACGGAATGTAAGCATAAAGCCTTCGGTCTTGTGTGGCTCTGCAAGAGCTTTCGCAAATCTGGCATTGGTGCGTTTACCTGAATCTCGCATTATTGATGTCGGAGAACATAGAGGTTGCTATCGAAGGGACCGTTCGCCGCCGGCAGAACGCCGGTGTGGTCGGCCATATCGGCGTTGGCAAAGTTGGAGATCACGAGGTTAGAGGTGTTGTCGAGAATCGCCTTCTCGGTATGAGGATTGCCCGGTGTTAAGACGGAGAGGAGTCCGCGGACCGTGCCGCTTCATCCAATGTACATGGCTTCTGAAATCATGATTCCAGACTCGACAACGCCTGAAACCGCTCGGATGCAAGGCTCAACCGTTTCTGTTCTTCTGCGTCTGGAGGGCCTGGCGGCCGCAGCGCTTTCTGCTCTGCTCTATGCCCGTACCGGCGCTAGTTGGTGGCTGTTTGCATTGCTCTGGCTGGCACCCGATCTGAGTATGTTGGGTTATCTCGCCGGTCCTCGCTGGGCGGCGCGCATTTATAATGCCATCCACTCCTATAGCGCCCCGGCGGCGCTGGCGCTCTGCGCGCTGTTGCTGCGCACTCCCGCTCCGCTGCCGTTCGCGCTGATTTGGCTCAACCACATCGGCGTAGACCGCCTGTTGGGCTATGGATTGAAGTATCCGCATGGATTTGCTTGGACTCACCTGGGTATTCTGGGCGCAAAGCACAAGAAGGGGGCAGCTCACATGCTCATCGCAACGACGCCAGCAACACCTTACTATGCGGTAATCTTCACCTCTATCAGAACTGAGGAAGACAATGGATACGGGGAGATGGCTAATGCCATGGTTGAACTCGCCGCGAAGCAACCGGGATTTCTCGGAGTTGAGTCCGCGCGAGAAGGATTAGGTATCACGGTTTCCTACTGGGAAAGTCTTGAAGCCATCGCTGCCTGGAAACAGAACTCCGCTCACCTCACGGCCCAAAAACAGGGTCGCAAGACTTGGTATCGAGCCTTCAAAACGCGCATTTGTCGAGTCGAACGAGATTACGACTTCCAACGAGAATAGCGTTCTGGATTGTGCCTCTCACTCCAGTAGACAGGCTGGAGTGAGAACATCGAGGATCTGGCAAGCGGTTTTCTAGACGAGTTCAAGCGAGACGACGAGGCCGCGCTCAACGACAGAAGAGCGCAGCATTTCGCTCAGTTGCCCACATAGCGGGGAACGGTTTAGGCGTCCGCTCGAATCTGCGCCTGGATCTGCACCCCGTGTAGACTCAAAAGGGGAGGATTTTGAATGAGTACGAAACAACTACTGGCTGAAATCGATCATGGCATCAACGCCTTGCAGAAGGCACGTGCCTTGTGTTTGAAGGGCGAGACTGTTGCACCGAAGGCCAAAGCAACTGCGGCCAAGACGGCGAAGGTAACAAGGGTGCCAGCAAAAAAGGCCGCCAGAGGCGGCATGAGCGATGAGGGCCGAGCAAGGATCGCCGCTGCTCAGCAAAAGCGATGGGCCAAGGTTAAGCGGGAAAAGAACAAGGCCGCTAAAGCGGCCAAAGCAGCTTTGGTCGTCCCCGCAGCAGAGTAACCCGCTTTCGCGCGCGCACAAAGGTCCCGAGGTTATCGACCTCAGGGCCTTTATGTTTGGCGGTGACTACCTCGGCCAGGGCATATGGAGCAAACGCCCCCAAGTGCGGTCATGGAGACTGGCCGGGCGGCATCCCTGCCGCTTCTGTGTTTGCGCGCTTGAAACTGGAAGCTTTCACGCGAACAAATCGTGTGCACCTGTCTAATTGATTCTTATAGACAACTCGATGTCCTCGGCGAATGGAACGGACAGGTAGCCATTTGCGGGCGAGCGCACCTGCGCCAGATATTCGGGGCTGTGATTGGCGTCGTCGGCAAGGATGAACGCACCCGGCCTGAGGCGACTCTCCACCAAGCCCAGGATCTCAGGGTAGAGAGATTTGGCTCCATCGAGCAGAAGCAGGTCTATCGTTTCGGGCAAATCGCCGCTCAGTGTTTGCAGCGCGTCTCCCACCCGGATCTCCACCAGATCAACGAGTCCACCGGCTGACAGATTGTTTCGTGCCCGCTCCACCTTTGAAGGCTCGAACTCGGTGGTGATTAGGTGGCCGCCGCCATTGTCCCGCAGGGCCGCGGCAAGGTACAAGGTGGAGATGCCGAACGATGTTCCGAATTCGACGATCGTGCGCGCCCCGCAGCCGCGCGCCAGCATGTAGAGCAACACTCCGGTCTCTCGCGAGACAGCTAGCGGAAGATCTTTCAGGCGTCCGTAATACTCCAGATATTCGGTTTTGCTTCGCATGCAGCGATCCCGTTCTTCAGGGGAGATCTCGCCGATTGTGGGTTTCGCCCTGTCCCAGGCCGTGGCAGCCTCGTCGAACAGACGGTCCAGCAAGGGTGCAAGTGGGG
>Ga0224530_1001373_pt1 | contig 12995 bp, 8 predicted proteins | sample CBST75metaG_FD_179873 | JGI IMG/M metagenome (GOLD analysis project Ga0224530, IMG submission 179873) | Peat soil microbial communities from Stordalen Mire, Sweden - C.B.S.T75 | ecosystem: Environmental > Terrestrial > Soil > Wetlands > Peat | place: Sweden: Norrbotten County, Stordalen Mire...
CGAGAGAGATGTCATTGCCGAGATCCGGGCACTGAGAGCCTTGCCTGGAGCCGACTCATCTGCGGTTCTCCTGAAGAGCCCCGCCCGAGTTGTGCATCACTTCATCCTTGCTTCTCACGGCAACGTTCAACTGCGGATGGCGACCATCGCGAAAGAACTCGGGGTCGAGATGCGTACACTCGAGCGCACGTTTACAGGCGAGTACAAGCTGACCATGGCGCAGTACCAAGTCGAGGTCCGCTTGAGCTTCTCCCGTTGGATGCTGAGTATCTTTCCACCCACCAAGGTCGGTGTGGTTGCGACGACCCTCGGTTATAACCGAGTGCAGGATTTCAACCGGTTCTTCAAGAACCACTTGCACGAGTCCCCATCGGAATGGGGTCGCAAGGAGCGCGCAAGGAGCGACAGCGACAAAAAGCACACTTCACAGGATTGACAGACGATAGTTCGCCATTCGTCGAGGTGTTGGCCACAGGGACCACTTCTGCCCTTTTCATTTTGTCGCCTTCTGCGAACCGGTTTCTGTTGAATCCTAGGATGAGAACTGTCAGACTCACCGCACGGTAGAACGAACAGTGCTTGCGCTCATGGAAACACCGGTTGCCAATTGAACGATGGCGAACTCCCCCGGCTCAACTGAGAATCATCCACTCTTCCCTTCTGGATCATTTGGCTTAAGCTCTCCACGCACGTAACGTGTGCGATCAGAGAGGTGAGGATATCTTCGCCCTGCCGACTCCTTGGGCAATATTCATTTTTGGAGACACAAACATGGCTATCACACCGGCTCATCTCCACTCAATCATTGACCACGATGGTGCGGTCATTCTCGACATACCGAACAACGCAATGACGACTCTCAACTCCACGGGAGCATTCGTTTGGGAACGTCTGCAAAGGGGCTTATCCATTGACGCGATCGCACGAGAATTGGCGAAGGATACCGGGATCGAAGCTTCAGTCGTCGCCATGGATATTGATGCGTTTATGGAACAGCTGAAAGCAAAGCATCTGGTTAACCTCTCGTAACCGCTTCACAAGCGGATGGGTGTAATGTCCATGACCGAACACGCAGAATACCGGTTGGCAATGATTCTCCCGCGATCCAGGCAATTGCTTGGGATAGAAAGCCACAGCTCAATCGACCTTCCAATTGTCAGTATTCCTCTTTGGGAGCGACCTGCGGAACAGTTGACTCTGCAGATCGACAAACAATGGAACGTAAAGACAATCCTCCTTGATACACTCACGGGGGCCGTTGCCACACTTCCGTGTGCAGTAGTCGAGGTGCTAACAGTTTCATGGGACTATACACGCGCTGGTTTTTCGGCCGTGCTACTTGAAGGAGTCAGTCAAAGATCCGTAGTAGACGATCAGCGCTGCGCACTCGGTGCCATTCTCGCTACCAGCAATGAGGACATCGGGCCTTTTTCTCGGATCGGCTGGGTCGACGAAGCAAAACAGTGGATTCGCAGAAGCCTGCCTCAGCGTGACATCACCTTCAATGAAGACATTCGCCAGCTTAACGGTTCTGGTCCATTCGTTCTTGTTCGGTTTGGAACGGGGCAAGGCACTGGCTACTGGCTCAAAGCAACGGACAGCAAAGGAACGTGCGAATTCCACACTACGAGTGTCCTTGCACGATATTTTCCTCAGTTTCTGCCACCGATTCTGGCAGCTCGCAGAGATTGGAACGCCTGGGTCACAGAAGACGCCGGCACATCCTTTCGTGGGAACTTGTCCTTGAGGTCGGCCAAACAAGCAGTAGCTGCCCTGGCCTCGCTTCAGATCGAAAGCACTCAGCACACGCAACGATTGGTGGAGGCAGGATTTCTCCAGCACGATATTCAAGTACTGCACTCCCACATCGACGAACTCGTCGACTACCTCTCATTTGCCATGCAACAGCAGGCATCTGTTCGGGTCGAACGTCTGAACCGTGGACAATTGCAGGCACTGAGAGGTGCGCTTGATGACGCCTGCTGTCAAATGCGGAGTTGCGATGTTCCACCTTCTCTCATGCACGGCGATATCAACCCGGGCAACATTTTACTCGACGGCGCGCGTTGTACTTTCATCGATTGGGCCGAAGCCTGGATCGGCAATCCGTTTTTGACTTTCGAACACCTCATTGCACATATCAGTCGTGGGAGTGAATTGGCTGCGGACTGGATTCCAAGCCTCAGGATTCTGTATAGGCAGCAGTGGTCAGGATGGATGGCAGAATCGTCCCTCGATACCGCATTGAAGGTGGCACCACTGCTCGCCGTCGCGTCCTACTTATACGGGAGAGGAGACTGGCTCCGGTCTCCAGTGCGGGATGATCCAGGTTTTCAGGCCCAAGCTCGCAGCCTCGCGCGGCTTATGTACCGCATCTCTCAGCCTGCCACTCTCAAGGAGGCTCCATGTCACTGAGAGGCCTGACACCGGCACCTGCGATTGAAGAAATCCACGGCGTAACCATCGTTGATTCCTACCGTTGGCTTGAAGACCGAACTTCAGTAGTAACTCAGCAATGGCTTGAAGAGCAGAAACGTGCTCACGATCACTACTTCGGCGGGATTCGCGGTATCGATGTTCTTCGATCCCGCATCAGCGAGTATTTGAATATCGATGCCATCGATCAGCCGGCCATCGCGGGCAACTCCTATTTCTTTCGTCACCGCAAAAAGAACCAAGAGCAGGCTTGCCTCTGCGTTCAGAATATCGTCACAGGCGCAGAACGGATTCTCGTCGATCCTTCCGAGCAGGGGCCATTTGTTTCAGTCTCAATTCATCGCATCTCGGGCGACGGCAAATTGCTTGCCTATGGCCTCAGGCACGGTGGCGAAGGAGTGGAGGAGATCCACTTCGTTCATGTCGAAAGTGGACAGATATTCGATGACTATCTCGAAGCAGGCCATCTCAGAGGGCTGGCCTTCGCCTCAGACGACGCGGGTTTCTTTTACTGTCACGAGACAAGAAACTCGACGCAGAAAAATCTGCCACACGCCATTTGTTATCACCGCTTCGGACAGTCGGCCGATCACGATCAAGAGTTGATCTCAATGCCGCGAACCCAACGCAGCAACCTGGTTCTAATCTCAGACTGCGTCAATCTCGGAGCTGTCTTCGTTCGTGAAGATGGATTGGATCTGAAGGTCGATCTGCATATCTCCTCCCTGGCCAACGGCCGGCCGTGGCACCCGGTCTTCACCGGCAAGACGCCGCCATACAGGCCATTCCTACACAACGGACGCATCTACATCTTGAGTTGGACTGACTGTCCCAACGGGCAAGTGGTTGAGTTGTGCGAAGGCGGTGTGGAGGAGCTCATCGTGCCTGAATGGGAGGTGCCCGTCTTAGATCTCCGTTTCTCCACCGACTGCCTCTACATCTCATACCTACTTCACGGCAACCTGGTGATTCACCGTCGGAGTTGGAATGGTACGGAACTTGAGCCGCTTCCGGCGCATCCCGAGGGGTCGTTCAGGTTGTTGAGTGCATACCGGGACAGCGACAACACTCTGTTCTTCGCGCACGAGTCGTTCTCCACACCTCCATCAATTTTTATACTCAGTGAGGATCGGAACTTCTACACGCTGTGGGCGCGCCCCTCGATGAAAGAGCGCACCGATTTCGTCCAGCGCGTGGAATACCCGTCGAAAGATGGGACATCGATTCCGTTGTGGTTGGTCGCGCATGATCCCATTGAACCCGGCAAACTCAGGCCCACCATCCTTACAGGCTATGGCGGATTTGGTATCTCGATGACGCCAAGATTCTCTGTGCTAGTGGCGCTGATGCTCGACCTTGGCTGCATCTTCGCTCTGCCGTGTGTTCGTGGCGGTTCAGAATTTGGCCCGCAGTGGCATGAAGCGGCGCGCAAACGCAACCGACAAGTCGCCTACGATGATTTTCTCGCTGGCGCAGAATGGCTTTGCGCGTGTGGATATACCAAGCCCGCAAGTTTAGCTATCTTTGGCGGTTCGAACTCTGGCCTGCTTGTGGCAGCGGTAATGACGCAGAAGCCGTGGCTGTTCAAAGCTGTTCTATGCATTGCCCCGATTCTGGATATGTTGCGGTACGAGCACTTTGGGAATGCAAGAAAGTGGCAAGGAGAATATGGCAGCGTTTCAGACGAGGAGGACTTCCGGGCCCTCTATGCCTATTCTCCCTGCCATCATGTCGCCGACAACATTGACTATCCGGCATCACTTTTCGTTTCAGGAGACAAGGACGAGCAATGCGATGCGGCTCATGCCTGCAAAATGGTCGCATTGCTTCAGGGGCGCGACGCGCAACAGAATCCAATTGTCCTCGATTATACCCCTGAACGGGGCCACACGCCAGCTTTGCCGCTTTCTGTTCGAATCGCCGCACTTACACGCAGGGTTGCATTCCTGTGTCACGAACTTGGAATCGCAGTCCCGACGGAGAAATCAGAATGAGAATAGTCACCCAGCTTCAGGCATACGCGACTCTGATCAAGATCGACTTCATGATGCGGTCAAAATCGCTGGAGTCTATCTTCCATCTCATACGGAGCCGCGTTCCCGCCCGGACTTCTCCAGGCAGCGTTGTATCTATTGCGGAACTCTGCCGCACGATCGACCTTGCCTGTGTCTTCTACGTCAAGCCGGTATTGTGCCTGCAGCGGTCGGCAGCTACGGTTCTCTTGCTGCGGCGATATGGGTGGCATGCAGAGATGGTAATTGGAGTGCAAGTGGTTCCGTTCAAATCACATGCCTGGGCTGAAGTCGACCAAAAGGTAGTCAACGACAAGCCCTACATGCATGAAATCTACGGTGAGCTTCACCGTTGCTAGGAAGTGATCATGAGCATCATATTCGGCATTCTCGCGCCCGAAGGTGACAAAGTCGACAGGGAGCAATTGCTTCGTCTGGCATCAGCAACCAAGCAATATGCCCCAGACGGAACCTCTGTGCATTCGGAACGCAACCTCGGCATGGGATTTCAGGCTTACTCTACGCACGAGAGGTCACGCCTGGAATCGCAGCCGGCATTCGATCACTATGGAAACCTTCTGGTTTTCGATGGTCGAATTGACAATCACGCGGAACTAAACACAGATCTCGACGTTCGTGGTCCCGGCCTCTCCGACTCACTTCTAGTCCTGGCGGCTTTTGAGCAGTGGGGAACGAAGTGTTTTTCGAAGCTCAAAGGTGATTGGGCTTTGGCGCTTTGGTCCAACAGGGATCATGTCCTGTATTTGGCGCGCGACCATGCTGGAACTCGCACCTTGTTCTACCGCATCGTAAACGGCAGACTTCTGTGGGCGACTTTTCTTGATACTTTTTTTGCGCAAGGAGAGCGTTATCCTCTCGACGAACAGTTCGCCGCGTGCTTCCTGGCCGGTCAGACAGTCGGCGACCTTACGCCATATCGAGGAGTTAACGCAGTTCCAGTTGCTCATTATCTCGCGATCTCTGGTGAGTCGATCACAAAGACGGCCCTCTGGGATTGGACTCCGAAAAGCCTGATTCACTACAAGAGCGACTCCGAGTACGAGGAACATTTCTTCGATTTATTCCGGCAATCAGTCAGCCGTCGCACCGGCGCAGGTGCTCCGATTATCGCTGAACTCAGTGGTGGCATGGACTCCACATCGATCGTATGCATGTCTGACTATATTCGGAGGTCTCAAGGCATCCCAACAGACGGTCTCCTCGACACTCTCTCCTATTACGATCCACAGGAGCCGACATGGAATGAGGAGCAGTACTTTTCGCTCACCGAGGCGCGACGCGGAAAGCCGGGGGTTCACGTTCAAACGTCGTTTGCTGCCAGGACATTCCAACCATTCAGTTTCCACTCCGGTCACTATTTGTGGCCTGGATCTGACAGTGCGACGGCCGCGTTGGAGCAACAGACTCTTGACGCCACGCGAATGCGGGATTTTCGTGTGATTCTGTCGGGCATCGGAGGAGACGAGCTCCTGGGCGGTGTTCCTACTCCCACGCTGGAACTTGCTGACTACATCGTTCCTCCGAGACCACTCACTTTCTTGCGGAGGGCGATCGAGTGGTCCCTCGTGCAGCGAACGCCATTGGCTCACGCACTCTACGCCGCGGCGCGAACCGTCATGGCTCTCTATTTTCGGCCTATGCCCGCGCCAACGGTTCCGGCATGGATTGAGCCTCGGATCCGCCCAATCCTCGAAGAGACGATGAGGGATAGAAGCATTACCGTCGATAAACCCGTCCGCGCTCGTCCATCGAGCGTGATCAACGGACGCATGTGGTGGTCCCTTGTGGAAACACTTCCACATGTGACTCCCGGCATTCTCGCTCGACGCGAATACCGCTATCCCTACCTGGACAGGGATCTGGTTTCCTTCCTGTTTCAGGTACCCCGCGAACAACTTGTTCGTCCTGGAAGGAGACGGTCTTTGATGAGGCGGGCTCTTCGAGAGATTGTTCCTCCGGAGATTCTTGAGAGACGGCGAAAGGCATATCTATCGAGAACGCCGATTGTTGCTTTTGTCGACGCGCGAGCAACTCTCCAGAGCCTTTCATCGGAACTGCTAACCGCGCGTCTTGGCCTGGTGATCCAACCGACTTTTGAACGATCCATCGATTCGATGACGAGCGGCCAACTTACAACGGAGTGGCCAATGCTGCTGCGGACCCTTCTCTTTGAGATGTGGCTGAGAAACAGCGCAGGCCTTCATTGTGAACTGGATTCGCGAGAAAACAAGTTTCACCCGGGATGTGACCTGTTCCCCGGGTAACAAGATCCGTGCTGGCTCGGTTCCTATCGGCCTTGCTTGCGCGGAAATTCGAAAACAAGGAGTACGACTATGCGATACACCAAACCAGCTGTAGTAAACACCTTGGATGCTCTTTCGAACATTGAGAGCGTCGAGTCGACCAACCACAACAAACCCATAAGCATCTTCGTGGACAGTGTGCAAGCATGCACGAGCGGCGCGTACGAGGCCGACGAGTAGCCAAACAAGCTACATGCGAGTCGAATGGAATGGCGTTCGCGTCCGGCTCGCATGTACGCGATAATCAACCCTGGCAGTTGCGCTGTCTTCGCTTTGCAGATGAATGCTGAGAAATCAATGGCGCGAACATGCACCTTCGCTTCATTGTGAACCCTGTCGAGAGGACGGTCGACCGCCCTCTCGCTGTTCATCTCGTTCCTGAAGATTCAACAGTCCCCGCCATCGCTTGTACTGGTCAATATCCTCAATACCCGGACGTTCATATCCCTGCAGCCAAAAGCGGTACCAGTCCAGGTTTCGCTGAAGCGTGGCAAGGCGCGCCAGCGGATGGTTTGGTGAGTGATCGTCGTCCGGATAGTAGTAGAGTTCAACAGGCCTCTGAAGACGATTGAGGCCGGTGAATACTTCGAAGCTTTCAGCGAGCAGCCGTGGCGGCGCAAGCCGGTTGTAGGAGTCTGTTTGTTTGTCACCCATCTCCTCCATCAGAACAGGAGTATGAATGTTCTCCAGGTTGAAGGATATCGAGTACTTGAGCCAGTTCGATAATGTAGATCCATAGGGCGGCCCACCGTACATAGCATCCCATGCTCTGATAGTGGCAACATCATGGCGGAGCCAATACTCGCCTAGACTATATTCAACGTTGTCCGCGATCGTAGCCGCGCGGTAGCGTGTGGCCGAGTGGGAGAGGATGAATTCCGTGTACCACCCGGTGCGGCTAAATCCAATAATGCCTACCTTGTTCTTGTCGATGAGTCCTTGAGCGTCGAGCGTCGCAACTGCGCTCTCCCAAAGTTCCATGTTGAAAGCGGCCTCTGCTATACCACCCGTCCCCTGAAATCCTGGATACCCCTTCGGATAGTAATCCTCCATCCGCTGCTGAGCTCCGGATTTGCCAGAGACCAACCCCAGATACAGGATGCCCGCGTTGGCGATCGGTTGAGGCGCAAACGACGGCGAGTCGCCAAAACTACAGGCAAAGCCTCTGGTGAATGGCTTCGTTTGGATTACCAGTGGATATCGATTGCCCTCGACGTATCCGGGCGGAAGCAAGAGAAGCCCCGTAACCTGAAAACCCGTCGCGGTGCGCCAATGGACCTCTTTTGTTGGCGCGATCGTCAGATTGTCAAACTCTGGATTGAGTTTGGAGAACACATGAACATCACTCGCCCCCAATGATCCTTCGAAAAGCTCGGGGGGCGTTTGCGGATCTGAATAACTGCCCACGAGAATGCGGCCGTTGGTTGCCAACTGGGAACTTCCCGCGAGAGGAATGCTGTAGGTGGCCTTGGTCTGCCACCGGCCATCTTGCCGTTCAAGCCGAGTCGCGTTGCTCATGCTCGATAGACGGACGATCATCTCAGAACCCTGCTCCCAGGAAAGAGGGCCTTCCCAGGGATACGCAAGGTGAGAAGCGACAACCTCGACGCTTCCAGTGCTGGGTTCCGCCCAATAGAGCTGAGCTCCCGCGGAGTGCCCTAAGATTCCATTCTTACTCTCCTCTGTTTCGAGTGAGCTTCCAATTGTCGGCTGGCCAACAACCGCAAACGCGCGGCCGTCGGGTGACCAAACCGGCGCGCTAAGTACAAACGGGCTCTTGACAGGCAGTGTCGTTTTCCCCGTGGCAAGGTCATATAAAACCGTCAGATAAAACGCATTGATTCTGCTCGAACTGTCGACGAGCCTTTTGTATGCGCTCTCCTTCCATGCCGTTGGCATCACCTGGCTGGTCTCAAGATAATTCAGCAGGAGGAATCGTCCGGAGGGTGAAAGTGCCGTCTCCAGGCCGTTGTTCGGGAGATAGGTGAGAGAGGCCATCCGTGTGCCGCTCAAAGGGGACGTGAGCACGAGTGGTAGCGGCTTGGACCACACCCCGTGAACGCAGTAAATCGCAAAGAGTTTTCTTTGAGGCCAAATCGTTTCTGTGGGCTCCTGAAAAGGAATGCGATAGCCACGAGCACTGTCCGTCCTGGTAGGTTGGTGCGTCGAGTCCTTTCCAGAAACATCCACGCTGAAAACAATCGTATCGCCACTTCGATCAATACTGAATTCCGCAACGTCCATTCCGATGGTGGCTAGCCTGGACCGATTCCCTGTGTCGGCATCAAGTAGCTCAATCGAAGCCCTCCCTTTGTGGGAGAGCAGGAAGACGAGGTGCCTTCCGTCTGGGCGCCACTGGAGAAGGCCAATACCGCTCGCTCTCAGCATCGGCACATCGCCACGTCTCTGGTCGTGATCTCCAGTCACATTCCGGACGTAGACTTCGATCTCATTCGTATTTGTCGTCATATCTGCAATCCGAACTGGATAAGCAACTCGGCTCCCATCAGGGCTGATCTTTATCGTGCTGTGCCAGGAAATGTCATCGTCCAGTAAGTCGCGGACCGATATGCAATCTCGTGGTTCGATGGCTCGCTTCTCCTGCCCGAAAAGTGCAGCCGTTCCGATCAGTATCCATACTGCGAAGGCAGCACATTTAGCGATCATGTATCGCATGTAGACCAATTCCTTTCTCTCTTCAGCCTCTTGTTCACTTTGCTCATCGAGAGCCACTAAAGACGCAAGGCGAGTATCGCAAGCACCGCCTGCGTCCGAGGGAAAACCATTTTGCTTTGTCTCGGGGATCAGAATACGAATTTGAGTGCAAATTGGAGAGACCGCGGACCGCCTTGCTGATACTGCGACGCAACTGTACCCAGACTCTGATTCAGCATCTGCGTGGCTTGACCGAAGGTTGCATCCGTCAAATAGGGATCGACGTAGCCGAAATTGGGATGATTGAGGATGTTGAACGCCTCAGCACGAAATTGAAGCATGACTCGGTCGTGCAAAGGAAACTCCCGCCTGGCGGCGAGATTCACCTGCACTTCGCCAAATCCACGAACGAAGTTCCGGGGTGCATTTCCGGCGCTGTTCGCGGCAGGAGAAACGAAGGCTGCTGGATTGATTGCCCGACCACCGGGGTATTGCGACCCGCGAAGGTAGATGGGCTCATCAGGAACCAGGTCCAGGTTGCCATAATACACGCTTCCAGTTGCAGCATCGGTCAGATAGTTTCCACGCAGCGTGACGGGATATGCAGTCCTTGCGGCCAAGCGCCCGTCAATCCCCCAGTTGCCTACCAGATTTCTGACAGGCGTGCTTCCTTTCAAAGCTGGCATATCCCAACTCATTCCACCCGAAAATGAGTTGCGAACATCGAAATCCGAATTTCCCCTGACAAGAGGAAGCGCTTGGTAACTGGAGCCAAAGTCCAGCGAATGAGACCAGGTATAAGACGCCAGAGCTTGCAGACCGTGGGCTACCCTGCGTTGGAACTGCATCTGCAAAGCTTGATAATTGGAAGTGAGGTCCGCCGGGAATTCGGCCACAGATCCGAAATTTGGGTTGAGCGAGGTCAAGGAATAGGTATGCAGCCCCGTCAGGCGGCGCCCATTGCTTCCAACGTAGGTGAGAGAAAATACCTGACTCTTGCCCAATGCTTGTTGAATACTTGCGTTCCATTGCAGCGTGTAGGGCAGCTGAAGATGTGCGGGAAACGCATACACGGTACCACCCGTATAAGGAGGGCCAGTTATTGCGGTAGAGAACTGCATTTGTCCAGACGTTATCGGCAAGGGAACGGCGGAATAGCTTTCATATGCTCTGAAGCCAAGCCCTTCAAAACCCATCGAAGCTACCTGAGAATTCGAGTCAAAGAAAACACCTCCGCCAGCGTGAAATACAGTCTCCCATCCGGGAGTGGAACGCACTGTCCAGGCAACTCCCAAACGCGGGGCGATGTTGTACCAGGTTGTTCTCCACAGCGCCGTACCGCGAGGAGCAAGCGACAGGCTGCTTGGATCCCCGAAACTCCCGGACAATGTGTAGGCTGCGTTGCCATGGGCTTCGCTCGGAGGCGGATTGATTTCCCATCGAAGCCCCAATGAAAGATGGACATTGCGCGCAACGCGCCACTCATCCTGCGCGTAGATTGATGTTTGATTGAAAATCGGCGTTGCACTGACCTGCTTCTCCAGGAAAAGGTAGTCAACGCTGTTTGCTAGAACTGAAGACGTAGCGAAGAACTCCGCAGCCGGCGATGTTGCGGGTGGATTGGTGGGCGCGATTACTCTGCGATAGTCAATCCCAACCTTGATTTCATGGTTTCCCACATTAGTGCTCACCGAATCCACGAGATTCCACTGTTTGACCTCGCTTCTTGCATTCGTGATACTGAATACCGCATTGCCAACGCCGGAGACGAAAATGCCGAAATAGGGGGATGGGTTCGTATACCCGCCGACGCCCAACTGCTCTGCGAGATCTACCGGAGTTCCTGAGCCAAAGGCATCGATCATACCAGCTTGCGACGATTTGCTCTCCCCATAGCCAATGCGGAATTCGTTATCAATGTGGCCTGCCAGACGACTTGTCGCCCCCAGAGTGTAAGTGCTGGTGCGGATGTGTTGTTGGGCAACCTCCGAGAGGCTTCGCGACTGGGTTGAACTCGGCGTTGTCCCGTACCGGAAGAAGATTGCCAGTTTTGGAGTGAATGTATGATCGAGCCGGATGCTGGTCGAGTCGATCTGGCTAGGAACGGAATAGGCTTTGATGAACTGCGCGAGGCCTGGATTTGCAGCCGTTCCGTAGTCTATTCCGGTTTGGATTGGAAATGCGTTCAGAATTGGCTGGATAGCAGGGGGTGCCTGATCTCTCATGTAGGTATCAGGGACGTAGTTGATAGAAGCCGCCTGCGGCTGTGTTAACCGCAACCCTTCATAGGACAGGAAGAAAAAGGTTCTGTCTCGCCCGGAGTACAGATGTGGTGCGATCACAGGGCCGCCGAGCGTCACCCCAAAATCGTTTTGACGTAGCGCAGCGGGCAACTCACCGTAGTGATCATTAAACCAGTCGTTTGCGTCGAAGAAACTGTTGCGCAGATAGTCGTATGCTGTGCCATGGAACTGGTTCGTCCCCGATCGCGTCAACAAGGAAAACTGGCCGCCGGGACTGCGCCCGTATTCGGCAGAATAGGTGGAACTCGCTACCCGAAATTCCTGCAGCGCGTCGACTGAGATCAAGCTCTGTGTTGTGCCTAGAGCAGTGGAGGAAGGGACCGATCCGCTTGTGGCGGCCGTTTGAGTCCCATATCCGTTACCCGCCGAGAGGTTTCCGGATACGCCGTCAACCGAGTAGTAGTTGGATTCTGTTCTCTGTCCATTCACACTGAAATCACCGCTGACCGTCGCAGCACCGCCGGATTGCGGGCTATGTGTAACAACACCAGGAGTCAGTGAAATCAGATCCTGAAAGCTCCGCCCATTCAATGGAATGTTTTGAACGAACTTGCGGTCAATCACAGTGGTGACTGAGGCATCGGTTGTATTGAGCGACGATGTGCCAGAATCCACAGTGACAGTTTCGGAGGTGGCTCCGATTGGCAAAGTGAAGTTCAGCGCCAATGCGCTTTGAACGTTCAGAACAATGCCGGGCTTGATGATTGTTTTGAATCCGTCTTTCGAGACCTGCACGCGATACTGGCCAGGAGGAAGGATCGAGACTGTATAAATACCGGTGCCGTTTGTTTGGCCGGCATAGTGCATGTTGGTTGCTTCATTCAGTATTTCGATCATCGCGTCAGGAATCACTTTCCCTGCGGAATCGACGACAACGCCGCTGAGTGTTGCGTTGGTCGATTGAGCATCGAGCAGCATCGATACACAGAGAGTCAGCAACAGCAGCAGAAGGGTATGAAAGAATTTCAAGTGGGACTCCTCAAACGGGCGCAAAGGATGGTTGTTCACCTCACTTACGGAAGAGGCGGCTCAATTGTGACGGCGATTGTTACCGACTGCCCTAACGCGCGCCCTCTGTGCCAACATCAGTGAGACAAGTAGCCCCTCAACAATTACTGTAGGGCGGGGAAAGAAATCTCACCTTGATAAGCATGAGCAAGACCAGCACTTCTTCCGCTGCGTTGGCAGCTTCTCCGCTACGCTCCGAAGCTGCCAACGCAGCGGAAGAAGTGCTGGTCTTGCTCATGCTTATCAAGGTGAGATTT
>Ga0224530_1001376_pt1 | contig 12969 bp, 8 predicted proteins | sample CBST75metaG_FD_179873 | JGI IMG/M metagenome (GOLD analysis project Ga0224530, IMG submission 179873) | Peat soil microbial communities from Stordalen Mire, Sweden - C.B.S.T75 | ecosystem: Environmental > Terrestrial > Soil > Wetlands > Peat | place: Sweden: Norrbotten County, Stordalen Mire...
TCGCTGACGTCACTGGGGTATCCGCTTTCCTCCATGCTCCAGCATGAATGATCCTGCCAACATACCTCATCCCTATCAAAACAAACGTACAAAGTTAATAACAGGCTCTAGGATTTAGCCCGCCAGCGCGGGTTTGAAGCGTATGCAACAGGCGCTCAGCTCTTGCTGGAAAATAGGCCCAAAATGGGCTGTATAGAAGTGGTGCGGCATAGATGCGAGGCTTTAAAGATTCTTGTTCTGAGCCCTCAAATTATTTTATTGACAGTCCTGTTTCATTGATGTAATCTTCGTCCGAACTGTAGATTGTATGACCACAGTGCGGGCACACAGAAAAACATGCGCGGAATATGTTCGATTTTGCTCTGTCTTTCTCGTCTGAGACATGAAAATGATGAGATTGCTACCTCGGAATCTCGATGCATTTCTTTGCGATGCGCCCTCATGCATTTTTAATTTGGGCAAATACTAGCCGGAAACGGCCGAATGCAGGGCACTGAGATCGCCAGCGTGTTGGAGCTGGATCCCTGCTGGAATCCGGGTCTGATAGATGGAGCGGTTCGCAGATCAGTTCAACTTTGAGAGTCAATCGACGCAATTTTTGGAGGGTTTTTATGAGTAGGAAATGGACAGTGATGTGGCTATGTTTTGTCGTTCTGTTCTTGAGCGGAGCGATAGCTGTGGCCCAGACTATCACCGGGTCAGTGCGCGGTACCGTAACCGACCCCAGCGGCGCAGTCTTAGCCGGAGCAAAGGTTAGCATCACCAATACAGAGACCGGCGTTACCGGGCACACGGTCACCGACAAGAGCGGACTGTATAACTTCGAATTTCTGGTTATCGGAAACTATACAGTTACCGCAACGTCGCCTGGGTTCGAGACTGCCTCGGTCGGCCCGTTCCATGTGCAGATCGACCAGATCGTAAATGCCGATGCGAAGTTGGAACTCGGAAAGGCCTCCACGACGGTCAATGTTCAAGCAGACCAGTCATTGCTGCTGAATACTGAGAATTCCACGGTAAGCACATCCATCAGTTCGAACACTCTTGAAAACATGCCCATGGATGGACTGAACATTCAAATCGCAACCCTGTTTGTGCCGGGCGCTATCAATCCATCTGCGAGTGCAATGGGCGGGCAGTTGGGCACGGGACGCGACGCCTTTACCCCGCACGAAGAAGGGCCGTCGGATGCGATCCCTTCCTTCAACGGCAATCGCCAGCAATCCAACAGTTACATTCTGGATGGCATCGATATCAATGAGACGCTCCAGAATTCCATCGGCTACACTCCCTCTCCCTTCTCGATCCAGGAAGTTCACGTCATCACCGGCAATGCCGATGCCGAGTTTGGCAACGTAAACGGTGGCGAAGTGGTCATGGTCACCAAGGGTGGAACCAATCAAATCCATGGCAGCGTCTTTGAATTTCATCAAAATAGCGGCCTCAATGCCAATACATGGTCAAATAAATTCAGCGGCACTCCCAGGTCGGGCTATAGCCAAAATCAGTTTGGCGCGGCGGTCGGAGGTCCTATCTTCAAGAACAAGCTCTTCTTCTTCGGCAACTACGAGGGGCTTCGCTGGAGCACGTTAGGCCTTTCGTCCTCGAGTGTTCCCACTTCGGCCATGCGCGGCCTCTCCACTTCCGCGGGGCAGTACGATACACCTTCGGCCTGCCCCGCAGGTGATGCTGATTTTTCCGCATTATATTCGACTTATGGTACACAACTGTGGAACACGTCAAACGGGTATAACAATGAAACCCCGTATGCGAATAACTGCGTACCGATCAATCCAAACAATGTGCTGGCCACGTTCCTTACTGCTCATCCAGAGGCATTTCCTCTGCCCAACCACCCGGTTGTCGCAGGCGGCTATGCGGTAGGAGGCAATTATCAGGGCACTGCCGCTTCCATTCAGCGTAATGATCAGGGCGACCTTCGCCTGGACTACACGCTCAACAGCAGAGACACGTTTATGGGCAAATACAGCTACGGTGACGCATGGGACACGCCAACTAAGGTTCCTGTCTCGGCGGTAATCCCATTGACGGATGACTACCCTTTCCTGAATGCCGTAGTCGCATGGACCCACATCTTTTCTCCGGCGATCGTGAACAACGCTCGCGTTGGTCTTACTCGCCTCAAGCTCAACGCAAGTGTTCCCAAGGATCTCTCCGGGCTCTTCGGGACGGATGGGGAGACCGTGGCTGGTATAGGTTTGTCACAGGGCTGGCTGCAAACTCAGCCTGGGTATGCCTATATCGATGTAAGCAGTGGTGAAAACTGGGATATGCAGAATTTCGGCTCAGAGCCAGCGATTCAAGGCCAGGCTGTCGATAACAACTTCGATTACAACGATGTGCTTAACTGGGAACACGGAAATCACATCACCAAGTTTGGTTTTGACTTCTTGCGCTATCAGCAGGACTACGTCAGTACCAGCGATACCGGCGGCGAATTGGGATATTTCGGCTACAACGGCAACAATACGGCTAACTGGAACAACTGTTGCGACGATGGCTATGGATACGCGGATTTTCTTTTGGATATCGCATCCAAGGCTCAAATATCTGGCCTGCATGGCTTGTTCGGCCAGCGGCAGTGGCGGTCTGCAGCCTTTGTCCAAGATGACTGGAAGGTTCTGCCGAACCTGACCGTCAACCTCGGCTTGCGCTATTCCTATGAGCAGCCCAATTATGAAGTCAACAACAAGATGGTCAACGTAAATCTGGACTACGCCAAGGGCAAGCCGGTAGGTACCCCGATCGATTCGATGCTGGAGTACGCCGGCCAGTACAACCAAACCACGGGCAAGGTGAATAGCAGGGCTCTTATCAACCCCTACTACCTTGGCTTTATGCCTCGCGTCGGCTTCGCCTACAAGGCTACTCCTAAGATGGTGGTTCGCGGAGGATACGGAAGCACCGACGATCTGGAATCTACGGGCTCATCTCTGCGCATGACACAAAACGTACAATTCCAGCCCTCGGTTACACACAACTCGAGCGGTCCCACGGGAACATCCCAGGGAAATACGTATTCCCTGGCAACTGGTCTGGTGGGGAATGCGGCTGCAGCTCCTGGCGCGGGAGCACAGTACTATGCCTGGGATCCAAACATGCGTCCAGCCGTGATCCAGCAGTTCAGCCTCAACGTGCAGTATCAGATCGACACTCATACCTCCGTGCAGGCGGGTTATGTGGGCCAGACCGGCCAGCATTTGGCGGTTCCCATGTGGGTGAATCAATACACCCAGGACGACTCCTGCGTAGGTCTCGCATCGGCCGCGCTGATCGATACTTGCTATCAGGGGATAGAGCCTTACTTCGCGCTCGTGGGTAACCCGAATAGCCCTGACAATCCCGGAAGCGACGTACTCAAAGAGACGGTATCAAGGGGTATTTCAAATTACCATTCTCTTCAAGTTTCACTGCAGCGTCACCAGTCCAAAGGACTGGAGTTCCTGGTTAACTACACATTCGGCAAGTCACTGACCAACAACATCGGATACTTCGGCGTCACGAATAGCGGCGACGACGATTCCTACTGGCAAGATGTGAATAACCCCAGGGGAGACTACGGTCCATCGGCTTTCGACGCGCGGCAGAGCGTATCTGGAACAGCGATCTATCAACTGCCGTTCGGCCATGGAAAGCAGTTCGGCTCAACCTGGAACGCTGTAACAGATGAAGTGTTTGGTGGGTGGCAGTTATCTTTGAATGCACAACTCAATACCGGCTATCCGCTCACAATTCATCAAAGCGGTCAACAGTGCGCCAACAACTGCGCGGAGAATTTTAGCGGGGATTATTGGGGATTCGCAAATCATTACGGCCCGATGAAGATCGTAGGCAGGGGCAGCAACGCCGCAGGCGTTTTCAAGTGGTTTGGCACTGACCCAACGGCTACCCCATGCACATCGCGTGGCACGGCGCCGGCAACTAACACAGATTGCGCTTATGGCAGGCCTAGCCAGGATTTTGGAACCACACGTGTTGGCACGGAGCGTGGTCCTGGATTTCAGAATTATGACATGTCGCTTTCCAAGGCTTTCAAAACCTACAGGGAGGAGAGTCTCAAGGCCCGCATCGACGCATTTAACGCGTTTAACATTGCAAGTTACAGTAACCCCAACACGTACATCGGCAGCAGCGTCGGTAGCTTTGGCCAGATTACCGGTACGAACTCCGGACCACGAAAGCTTCAGATATCGCTGATCTATGCTTTTTAACCCCATGCTGTTTTAACTGCTAGTCTGTTCATAGGTAAACCGTTCCGGCGGATTGTCAAGCCAGGCAATCCGCCGGAGTTGTGAATGGCTAGCGAGCCTCGTAACCTGGATTTTCTCCCCTATTTAGCATTTAGCTTGATAGCAACTGCTCTGCCTTGGCACGAAGTCGCACAGATATTCGCAAGACGGCTTTTACTGCGGTCAAGATGAGCGAAGAGCTTATCAGCATGAAGCTTTGCATTGCGATTCAAATTGATGCACGGCAGTTGTAATTGTCGATTGTTGAGTTAAGGTGGTTAAAAGATGAGCATGAGTGCCGTAATGCGCAAGATAGGCAGGCGAAACTTTCTGAAAGCGGCGGGTGGCGCTTCAGCTCTTGCGGCACTCGGTACCACCGCGATTTTGCGCGGGCCGAGAAGGGGAGGTCCTATCCGCGCTGCGTTGATTGGGTACGGAAAGCAAGGTCGGCTTTTGCAAAGCTGCATGGACGCAGAGATGATGAACCTTGTGGCTATTTGCGATATCAGGCCCGCTTTAAATGCCGATGCGGCACAGTCGGCAGCAGTGAGGTGGTATCAGGACTGGCGCCGGTTGTTGCAAGATGAACGCATCGAGGCCGTGTTGATTGCGACGCCGCTTTGGGCGCACGCCGAGATTGCTGTTGCTTGCCTAAGAGCTGGAAAGCACGTCCTGTGTGAGACTGCGATGGCGAGTGATCCTGCCGGCTGCCAGCAAATGATTGAAGCATCGCAAAGGAACAAGCGCTTGCTGGCCATTGGGTACCAGGACTTCTACGAGCCACTCTATTGGGCGGCATATCACAATATCATTAGGCAGGGAATACTTGGAGATGTGTACACCGTTGAGGCCGCCTGCCATAGCTCTAGCTCTGGACGAGTAGAGAGTGACTCCGGCGCAACGAGTTTCGATCCGCGGCCATGGGGATATGCGTCTCTCGACCAACTCTTGAATTGGCGTCTTTACAGGCGCTACTCGAGTGGTCTAATGGCCGAGTGGGGGGGGGCGCTCGTTTCTTTGACGAATTGGTTTTTGGAAGGTGTTCCAACGGCCATACAAGCCACCGGCGGAATCTACTCTTATAAGGATGGTCGAGACGTGAATGATCATGTTTATGCCGCGCTCGAATACCCGAACGGCAGAACCGTCACACTTTCTCTCATTCAATCCAACGGGTTTGAAGGAAGTTATACCCAGTTTATGGGAACCAAGGGCACGCTGATTATCGGCAAAGACGAAGCGCTGCTGTTCGCGGAAAATGAAAGTGATCATACCACGTTAGGGATGGCAAAGCTGAATGGCTCACAGACTGTTCTGGATGCTTCAGCGAGCCGCAATGAGGAAGCTTCAAATCACTCCGTTCTGATGGGCGGAGCGGGCGTTGGACAAGGGGATGGCACAATAGCTCTGCAACTGGAGATTGCTGCGTTTTGCGGCGCGATTCGAACTGGAGCGCCCTTTCGTTGCGATGCCGCTCATTCGCATGATGTAGCTCTGACGTGCCTGGCCGTCAATGACGCCATCGAGCGGAACAAGCGCTTAAACCTTCAGGGGGTGCAGGCTTTCACTCAACCTGGCACATCCGATTTGGCTTGCCACCGGTTGCAGTATGCGTGAAATGCCGAACATTATGACGATGCAACGCGGAACCGTAAATGCGCTGAACAGGCGGCAACTTCTGTCGCTGAACGGCGATTGGCGATCTAATCAACAGCAGGAAAGCCCTGCAGATTATTGGCTTCGTATTTCGCGCTTTGCCATGGCCTGTCGTTTCGAAGTTGTTGTTGGCCAGGAAGGGGAACATGGAATCCTTGCCGCGCGAGAATGCTTGGACGAAATTGATAGGCTGGAATCGATTCTTTCAGTTTTTTGTTCAACAAGCGAAGCTAGCCTGCTGAATCGCGAAGCTGCCACGCGACCGGTTTCTGTTGGACCTGAGTTACTTGAACTTCTGCAGATTTGCGAGCGCCTGCATCGAGACACCGAAGGTGCTTTCGACATAACGACTGGAGCTCTCAGTGAATGTTGGGGGTTTCAGGAGCGTAAGCCGAAGCTTCCCGAGCCGGGAGTTTTGGCATCTGCACGAGAATGTGTCGGCTTTCATCATGTGACGCTCGGACAGGATGGAGTTGTTTCGTTTCATGCTCCCAGCCTTCGCATCAACTTTGGAGGGGTCGGAAAGGGCTATGCTCTTGACCGTGGCGCGCAAAACATAGGTGCACATGGTATTAATAATGCGCTCCTAAGTGCTGGCTATAGCAGCATTCTTGCCTTGGGCGATGGTCCAAATCGCACCGGATGGCTAGTTGGTCTTCGAGATCCGGTGTCAAAAGGCCGGCGGCTTGGAACCGTGCGCCTACACTCATGCGCAATGGCGACCAGCGGACAGGAAGAACAGTGGTTCGAAGCGGGCGGACAACGCTATGGCCACATCCTCGATCCCCGCACGGGTTTTCCGCCCAAAAAAGTCGTTAGTGTGAGCGTCATTGCCGATTCCGCGGCTCGTGCTGATGCTCTGACGACCGCATTCTTCGTTGGCGGCCCACAACTGGCCGAGCGATACTGCATCATGCACGAAGGCGTGGTTGCCGTGATGTTGTTGGAGGGCGATTTGTCCCATCCGATTGTGATTGGTTCCAGTGAGCAAGCATCCGTGGAGATTGTGCATGACTAATTCGGCGCCAAGTTCTCTTTCCGTGTTCCAGAAGGCAACGCTCGTTGCTCTTCGCATCTGCATCGGTTGGCACTTTCTGTACGAAGGGTATTTCAAGCTCATCCTTCCCGCTTGGGCCCCGGATGGGATGTATCTAGGCCGCTGGAGTTCCGCCAGTTACCTGAATGGGGCCACAGGGCCAGTGGGACACTTGCTTCAGGCTTTGTTGAGTGCGGGTTGGGGACACATGATCGACATGACTGTAATTGCCGCCTTGTGGGGGATTGGCCTCTCTCTCATGCTGGGTTTGTTTACGCAGAGGGGATGCGAGGCGGCGCTGGGCATGCTTACATTGTTTTATGTTACAACGGTGCCACTGGATGGTGTGCCCCACCCGGGCATGGAAGGAAATTACATGATCGTAAATAAGACATTGATTGAGTGGGTTGCAGTCGCCGTGTTGTGGTCTTTTCAAACCGGGCGGATAGCCGGGCTTGACATATTCTATGCGGAGTGGCGAAAAAAGCGGAACCTATGTGCAGCGGAATAAGGTTGCGACCGAGCTTGCATACTTCTAGAGTGTTATTCATGAATGAAACGGGAAAGGGCTGTATATGTATTTGACTCCAGAGCAGAAAGTCATAGGCCATAGAAACTTTTGGAGAGCAGCAGGCCGCGGGGTTGATCTCAATCAACTGAAGTTGGAAACATGCGTGCCGCGTACAAAGGCAGGAGATCCCATAAGGGGTGGAATCGTCGGTCTCGGATCCCAAGGCTATGCATTGCTCGGACAGTGCCTAAGTGAAGTTATCGAGATACAGGCTATCTGCGATATCAACCCTGCTCATCGTACGCGGGCGAGCCAGTGGATGATGCAGAAAGGTGAAAAGCAGCCGCGCGAATATGAGAACTGGCAAGAAATGGCGCAGAAAGAGAATCTGGAAGTTGTAATTATAGCGACGCCCCTTTGGACGCATGCTGACATAGCCGTGGGTTTTCTGAATGCCGGCGTGCATGTTCTGTGCGAGAAGATGATGGCCTACGACGTGCCAAGTTGTCATCGGATGCTCGAAGCGGCGAAACGCCAGCACCGGCTCCTGGAGATTGGTTACGCGCGCTTTTACGAACCGGTCTATCGTGCTGCCTATAAAAACATTATTCAAACCAAAGTCCTAGGCGACATCCATTATGTACGCCTTCACACCCATCGGAACAATTCCTGGCGACGCGATGATAAGCCTCCTTTCAGCGACTATAATCCGACGCGCTGGGGTTATCCAACTTGGGAGGCACTGTCGAACTGGCGCATGTACAAGCATTATTCGCAAGGACTGGTTGCAGAGTTAGGTAGCCACCAAACTTCGATGATTGAATGGTATCTGGGGACTGCGCCCCTGTCAGTATATGGATCGGGTGGCATTTATCGCTATAAGGACGGCCGCGAGGTCAACGACCATATCTTCATGACGTTTGAACATCCGGGAGGGTGCACTGTGGAACTTTCAGTCATTCTTAGTAATGACTATGGAGGCCTTTACGAGGAGTTTCTTGGTTCAAAGGGAAGTCTCATTGTCTCCGATGTGGACGGTGGGATGCTGTTTACCAACGGAGGCGGATATGTGGAAGTGGCGCCGGTTTCAGGACGGGACGAGACCGCGCCCTGGTCGCCGGATTGGCGCATTGCTTTTCGAACGGAGATTTGGAATTTCTGCTCTGCAGTCCGCCGTGGGAGTCCGCTTTTTTGCGGACCTGAACGAGCGCTGAATGCAGCGGCTGTCGCCTTAGCTGGAAACAATGCGATTGACGAGCGAACTCGGGTAGAAATCCCCGCAGCATCCGTGGGCCAGGAAGCTTCGCCGCCGGCGGGAGTAGCGGGCAAAACAAGGTAGACTTGGGTTCGAGCTTCCATTCGCAAAAAAGGAGACATATGGCATCCGCAAGACTGAATTGTAGAGCCAGTATTAAACCAAGCAGACTAAGGTGGTCACGAACGCAGTTATTTCCTAAGCTCATGTGTCAGGTTCAGGAGACATTCAAGATACGAATGCATGGGCACATAGGCATAAGAATCTTCGGCGTACTTCTTTTTGCCTGCATTGTATCGGGGATCCAGGCAATTCCGGAGCCAGCAACTAGTCCGGCTTTCTATGCGGTACGCGCCGTGTTCAAGAGCAGCGTCGGGCAGCGGGAGAACATGGGCTTTCGAGTCGCGACACCAGAAGTCGAGCACGGAGATCAGCGGGTGATGATATTGACATCGACGTTTTCAGATACTGACTTTATCCCAGACGGCAATCTTGGCAAAAAGGCCTGGGCCACGCCGGACAAAGTCAATTTTGATCAGGACGCTTTTCAAAAGGGTGAATATCCGGAGATCGAAACTGCTGTCGCCAGCCTCTGGACGCGCAAGTATTTGTATTTGGCCTACCGGTGCAGGTACAAGAGTTTGAATGTATTCGAAGGCGAAGATGCGAGTGCGGAGCGTTGGGAGCTTTGGACACGCGATGTTGTCGAGGCGTTTATTGCTCCGGAACCATCGCGGGTTGCGCACTACTATGAGTTTGAGGTGGCGCCGAACAATCAATGGATCGATCTGGAAATCGACGCAAAGGCCAAAGAGCCGCACAATGCGCTTTGGAACTCCGGGTTCGAGCACGCAACGAGGGTAGATCGCGCGCGACACATATGGACGGTTGAAATGCGCATTCCAACTCGCTCGATGGGAGTTCAACAAATTACTGCAGGGAGCGAGTGGCGCGTGAACCTCTTTCGGGCAGATGGTTTCGGCAACGACAACCAGAGATGCTTACTAAGCTGGAGTCCCCTTCAAATCGAGAATCGCTCATTCCACCAGCCAGCGTCATTCGGCATTTTGAAGTTTGCTAGTCCCAAGAAATAGATGAATGATACTGGGACTAGTTTTGTCCAAAGAGAATGGGTCGACATGGCCCGATCAGTATTCACTAGAATTGGGCGTATCTGAGGCTAGGACGAGGATCATGGAACTTAATCGGAGAGACTTTATTGGTGGCGCGGTGGCGTCGGCGGCATTGGGAAAACTGAAAGCACCGTTCGCGCAGGAGATAGAGGGTACAGCTTCTCAACAGGGGGCATGGCTGCAAAGTGGTTTGGTTGACGCGGGCGGTACGCATGAGCCCTACATATTTGTTGTGCGGCGGGGGGGGCAGCGCCTTGATGCGCGACAAATCAGCGAATACCAACAAAGTGAACAACTTATAAAGGAACTTCATCGCCAGGGGATCGATGTTTTTCACACACACCTTTATAAAGGCTTTGGAATGGCCGCGGAAAAGGAGGAAATGGAGCGTACCCGCGATGCTGTGGCCATTGCCCATCGCATAGGTATGAAAGCCGATACATACATCCAATGGGGCTCCTTGATGTACGAAACCTTTTTTGCGGAGGAGCCGCGCGCTAGTCAATGGATTCAAAGGGATATTGCCGGGCTGCCGATTCTGCTGACCTATGGCTACCAGCAATCCTTCCGTTATATGCCATGCTTTGCCAACCCAGAATACCGCGAATATCTAAAAAAAGTCGTCAGATATGCAATTGTCGAAGTAAAGACCGACTTTATTCATTTTGACAACTTCGGCTTAAACGCCGAACCTGATTCATGCCACTGCTCGTGGTGTGTAAATGGCTTCAGGGCGTTCTTGAGAAAAAAGTACAGCCCGAGCCAATTGGGCGAGCGGTTTGGTTTTCAAGATGTTTCATTTTTGAATCCTCCGCAGTGGAACAGAAACAACCCCCCAGAGAAAATGGAAATTATCTACGATCCAGCCTTTCAGGAGTGGGTCGATTTCCGCTGTCAATTGCTGGCGGACGCGCTCAACGAGATATCAGAATACGCGAGGTCTTTGAATCCTGAAGTTGCAGTAGAGATCAATCCGGGCGGAATTAGCGGCGAAAACCGTTCATGGATGTCAGGCGTCGATCATGCAAGGCTGCTGAAGTCTACTGAATCCTTTTGGAGCGAAGAAGACAACACTCCAGCCTACTATCACGACGGTAGATTGGTCTCAAAGATTCGCAGCTACAAGCTTGCCCGCACGTATAAGAACGTGCTGTTGACGAGCAATATTGAAGGCAATTCCTTGGCGCTTGCGGAGGCTTTGGCGTTCAACCAGGCATTGGGATGTTTGGGAATCAACCCTTTGTCAAACGAGACGTTGAAGTATATTGAGTTTTATCGCAGGAACCGTGCCATGTATCAAGGGACTGAGGATGTTACCCCCGTGGCGATATTTCGCTCCTACACTTCTTTGACCTATCACGGCGCTCGCGCTCAATTGAGCGCGATTCTGGTAGAGCAGGCTTTGATTCAAGCCAGGATTCCTTTTGCTCTTGTTTTCGATGAACATCTTCACAACCTGGCCAATTACAAGGTTCTCATCCTCCCGAATTCCGAATGCCTTTCGGATGAGCAACTATCTCTTATTCGCCGCTATGTCGAGGGTGGCGGAGGTTTGGCGACTACTGAGCAGACTGGACTCTACGACGACTGGAGACGGGTGCGCCAGCAGCCAGGTTTAAGCGGGTTGGTGGATGATCAACTCTCCGGGTCGGAGTACCAGGAGAGTGTTCGATTTCAGATGAACAGCGCGCAGGCTACATTTCGCAAGCGGGTTGGCCGAGGGAGAGTAGTGTATATTCCAGCGCTTGAATTTGATGGAGTGTTACCTCAACCGGAACCATACTTTGCGATCACAAATAGTTTCTGGAAACGCCCGAAAAATTGGAAAGACATCAGCGATGCGGTGCGCTGGGCGGCAGGAGATCCGATTACTTTTACCGTCGATGGTCCCGAATATCTAATTGCAAACTACACGTTTCAGCCTCGAACCCAAAGGTATTTTGTTCATTTAGTGAATTACGGCACAAATAGCGCCCCATTTCTCAAGGGTTTAGCGGTTAAAGTTACATTGCCGGGGGGCAAGAAAGCCACACAGATAACTCAATATGGACTTGAGCCGAGTGACATACACGCTCTTAACTTTACTAACGACGGTTTCCGCAGCAGGTTTATCGTGCCGGAGATGGCGACTTATGCGCTGATCGCCATTCAATCCTAAGGGCATGAAAAGGAGAAGACCGCTGCCAATCAGGTCTAGAGCCTGTTATTAACTTTGTACGTTTGTTTTGATAGGGATGAGGTATGTTGGCAGGATCATTCATGCTGGAGCATGGAGGAAAGCGGATACCCCAGTGACGTCAGCGACGAGGAATGGGCCTTCGTGGCGCCGTATTTGACCTTGTGTAGAGAAGATGCCGCACAGCGGGATTATTCGTTGCGTGCGGTGTTCAACGGTCTTCGTTATGTGGTGCGTACCGGTTGTCAGTGGCGCTACTTGCCCCATGACCTGCCGCCGTGGAACGTGATCTATCAACAGGCGCAGCGTTGGATTCGCGCGCGCTGTTTCGAGACGATGGTAGAAGACTTGCGTATGCTGCTGCGCGAGTTTGCCGGACGCCAAGCGCAGCCGACGGCAATGATCCTCGACAGTCGCACGCTGCGATCGACGCCGGAGTCGGGAGCACGGGCCGGCTACGACGGAGCCAAGCGGCGCAAGGGATCGAAGGTTCATGCGGCGGTCGATACGCTGGGCCATCTGTTGGCGCTGCATGTGACTCCGGCCGACGAGCAGGATCGGGCTCAGGTGGGAGAACTGGCCGCACAGGTGCAAGAGATCACGGGGGAGCATGTCGAGTTGGCTTATGTCGATCAGGGCTACACCGGCGAAGCCGCCGAACACGCCGCGGCCGAACATGGCATTCGCCTGGAAGTGGTCAAGCACACCGAGGCCAAGCATGGTTTTGTGCTGCTGCCACGTCGCTGGGTGGTGGAAAGAAGTTTTGCCTGGGCGGCGCGCTTTCGCCGCCTGGCCCGCGACTACGAACGGCTGGCAGCGACCTTGGGCGCATTTCACTTCCTCGCCTGTGCGTGCCTTATGCTGGCTAACCTCTTCCGTTTGCTCACCGGAAGTTAATAACAGGCTCTAACCTGCATTATTCGCGAACATCCCGCAAGCGATGATTTTATGC
>Ga0224530_1001383_pt1 | contig 12914 bp, 17 predicted proteins | sample CBST75metaG_FD_179873 | JGI IMG/M metagenome (GOLD analysis project Ga0224530, IMG submission 179873) | Peat soil microbial communities from Stordalen Mire, Sweden - C.B.S.T75 | ecosystem: Environmental > Terrestrial > Soil > Wetlands > Peat | place: Sweden: Norrbotten County, Stordalen Mire...
GACGTGGTGAACCTCTATCTGGATCGCAAAGGCATTCGTATTTCTACCGGCACGATTGTCGACGCCACCATCATCGCCGCGCCGTCATCGACCAAGAACGAGAAGAAGGAGCGCGATCCGGAGATGCATCAGACGAAGAAGGGGAACCAGTATTACTTCGGAGCCAAAGCGCACATCGGTGTCGACAGCAAGGAAGGCATCGTGCACTCGGTCTGCACGTCGGCGGCCTCGGTGCATGACAAGCATATGTTGCCCGACTTACTGCACGGCGCGGAGAACAAGGTCTGGGGAGACGGCGGTTATCAGGGACAAACGAAAGTGATCCACGAAGCAGCGCCCAAGGCGCAGGACATGACCAATCGACGCGTGAAGTGCAAGCAGGGCGTGGATGAAGAGCAGAAGCGCAAGAATCGCACCAAGTCACGCGTGAGAGCCAAGGTGGAGTGGCCTTTCCGCATCCTCAAGCGCGTCTTCGGCTATACCAAGGTGCGCTATCGCGGCGTCGTGAAAAACCAACACTGGCATCTGGCGGCCTTCGCCCTGGTCAATCTCTACCAACACCGCAGGCAGCTGGCCCCACTCGGGGCGTAGTCTCGCCGGAGGCCGGAAAGCGGCTTCCCGAGACACACTACGAAGCAGCAGAAGCCGCTTTTTCGCGCATTAAAGCCCAACTTCAAGAAACTTCCAACGAGAAACATCCTCATACCTCCCTCGTTGCAAAAGAGAAGGGCTTATTCAGAGCTTCCCTAACCCAGCGTGTTGGCCATGTCGAACGATTGAAAAGAAGCGGCGAATCGTCGATAGGCGTCTCCGTTATCGGCCTCTGTGGTTACTTTGGCTGGCAGATCGTTGAACGCAAATCAGCTCTTTCAGCGGCGCAAGCTATACCATGCCGACCCGGTGGGCACTTCGAGTGACGATGGTTCCTCGCAAAATCTATGTTCCTCCTGCAGAAACAAAGGGTTAGGGAACCTCCCAACAACTCCCCAATCCTCTTCCTATTGGAACGAGCCTGCCACTGGGAAGAGCCGGGCCTAATGCGGCAGCAGGCATTGGCTATGCAGTGTGGATTCGGGAGGCCTCTGCGGACGACTCGGCGTGGGTTGTCTCTCGATGAGATGATTAAGATCGTTCCGCGGCTCGCGCCGTATTATCCAAAGGTCGAGAGCGGCCATCCGCCGGTGGGTCCGGAGCGTATGCTGCGGCCCGATTTTCTGCACAGGTGGTTCGATCTATCCAACCCGAGCCTGGAAGATGCGCAGTACGAACTGGAATTGCTGCACCGCACGTGAGCACGATTTTGAAGTTTCGCTACCTTCTTTAGGAGCGCGATCCGAAGATGCAGCACGTGAACAGGGGCAACCCACAGTATGTTGGCATGAAGGCACATCTGGGGATCCAGATGAATGGCAGGAAGCGTATAGCCGGCCCGCAGCTAGAGTGGCCAATACGGCCGGCTCGAAGGTGCTGACAGAGATCTTGCAAACCAACGAGTGCGACACATGAGGCGACACCGCCTAGTTTGGGCATACCCGCAACGAGGCCCCGGTCGCCCGTCGCCATTCATTGTCTCCAAGTGTGCAGGGGAGCGAACTGGAGCCGCGCGAGATGCCTGGGTATCGCCTGTTGGGCATACCATCACGACTTGGATCAAATCTTACTCATACAGGATCAGCGTCCGTCCGGTAGGATTCAGACGAAATAGAATAGAATCATAGATTTGCAGCAACAAAAAGGTAAAGAAGCTCACGAGGGCCAGTATCCCTGCCGGCAGCCAGAGCCGGTGCCGGGTGAAGATGGAAGCCAGGACCATCAGGACAGCTGTGAGTCCCGCGAGGCCGCTCACGAAGCGGCCCAAAACGAGAACCAAACCACGTAGCCAGAGCATTGGGTAGAAGACAACCAACGTAAGAATTCTCATCAATCTCTCCAGGGGCCGCGTCAAAGCCCACTTATCCCTCAAGGCAAAAAACCGGTCAAGTAAATGGGACATGTTTTACGAAAGCAGATCGAATCAAAGCTGTGGAGGTCTTCGTGGGCGCCCCGCCGCGATTTCCTACCGGGCTCCCGCTGTCCGTGCCCTACCGCGACTCGGCGCTGCATGACCAGGGTTAAGTGGAAGCAGACCCCGAACCGGGCGGCGAACCGACGCCATGAAACGGAATTTTGTCCATTCGCGCCGATGGCCTGAAAGAGTTCATAGAGTTGAGCAGAGGGCTCAATCTCCCATCCTGAGGTCAGAGCTTAGAGAGTGGATGTTGGATGGAACGCTCAGTTGAACGGGTCAATGATGGAGGGAGGCGCCACCATAAGCGCTAGGATAAGAATGAATTCCTTCCGGGTAGCCCGTAATCCAGTCACAATCACGAGAAGCCCGCTATTTTCGCCAATGATCGGAATCTGCTACTAGGCTTATCGACTACAATCCCCTCAGCGTAGATGTCCATGGTTCACTTGTAACAGTCCGTGGTTACGACTCCCTGAGCTGGCTCGTGAACGTTAATGAGCAGCGACTGTAATCCGATTTCTCTAAGTGCCGTGGCCATGCAGTGACGCCCCGGATTATCGCCATTCCAAAAAGTCTAAGGGACCACACTTCCATGATCCCAATCGACAATACCGGAAAGCCCTGGCAGGACGAGCATTCCTTACGGATTGCCCTGGACGCTATGCCTGTCGGAGTTTCTTGGGCAACCCTGGTCGATCGAAACATCGTGTATACGAATCGGAGATTTACTGAAATCTTCGGTTACGTTGTCGGCGATTTGGGAAACATCTCCGCCTGGATAGAGAAGTATCCCATCCAAGCGGAACGCGCAATGGCAAGCACGAAGTGGGGCCAATACTTCGAAGCTCCTAACGATGTGGATTTCCCGATCCTGCCCATGGAACTTTCTGTCGCTTGCAAGGATGGAACCGTCAAGACCATCCTTCACAACGGCATCATCCTGCCTACTGTGGGTTGGGCTCTGGCGACGTTCATCGACGTTAGTGAGCAGAAGAGAAGCAACCTACTGCTCCAAGAGGCGGAGAAGCGGGCGATCCAAAACGAAGCGGTTTCGCGGACCCTCCTGGACCAGTCGCAGGAGATGGTCGTTATCTCGTACTTCGATCGATCTCAGCGTTATGTCTCCCCCGCAGTCGAACAAATTACCGGGCTGACTCCCAATGAGTATCTAGCCACGCCTGCCCGTGAGCTCGTGCATCCAGACGATCTTGGTGCGATGACTCAGGCAATACAGGATGTTGGACACGGGACGCCTTCCAGTGTCTACAGGGGTCGAGTTAGGCACAAGGACGGAGGATATCGTTGGGTGGAAACCCTGCTTCGATCCTGCGTGGACCCCGATTCGAAGCAAACTGTCGGCTACGTGGCGACCATCCGCGACATTGGCGAGCAGAAGAAGCAGGAGGATCTGCTGACATCGGAAAATCGCCGGTTATCGGAGGACGCGTCGCAGGACGAGTTGACAGGAATAGCGAACCGTCGCCTGTTCAACAAGACACTCCTGCGCGAGGTGCGCCGCCAAACCCGGAACACCACCGCTATGGCCATGCTGATGGTAGATGTCGATAATTTCAAGCAATACAACGACCAATATGGGCATCTTCCCGGCGACCGGTGTCTCAAACAGGTGGCCTCCACCCTGAAGCAGACCTTGCTGCGCGATTCCGATCTGGTGGCGCGCTTCGGGGGAGAGGAGTTTGTGATTCTGCTGCCCATGACAGATTGTGAAGGAGCCGAGCACCTCGCCCGCGCCGTTCTCGAAGCCATCCGCGGGCTCGCCATTCCCCATGTCCATAGCCCGAAGGGAATACTCACGGTCAGCGTCGGGGTAGCTTGCTGGCCGACCGGCAATCCCACCGATCCGATGCGTTTATTGGAGCGGGCGGACACTGCACTCTACCGCGCCAAGAGCGCGGGCCGCGACACTTTTAGCGTAATTCAATGCCAGGATGAGCCACCAGCCTGACCCGATGAAGCTCATAGTGCGGGCTCCTTCGATTTTCATTTCTGCTCCCGCGATTAGGAGGACGAAGTAATGGATTCAATGCCGTTTGTCGGCGATGCGGGAACTATCGTCGCAAAATCGACTTTTATTGTCCGATTTTGTGAACGCCCGCCATTGACGCGAGGAGCTTATTTTAGCGCTTATGGAGGTGCCACCGCCCCACGGTCTTTGTGGCGATAATGGCCTCGAGGTGGTTTTTATGAAACGGTTTGCCGACAAGGTGGCGATTGTAACCGGCGGAAGCTCCGGAATCGGCAAGGCGACGGCTATGGCGTTTGCGCGAGAGGGCGCCAACGTGGTGATTGCAGCCCGCCGGCCGCAACCAGGACTTGAAGCGGTGGAAGAGATCAAGCGCGCAGGTGGCAACGCACTCTTTATGCCCACGGACGTGTCCAGAGCCGAGGATGTGGAGCGACTTGTTGCCTATACTGCCGAGAGTTTCGGCCGTTTAGACTACGCGTTCAACAACGCTGCCAGAACGGACGAAGCGATTGGCCCCATGGCCGATCTCAGCGAGGAGGACTTCGATCGGACGGTCGCCGTGAACCTGAAGGGCGTTTGGTTCGGGATGAAATACGAGATTCGGCAGATGCTGAGGCAGGAGCCAAGGGGAGGCGCTATAGTCAACACTTCCTCGGGAAACGGCCTTGGAGGATGCCCTCAGGCGTCATTCTATTCTGCAACCAAAGCAGGGGTTATCGCTCTGAGCAAGTCCGCTGCATGGGAATATGCGAAGGAAGGTATCCGCGTCAATGCGTTCGTAGCAGGAGCGTTTCGCACGCCGATGCTCGAAGGTTCGATGGACCGGGCCGCGGGTGGCGATCCCGGCGCCAAAAAGGCAGTCGAGGAACGCTGGACTACGATGACTGCTTCCGGCAGAATCGGAGACCCGGCCGAAGCGGCCGAAGCTGTCCTTTGGCTGTGCTCGGATGCGTCATCTTACGTGGTCGGCCATTCTCTTATTGTTGATGGAGGTTTGACCGCACTGTGGCGCTGAAGCATCCGATGGCTGGGCAGTGCTGATAACGGTGAACTCCGTTCTGCGGTTTAGGCACCGACGCTCTCTATCCTTCTAAAGAAATGTTTCTCGACGTCTCGACCGCCAGTGATAAGTTAACCGCAGAGCACTACAGGCCAGTGGGCACCGACTGCAGGTCGCTCAGGGCTCTGTTCAGGTCAGATCCATAGATGTAGAACGTCTGCACGTAACGGACACCGCGGACCTGCGCCCGAATCGCATGTTGCTCCATAACGAACTTGATACTTCGAGGCCCGCTCGCACACGGTTTGATGATCCCAACGGAGATTTTCGAGATGGAGTCCAGCCTTTTCGCCCCCATCAGAAACTGTTCGGCCGCTTCGATGACCGTAGAATGCGTCATGCTGAACTTGCCCCCGCGGAGGAGGCCTTTCTTAGCCATGTTGCAATTCTCCTCGATAACAAGATCCGATTCCAAAGCCAGAATACCGAGAGATAACGAGCTGCGAAGTCAACTCGCCCTCTCTAACCTCCGATGGCAGCGAACGCCGCTCCTCATCGACCAACTCATCCTCCTCTGCCCAAACTGCTCGCTGTGCATCCGGCCTTCCGCAGCGAGGCCGCCTGGGCGCGCGTATTGCGTCGGGAAATGGCGAATTAAGGGGCCCGAAGATCATGCGGCCAGCGGCAGGACCAACTGACGGGGAACTCTCGATGCATCGCTCCATCGCTCCCATCTGACTTTGGGTACTGTCGGACTCTTATCGGTCCGCGGGCGTCCCGGCCAGTTCCACGAGCCCCCGCGCGATCGCGCGACGGGCCTGAATCCAGCCGCCCGGAGCGAAGCTCCACGTTCGCTTTCGAGGGTGTAGGTGATTACGCGTTGGTAGCCTCGGCTGAATGCCTCTCGGCATGCATAACCATAGAGCATCGAACAGGCATTGCGAACGAGGTCCCGAGGACTGTGATCCTTGACGCATACCCGATTCACCTCAATACAGCCTTGTCTAGCGAGGGCTGGCGATACCGGACGGCCTGCGGTCACCACACCGACCAATTCAGATCCATTGCGGACAGCGGCTCCGAACTTCCACCCAACCGGGGGATCGCAGTGCCGGTGGTGGATGCGGATGAACTCTCGTGCCTCGGGAAATGAGATATCTCCCAGACGGAGGCCATAGTCAAGCACCCATGAGATTGAATCGCCGGCGACAATGACATCTCTCACTGCGATTCCTGTTTGATCGAGCACCCATTGTGCGCGATCCCTGGAAGAGCAGTCACGAATGGCGTCGAGCCATCCATCCAGGTTCGCTTCACAGCATGCATCGAGGATGACTTCGCGCGTATCGATGCACAGCTCCGCAATCCCAAATCGGGCGGGCTCGCCACAGGAGCAGCAGATATCCATACGGCAACTCCTTTTCTGGGTTGGTTTCATTGTTCAAGGGCTGCCGGCAGGACAGAGCGGACGGAACGATCCGCTTGAACGTGGGTTGAGCTACTGGCGGGGCGAATCGCTTTACTGGATCGATCTTTCAAGTTCCCGTCATCAATGGCCGCAACTGTGGCCCAGGCGATGTCAGCGTAGTCTTCCGGTGTGAGAGGAATTGGCCTCCGGCTGGCCGCGATGATCGCCCACAAACCCCGTAAGAGGGTCGGCGCAGCGACCAGCAACGGCCGTAGCGTCTTCCACTCTTCGGCGCGTTCCTCATAGTTCGGATCCCGTTTGTCCGCCTGGACAGCGTCTTCTGCCCATTCTTCCAGAAACTGGTCGGCGAGTCCGAGAATCCTGTCCACGTCGCTCGTTGAAAATGTCTCGACTGTCATGGCATCTCTCCTAATTGGTTGATGTAGAGTCGTTTTGCAGTTGCGGCTTTTCGAGCCACAATTCGTGTTGCATGACGAAACCTCGGCCGTGCTGCGACGTCCACAGATGCACCCCGGCGATCCGAGCCTGGACAAGGGCGATTTACTGTACCCAACGAAGGTCATGCACCTATTGGTCGTAAATCTGCTCCGGCACAAACCGTCCGGACGATCTGGCCCTGGCGGCGCCGCTCAGACCTAAACTGACCGGCCACACGCGGCATCTGGATTTGGAGATGAGCAGACCTTGTGTATTGCCCCAGTACGGCTACGAGCGGCCTACGGCTTTCGGGTTCGTGCGCCGTTTTCTGAATCTGAGATCGCTTGCGACCGCGTTTCTGCACGGCTGTCGCTTACGTATAAAATGGGGCTGATGCCTATCGCTGAGATTGTCGCCGAAATCGACGCATACCTCCTTTGCCTGCGGCGAGCCCGCCAGCTTCTTGCCAGTTCTGATGAAGTCGCCAGACGGCGCAACGCGGTGCGCAAGCGGGTGCCAACTGAAATCGCAAAGACAGTTTTGGCTACCTCCACAGCGGGACGCATTCAAAAGGTTCAGGCGCGTCGAAGGACTGCCTCACGGAAGACGATTCCGGAGAGCAAGGGGGCGGGTATGGCTGTTGTCCCTGATAGCGTGGTGACGTCTGAAACAACGCTGTCTCATGCAGACACGACAGCACAGCAATCGCCTGTGGGGGAACGTTTGCCGGTTCCTGCCGGCCGGAACCGGACGCCAAACGCCTCGCAGCCGCGCAGTGATCGTCAAAAACAAGCGGCGTCTCCCGAAACCGCAAAGGCAGCGAATGCACTCGGCGGCTCCGCTGTTTCCAGAGTTGTGGTGGTTTCGGCTGAGGAAGTACAACAGGCCCGGGAGCGGGCGGCGCACCCCGCAGTGATGCATCATCGTGCGTCGGCTACCGGCCTGACCGGCCGCGCTGCGTTTGAGGCGTTGTTCAGCGATGGGATCGATTCTTCCGTCGCGGCTTCGGTATAGCGAGTTTCCGTGCAATTGGGTTAAGGCAGAGACTCATCCGATGTTGAACCTGGAAAAGCCTCTCAGTGGGTTTCTGTGGCCACATCAGTAGTCAGGCAGGATGAAGCCCTGATCCTAAGGTTCTGGGAACTTCCCGGTGAGGATCATAGTTTCGACGGTATCGGTGGGACCGGCTTCGAAGACGTGGGCGCCGGCCTTCCGGCTCCACCTGCTGCGTATGGCCACAAGGACCCGGTTGGCGCGATCGTAGAGGTTGCGGTCAAGCCTTTCTTGAAGCATCAGACTCTTCCAGATATCTCGGCTTGACTCAAGACTGTCAAAACGTCTGTCTCGATCTTCATTTCCTTCCTCCTTGTGTGCGGATTGGGCCGGTCGGCCCTCCCATCCCGTCCGGCCGCGCACTTCGCCGAAGAGACCATGGAGAGGCGCGGGGGAACTAGCCTCTTACGGCAAGGGGGCCACAGCTGATCGGACATAGGCCTTGATCCCAGCCTGGTGCGTCCCGACGTTGGCCGGTTTCTACTCTGAATTGGTACTCCGCGATTTTTCATCGATTGTGCTTCTGCGTAGCGAAAATCGAGCGTCAGGGTCATAGCCGGAATTATCCCTTGACATTCGACAGGACGTGGGTTCATCGTTCTTGTAGAACGTCGAGGGGACGAATATGCCGCAGCCGACCGATCTTCTGCAGGGAACGCTCGACCTGCTCATTCTGAGGACATTGGCGCTTGAGCCGATGCATGGTTGGGGAATCTCTCAACGCATCCAGCAGGTTTCGCAGAACGTGTTTCAGATCGGCCAAGGTTCTCTCTATCCCGCGCTGCACCGGCTGGAATACAAGGGATGGATCGAAGCCGACTGGAAAGCGTCGGAGAACAACCGGAAGGCGAAGTATTATGCCCTAACGCGTACAGGCAAGAAACAACTGGCAGCGGAGATCGAAAGCTGGGATCGGCTGGCAGGCGCCGTTGCGCAAGTGCTTGAGCAAGGCTAGGAGACACATGCTCAATGAGTTTCTGACACGCCTACGCTTCTTTATCGCTGGCAAGAGCCACGGTGAGATTGATGAAGAAGTGAGATTTCACCTGGACCAGCAGGTCGAAGCAAACATCCGGGCCGGCATGTCTGCTGAGGAAGCGCGGAGGCAAGCCGCCATCGCCTTCGGCGGAGTGGAGCGTACGCGCGAGCAATGCCGGGAAGAGCAGCCTGGCTATTGGCTCCAAACCCTCGCGCAGGACATGCGGTACGCTCTCCGCGGCTTCCGGCGCAACCCGACGTTTTCCCTAACCGTGGCACTGACACTGATGCTGGGGATAGGCTCGACCACTGCTGTGTTCAGTGTCGTGGACAGAATTCTCTTCCGCAGCCTGCCTTACGGCGATTCGGATCGCCTTGTTTCTGTCGGACTGGTCGCGCCAATCGAGCCGCAGGAGTTCATGCTGGGCGGGTCCTACTACGAGTGGCAGGACAATCAAAAGCCGTTTGTAGCCCTCACTTCCGAGATTGGGGTGAGTCCCTGTGACCTGACCGAGAGCAATCCTGCACGGCTCGACTGTGCTCGCGTGGAAGCGAATTTCCTGCCAACTCTGGGCCTTGCTCCGGTAATCGGCCGCAACTTCACCGCCAGCGAAGACAGGCCCAACGGGCCACATGTAGCGTTGATTTCCTATAGCTTGTGGCTTAGCCGCTTTCGCCTGGACCCAGAGGCGGTCGGCAAATTGATGCGCATCGACGGGCATGCCACGGAGATTGTGGGAGTCCTGCCGAAGGATTTCGAGATGCCGCGATTGCAGGCGGCGGATGTGCTGCTGCCGCAGGCGCTGGATGCGGCAGCGGAGCGCCACGCCGATCCGGGCCATCCCATGTGGGCCTTCGCTCGCCTTAAGCCAGGAGTAAGTATCGAGCAGGCAAAGGACGAACTCGAGCCATTATTCGAGTACTCGTTGCGATTGGCCCCAGCTCCGTTCCGCAAAGAAGTGCACCTGCAGGTGCGAACACTACGTGATCGCCAGGTGCATGAGGTGCGTCTGGCCGCGTGGGTTCTGCTTGGCCTCGTCACGGCGGTTCTGCTGATTGCCTGCGCCAACGTGACCAGCTTATTGATAGCGCGTGGCGCAAGCCGGGAGAGAGAACTGGCCGTGCGGTCGGCATTGGGAGCCAGCCGGGTGCGCCTGATCCGGCAGGCGTTGACAGAGTCGCTCACCTTGTCTGTTGCCGGCGGAGTTGCAGGATGTTTCTTCGCCATGCTGCTCCTGCGGATGTTCATCGTCATGGCTCCGGATGGGATGCCCTTCCTGGCCAAAGCACGGATCGATCTTCGCATCCTTATCTTCGCTCTTGCGGCTTCGCTCCTCTGCTCTGTTTTCTTCGGGCTGATGTCCGGAATGCGCAAGGCCGGTGTAGAAGCCCTGACCGGCCGCACACGGACGACCATGCGGCATGCCTTGCTGCGACGGTGGCTCGTCATCGCGCAGATTTCCGGGACCATGGTCCTTCTCGCGGGCGGAGCGCTGTTGGCGCGCAGTTTTTGGAACCTTGAAAAACAGGGCTTGGGAATGAGCGCCGAGAACATCGTCACCGCCTCGATTTCCCTGGGCCAAACCTCCTACCCGACACCCGAAAGTCAGATGGCATTCTTCCAGCAGTTGGAACGCAATCTGCGCTATGGGCCGGGCATCGCGGCATTCGCAATCAGCGACTCTCTACCGCCGGGTGGATATCACCACGATCAGATCTACGCTTCGCTGCGCGTCGAAGGCAGACCCACCCTGGCGTCTGGGACGGGAGGCACAGTCGCGTGGCGATGGGTCACGCCCGAATATTTTCGCGCATTGCAGATTCCGATCATGCAAGGACCGGGATTTTCGGATGAGGATTTGACATCGAATGACCGCTTTGTGGTTCTGAGCAAGTCGCTTGCGAATCGCATGTTTCCGGGGCAGAATCCCGTCGGACAGCATCTACACCTCGCGGGCGGCGCGCCTGCAGAGAATGATCCTTCGTACACCGTGACAGGTATCGCCGCGGACGTGAAGAACGGCGGTCTTGCCGGCGGTGAGGAGCCCGAGTATTACCGGCTGCGGCGCCAGAGAGCACAGGACTGGGATCGGAGTTCGGTTCTGGTTCTCAAGACGACATTGCCGCCGGCCGCGACCGAAGCATGGATTCGGTCACAAGTCGCATCGCTCGATCCAACGGTCCCGGTCGACATCAGAACCCTCTCGGAAAGAGTTGGCAAGATGGCGGATCGTCCTCGCTTCGAAATGCTGCTTGTCGGGTTCTTCGCCTTCACGGGACTCCTGCTCGCCGTGATTGGACTGTACGGAGTGATCTCCTTTTTCGTCGTTCAGCGGACTCAGGAGATTGGAATACGAATGGCGGTGGGAGCATCACGAGCCGACATCTTGGGGCTGGTGTTGACCAACGCACTGCGGTTGATCGTGCCGGGCGTGTTTCTTGGATTGGTGCTGGCATTGGCACTTTCCCGTGTGCTGTCCAGCCTGCTATTCAATGTCTCCCCGCACGATCCTCTAGCTTTTGCGAGCGTGACAGGCTTGCTGATTATGGTTGCGCTGCTCGCAACGCTGGTTCCAGGAAGCTCCGCGACTCGGGTGAATCCAACCGTCGCCCTGCGATGCGATTGAGAAATCCGCACGACGATCGCTGGAACATCGACGAGACGAGGGGCAATGTGCGATCGCTCCGCCCTCCTATAAGGCACCGAGTGTGTTGTAAGCAAGCGGGATAATACCGTTCAGGAGTCTGGCGCAGTCTGTCTTTCCGTGCTGAACGTAAACCTCTAGTCGGGAGGCTTCTCTTCGCGCCGCTGGAAATTCACTCCTTCATTAGTATCCTGTATAGCCGGTCAATGCGAGCCGCACTCCGCGCAAGGATACGGTCCTTCCCAAGCTGCAAGGCGGGAGTCCGAAAGCCGAGCCTGCGGGCCAGCTCAGCCTTGCTGAATCCCTCGGCTAGCAAGGTACGGATTTGACGCCAGGTGTTGTGTGCAGGCACGAGCGCGGCGTCGCTTACAGCAAGTTTCGTTACCTGCAGGATTCTGTCCTGAGTTCGCTGGCGAATCTGCGTGCGTCCGCCGCACTTGATCTGGGCAATGATGGTGGCAGATACATCGGAGGCGGCTGAAACCGCACGTCGACCAACATTCTGTTTGGATAAACGCAGAATGTGCTTTCTGGCCGCGTCTGCGGATACTAACCCATTCCAATCACCATTTCTGCGTGCTCTTGCCCGATCAGATTCATATCGCGAGTTCGCAGCTCGACATGGCAGGCACGGGCAACCCGCCAAGTACTTCAAACGTGTGCCGTGAGGCTTGTCTTTCGCAAGCTCCGCGACATCGGCAAGATGTTTTGGTCTCATTGGGCAGGTCTCAACCGGGGCCGCTGACGCCGATGCGGGCGCTGAGGCCTCCAGGCTCTGGTATGGAACTTTGCGTGCTGGAATGGTTTTCGAATGCGGGAGGAAACTTCAGCAACCGGGGGCGGCACAAATGGGGCCGGCAGGCGCCTCAACCGAATCAGGCATCGCGGCTACCCATTGCTGGTATCCGTAGCGGGTGTTGCTTTGTACGACACGGTTCTGCCACTCGGAGGCTGGATAACGGGGGTACCCCATAGTATCGGGACTCATTACGCAACTTGTGCGTACTCACTGAATCTCTTTAAGTGTCGTATCGAGCCTTTGGTTTCGTGAAGGAAAGTTCAGGCGAGCTTGCATTTGGAGTCGTCAATCTCTGTCAATCCAGCGGAGTTTCCTGCCGTGTTCCCAATGCATCAGCTTTCTGTGCTCTCGCAGGAAGGCCTCTGTCGCTCAAGGATGCTTGGATCGGTAAACCGCAGGAAACTAGGGAGACCCCAGAAGGATGAGGACCATTACTCTTTCCGACCACACGACAAGTCAAATTCTGCAGCTTGAAGCTGCCAGGGCAGCGGAACAACGTATCAAGTGGAGCAGATACCAAGAACAACTCAGCCATCTCAACGAGCGTCGCACAAGAGCCAGTAAATCCATCAAGGATGCATGGACCAACCGAAGAGCC
>Ga0224530_1001384_pt1 | contig 12895 bp, 14 predicted proteins | sample CBST75metaG_FD_179873 | JGI IMG/M metagenome (GOLD analysis project Ga0224530, IMG submission 179873) | Peat soil microbial communities from Stordalen Mire, Sweden - C.B.S.T75 | ecosystem: Environmental > Terrestrial > Soil > Wetlands > Peat | place: Sweden: Norrbotten County, Stordalen Mire...
CCACCTCATGCGCGCGCGCGGGCTGCTGGTCGGCGGGCGCGGGCGTTGTGGAGCCGGTGTTCTCCAGCAGCTCCAGCTCGTGGCTCGATACGTCCAACGCGCGGAAGCGCGCCGAGCCGAAGAAGACCACCGTGTCCTGGATGCGCTCTCGCCGGAAGCGCACCATCGGCTCCTGGTACTCGGCCATCATGCGCATCACGCGGCCGTCGGGTGAGTTGAGAAACTCCGGATTTTCATACGCCAGCGGCGCGGGGTAAAGCGGGTCAGGACTTTTGCGTTGCATCGTTCTTCGTTTCCTCCTGCGGTTGACGTCTGCTCTGTCTTCCGCAAAGCGAGCGCGGTCTATCGACGGTGGTCGCGGTAGTGGATCGCCTCCGAGACGCCGATCCAAATATCCAGTAGACCCAGCCCCGAGATCAGCCCGCGCACCGCCCCGTTGCGCAGCACAGCCGCCAGAGCGGGGCGCGACTGGATGAAGAGGTTGCGGTCCCAGGCCTTTGTCCACCAGGGCAGGACCATCACCAGCACGCCCAGGTAAACACAGAACAACACCAGCACAAACAAGGAAAGCCGTTGCAGCCAAATGGGCGCAACGGTGCCAGTCTGCGGCTCCGGCGAGGTCCGCGGGGGCGGAGATTCCGCATTCGGCATCTGCGGCGGCGCGCTCGGCGCGGCTAAATCCTCGGAAGGTGCGTGTGCGTCAAAAGGCATCAGGCCCTCCTGTTGACAGTAGCAGAGCCAGTTGCCGGTTTCTACTCTGCGCTGTGCATCCTCTTTTGTGCGTCTGAGATGAGAAAATAGAAAGCGATGCTCCAACTCTCCTCTGCCGGCAAGCGCTTCGGCCCAAAACTCCTGTTTGAAGACGTCAACTGGCTCATCACGCCGGACGAGCGCACTGGCCTGGTTGGCGGCAACGGCACGGGCAAATCCACGCTGCTCAAGATCCTCTCCGGCATCGAGACGCTGGACTACGGCGAGCTGACCTTGGTCAAGGGCATGACCATCGGATACCTGCCGCAGGACGGCCTCGCCATCGGCGGCAAGACCGTCTTTGCCGAGTGTCTCTCTGTCTTCGACGACCTCTACGCGCTGGAAAAAGAGGCGCTCGCTCTGACCACCACGCTCTCCACCGCCGACCCCGAATCGCACGAGTACCGCGCCGCCGCCGACCGCTACTCCGACATCGCGGACCACCTGCATGTCCACGACATCTACACGCTGGACTCGCAGGTTGGCGCCGTGCTGGGCGGGCTCGGCTTCGCCAAGGAGGACTGGGAGCGCCGGACGGAGGAGTTCTCCGGCGGCTGGCAGATGCGCATCGCGCTGGCCAAGCTGCTGCTGCAAAAGCCCTCGCTGCTGCTGCTCGACGAGCCTACCAACCACCTCGACCTGGAGAGCCGAAACTGGCTGGAGAACTACCTGCACGACTATCCCTACGCCTTCATCCTCATCTCCCACGACCGCTACTTTCTCGATGTCACCGTGAACAAGACGATCGAGATCTGGAACAAGCGGCTGCATACCTACCACGGCAACTACGAACAATACCTCACGCAAAAAGAGGAGCGCCGCACGCAGTTGATGTCCGCGTACAAGAACCAGCGCGACCGGATCGACGCTCTGGAGGCCTTCATCAACCGCTTCCGCTACCAGGCCACCAAGGCCAAGCAGGTGCAGTCGCGCATCAAGGAGCTGGACAAGATCGAGCGCATCGAGGTGCCGGAAGAGGAGGCGACGATCCACTTCACCATTCCGCAGCCGCCCGCCTCCGGACGCACGGTCATCGAGGTCTCGCATCTGTCGAAGGACTACCCGATGCCGCCCGTCGATGGGGGACCGGCCGGAGTGAATCACGTCCTCAAGGATGTCAGCTTCCAGATCGAGCGCGGCGACCGCATCGCCATGGTCGGAGCCAACGGCGCGGGCAAATCCACGCTGATCCGCCTGCTCAGTGGCCTCGAACCGCCCACCAACGGCAAGATCAAGCTAGGCCACAACGTCCTGGCGGATTATTTCGCCCAGGACCAGTACAAGGTGCTCGATTCCGCCGCAGTCATGCTGGACGACATCAGCGGCATCGCGCCCAAGGTTCCAGTCGTCGAGCTGCGTTCGCTGCTCGGCTGTTTCATGTTCTCCGGCGACGACGTGTACAAGCCGCTGGGCGTACTCTCCGGCGGCGAACGCAACCGCTACGCTATGGCAAAAATGCTGGTATCGCCAGCGAACATGCTTCTGCTCGACGAGCCAACGAACCACCTCGACCTGCGAGCGAAAGACGTATTACTTGAGGCCATCGCCAACTTTACCGGTACGGTGCTGTTCGTCAGCCACGACCGCTACTTCATCGACGGACTGGCCACGCGCGTCTTCGAGGTGGAGGACCACCGCGTTCACATCTACCCCGGCGGCTACGAGGACTACCTCTGGCGCAAGTCCGGCGGCCCGGAAAAAGTCGCCGTCTCTCTTACCAATTCCCTGAAACCCGCCATCCCCGAGCCGAGCGCGCCCGAACCCGTCGCAACGCCCGAGCCGGTCAAAGCCGCCGCAGCCGCCAAGCGCCTCAACCCCATCAAGCTGAAGAAGCTGGAAGACCGCGTCGCAGCCATCGAACAGGAACTCGCTGCCATCGACAACCGCATCGCCGCAGCCGAGCAGAGTCTCGGCCACTACATCTCCGCCGAGGAATCGCAGCGCACCGCCGCTGAGTTGGAAGAGCTACGCACCCAGCGCAGCGTGCTGCTGGCCGAGTGGGAATCGCGCGCCACCACGCTCGAAGAGCAGCGCGACTAGCAATCAAGGCTCAATCCATCAGGGCTCAATCTCGAACTGCCGTCCCCGATACAAGACGCCGAGGATATATACCCGCTCCTCGACAACCTTGAAATAGATCGTGGCGCGCCGTTCAAATCCGGTCGTTCGAATACCGTCAGCGAGGTCGTCGCGCTTGGTCCCGCGATACGGCGCAGCTCCCAATGCAAGGCATGCCTTGGTGAGCCGTTGAACAAATTGCTCTGCATTTGCTGGATAAAACCGTTCAGCGAGATACGCCTCAATCTCTTGCAGATGAATCTCCGCCTCCTTGGAGAAGGCAACCGAATAAGCCATCAGCTTGCTTTCAACTGTCGCCGCTGCCGCCGTTTCTCTTCGAGGTGTCGCTCTACCTCTTCGATTGGAATCGCAGAAGAGGGGTCTGCCATCAGGCGGTCGTGCACCGGAACTACCACCTCACGCTCCCACCGTTCCAGTTCTGCGTCCTCATCCCGCCGCGCAGCAACCATGTCATCGAGCGCGTCGCTTTCGCTAGCAAACTCACCGCTGGCGACCTTCTTCTTGAGATATTCGACAGACTTTACGGAGAGCTTGACCTGTAGTGTAGATGCCTGCGGCATGACGAGTACCCCCTGATTCCGATACTATCAGCCGGCTGCCCCATCCATTCCGCGCATTTTGCGGAATGGATGGGATGCGATGCCACGGATTCAGGCCGAATCTCGCACCTCAGCCCAGAGCACTCCGGTAGCGTCAGCGCCCCTCCTTCAGCCGCGCCGCCAGCCGCCTCGGCAGCCCCGCCTTCAGCACCCGCTCCTGCGCCGCCGCCACGTCGTACGGCACGCGGTGGTAGACCACCTCGCGCGCCTCGCTGTCGTAGACCGCAAACGCCGCGCGCCAGTCGAAGTCGCGCGGCTGCCCCACCGAGCCAGGATTGATCAGGTAACGCATTCCCGGCGCAATTGGCAGTGTCCACATCTCGCCGTCCTCGCGGCTCGCGTAGCGAGGCCGCAGCTCGTGCCAGTCGTGGTCCTTCTGCGCGAAGCCGCCCTGGATGTGGGTGTGCCCCACAAACGTGATCGCCGTAGCCATCTGCCGTAACGGGGCCCACGCGTCCCTCATGTTCTGGACGTACTGGTCCTCATGCAGCGGCGATCCGTGGGCCAGCGACACATGCGCCTCATCCGGCCCCAGCGCGGTGGTTTCCAGCGGCCCCTGCGGCAGCGCGCGCAGCCACTCCATGTTCTCCGCGCTCAGGGTCTCCATCGTCCACTTGGCCGCCGCCCGCGCCGTGGGATTGAAGTTCCGCGTCGACGTCAGCCCGCTGCAGACGCGGTCGTGGTTGCCGCGCACCGTCAACGTCGCCAGCGGCCGAATCACATCCAGGACCTCATTCGGAGACGCGCCATAGCCCACCATATCGCCCAGGTTCCACAACACGTCCCACTCGCCCGCCGCAGCCAGTACCGCGGTCAGTGCCTCCAGGTTTCCGTGGATGTCGGAGAGAACAAGAGCGCGCATAGAGAAACTCAATTCGCACAATACCGCACGAATCTTCAGTTTATCGCACCGAAGGTTCGCAATTGGTAGGGGCGTCCCTATTGGACCGCAAATTAGATATACAATATAATATGTATATCCAAGGAGGTGCGATGCAGGTATCAAAGTGGGGAAACAGTCTTGCGGTACGTCTGCCCGCTGTCGTTGTCGAAGCGCTGGAGCTCAAGGAGGGCGATCGGATCGAGGTCCGGGTCGCCGGAGCACGGCAGTTCGAGATTGGCCGCGACCGAAGCCGGGAGAAAGCCATCGAGCGGCTGCGGCGGCGGCGGCGGCCGCTGCCTGCAGGATTCAAATTTGATCGGGTCGAGGCGAATGAGCGTTAGCGCTTTCTTCGATACCACTATTCTGATCTACGCAATATCGGAGACAGACGCACGCGCGGCTGTCGCGGAAGGTCTTTTGGCATCTGGCGGACATATCAGCGTCCAAGTGCTGAATGAGTTTGCAGCGGTCGCGCGCCGCAAGCTGAAGATGTCCTGGAAGGAAATCTCCGAGGCCCTGGATGACATTCGCAGCTTGTGCGAACCGGCAGCTTCCCTCACCGTCACGATCCACGACGCGGCTTTGAAGATCGCCGCGAAACACGGGTACCACATCTACGATGCCCTGATTCTTGCCTCGGCCCTCGATGCCGGATGCGATACGCTCTATTCCGAGGACATGCAGGACGGGCAGAAGATCGGTCCGATCACGATCCGCAATCCGTTCTCCTGAGGCCGGTTCAAACTGCCAGCGGCCGCGAGCGGTCGGTCGCCATCGTGGGCGCAGACGCCAGCAGCCGACGCGTGTACGCGTGCCGTGGCCTGGCGAATAGTTCCTCTGTGGCCGCCTGCTCCACAATGCACCCGTGCTGCATCACCGCCACGCGATCGCCGGGCTGGTCGCACGCCTCGGCCACCACCGCCAGATCGTGCGAGATGAACAGCATGGAGAGCCCATGCTTTTGGCGCAACTCCTTCAGCAGCGCCAGGATCTGTGCCTGCACCGTTACGTCGAGCGCTGTCGTCGGCTCGTCCGCGATCAACAGCCGCGGGCGGTTCACAATCGCCATCGCAATCAGAATTCGCTGCATCTGCCCACCGGAGAACTGGTGCGGGTAGTCGCGCGCTCGCCGCTCCGGCTCCGGCAGCGCCACCTCGCGCATGGCGTCGAGGACGAGCCGGTCGACGGCCTTCGACGAGAGCCCCGGCTGGTGCGCGCGCACCGCCTCGGCGATCTGCGCGCCGACCCGCATCACCGGGTTCAGCGCCGTCATCGGCTCCTGAAACACCATCGCCACGTCGCTGCCGCGCCGCAGCCGCATCTCGCGCTGCGGCAGAGCCAGCAGATCGACCGCTCCTGCATCGCCCGCCGCCGCGAACAGAATCCTGCCCGTGACGCTCGTCTCGGTTGGCAGCAACCGCAGAACCGCCAGCGCGGTCACCGACTTGCCCGACCCCGACTCGCCCACCACGCCCAGCGTCTGGCCCGCCGCAATCTCGAACGAGATGCCGTGCACCACCTCGCGGCCGCCAAATCCGATCGACAGGTCCTCGACCCGCAGAATCGGCGGTGTGCCTGGCGCTGCGCCGGTGCCGAGCGGTGCGCCATTGCCGGAAGTTGACGTTGTACCCACTTCGTAGATGTTAGCCGAGCGCGCGGCGGTCCGCTCAAGATACTCTGGGATGAGACGCAGCGCATTCCGACCGCGTCTAACAGAACGCAGGAAAAAGAGCATGGACCCACATCGCACCCAACGCGGCCCGTACGCCAGCGCCCGAGCACTGGGCGCGCTGCTGATCTCGGTTGCCGCGTCTATTTCTCTCCACGCCCAGACCCACAAGGTCTCCGCGCCGCAGAACGTCGTCCGCGCGGTTGGCGTCTACGAGTGGACGGGCGATATGGCGAAGCCAGCCGCCAGCCGCCTCATTCCCGTCTCACTCTTCATCGACGGCAAATTCAAAGACGCCGCCGTATACCTTGCGCGGCCCGTACCGTTCGCGCTCGCCTCCGGCAACGTCTACGAGCTGGACCAGGCTGGCATTGCGCTGGGCACGCTCGACCTGGCCTTCGCGCGCCACATGGCCGCCTCCGGCGCTGCCGCCACACCCTACGACGACGGATGGTTCGGCTACGGCAAGTTCGTCCCGCCGACTCCACCCAAGCCCTCGACCCTGCGGCCCGCAAAGACGCTCGGGGTCATCAACGGCCTCGATGACGATGACGACCGCCCCCACTTCTCCGCGCGCTCCGCCCAACCCGGCTCCGGCGACGCGGCGACCCCCACCTCCGGCGCGCCCGCATCCTCCACCGGCACTCCCGCAGCCGACCCCGACCGCCCAACCCTGCACCGCACAACCGGCAGCGCAGACCAGAGCGCCTCCAGCAGCTCCGGCGAGACGCCCGCCAACGACCCCGACCGCCCCACCCTGCGCCGCCACAGCCCGCAGGACGCCGGCAAGAACACCGCCGAGCAGCCGGATGCTAACTCCGCAGTCGCCTCGCTGAACGACGATCCCAGCCGCCCTCTGCTGCACCGTGGCAAGCCTGTCAGCGCGCTCACCGACGCGGACATTCCCAAGCTGGCCGGCCTTCCCGCCGACCAGGACCTGCACCAGATGGTCGCTGTATCGGACGCCGCAAACCGCTCACCGCACGATTTTTCGCGGGCGTGGGAGGATGAGGCCGAACACCAGGGCATTCTTGCCAAAATGCAGTCCGCCGCGCGCGCGCAGCTTGCCGCCTACGAAGCCGCCAACACGCCACCGCCCGCTGCGCCCGCCAAGCCTCTGCCGCCAGACACGCGCCGCATCAACAGCAAGCTCCGCCGCACAGTGGTCCAGGAGACGCCACCGCCGCCCGCGCCCGCACCCGGGCCGCTACTCGACGAGCAGTTGAAGGGCTACACGCTGAGCTACGGTGGCGCGGCGACTTATGTCTACACGGCGCACACGGATGGGCTTGGTTCAGCGGTGCGATTTGTGACGCTGGTTGCGCAGGTCGATATGAATGGCGAGCCCCAGCTTGCGATCAAGAGCGTCACCGACGCCGCTCACCTCGACCGCGCGCCGCGCATGAGGCTGGTGGACGCGGTCGATGCCGAAGCCTCCAACCGCGCCAGCCTGCTCTTCGAGCTGCGTGCCCAGAACTCCCGCCAGTTCGCGCTCTACCGCGTCATTGGAGCGCGCGCCGACGAGACCTTCCTCACCGGTTCAACCCAGTAGCTGTCAAGCCTGCACAGACCCCAGCGCAAGCGCCGGATAGTCCGTGTACCCATGCGGCCCCGGCGCATAGAACGTATTCGGATCCGGTCGATTCAGCGCCGCCTTCCGCGCGAACCGCTCCGGCAGGTCAGGATTGGCGATGAACAGCTTCCCGTAGGAGATCGCATCCGCCTTGCCCTCGTCCAGAAGCTGCTGGCCGGTGGCCTGGTCCAGGGCCTCGTTTGCCACAAACACTCCGCCAAACTCCTGCTTCAGCTTCGGCCCCAGACTGTCCGGCCCAACATGCTCGCGCGCCATGATAAAGGCAATCTTGCGCCGTCCAAGCTCGCGTGCCACATAGCCAAAGGTCGCAGCCGGGTTCGAGTCCGAAATCCCATGCGTATCGCTGCGAGGAGCCAGATGCACTCCCACCCTGCCCGCGCCGAAGACCGAGATTGCGGCATCGGTAGCCTCCAACAGCAGCCGGGCGCGGTTCTCAATCGGCCCGCCGTACTCATCCGTGCGATGGTTCGAACCATCCTGCAAGAACTGGTCCAGCAGGTAGCCATTCGCTCCATGCAGCTCCACACCGTCGAAGCCCGCCGCCTGCGCGTTCTCCGCGCCCCGCCGGAACGCCTCGACCACGCCCTTCACCTCGCCGGTCTCCAGCGCTCTCGGCACGCCAAACGCCCTCTGCGGACGCAGCAGGCTCACCGTCCCCACCGCCGCAATCGCGCTGGGCGCCACCGGCAGCTTCCCGCCCAGAAATTCCGGGTCGGAGATTCGCCCCACATGCCATATCTGCGCAAAGATCCGTCCGCCCGCGCGATGCACCGCAGCCGGTATCGGCTTCCACGCCTCAACCTGCTCCCTGGACCAGATCCCCGGAACGTTGGCATAGCCCACGCCCATCGGATCGACCGGAATCCCCTCGGAAAGAATCAGCCCGGCACTCGCACGCTGCATGTAGTACTCCGCCATGATCGGCGTCGGCACGTGATCGGCAGTGCCGTGCAGCCGCGTCATCGGGGCCATCATAATTCGGTTGGGCAGGTGCAGGTCCCCGACCTGCACTGAATCAAAAAGAGTAGGCATTCTGGAAAACTCCTTGGCGTCGATACGCTTTGTGAGTTTTGATGCAGATCAACAGACAAGGGTGCGCGGAGAGAGCCGCACATGCAGGCTCGGCCTCTTCCAGCCCGCTCACGTTTTGGGTGGAAACCCTACAGCGGGACGCTCTTCAGCCATTCGCGAAAGGCCGGCCCCAGGTCCTCGCGCTTCAGCGCCAGCTCGACAGTCGCCCTCAGGAATCCCAGCTTGTCTCCCGCGTCGTGGCGCTTGCCCTCGTAGCGGTAGCCGTAGACCCTCTCGAACTGGAGCAGCGCCTTGATGGCGTCGGTCAACTGCAACTCGCCGCCCGCGCCCGCCTTTACGCCCTCGATCATCTGGAAGATGCGCGGCGTCAGGATGTATCGCCCAATAATCGCGTTGGCCGACGGGGCCTCCTCGAACCTGGGCTTCTCCACCATCCCCTTCACCGCCAGCAGACGCGGGTCGCGCGCATCCGGCGTGCAGTCCAGGCAGCCGTAGTTGGAGATCGCAGGGCCCTCCACCACCTCCGATGCCAGAATGCTCGCCTGCGTCTCGTCGAACGCCTCCACCATCTGCTTCATGCAGGGAACGCGCGCGTCCACGATGTCGTCCGGCAGCAGTACGCAAAACGGCTCGTCGCCCACCAGTTCTTTCGCCATCAGAATCGCGTGGCCCAGCCCCAGCGGCTCGGCCTGCCGCGTGTAGGCGATCTTGGCCAGCTTCGAGAGAGACCGTACCGCGTCCAGCAGCGCCTGCTTGCCTTTGGCCGCCAGCGCGGCCTCCAACTCCGGGCTGGAGTCGAAGTGGTCCTCCATGGCGGCCTTGTCGCGCCCGGTAACGATGATGATCTCGGTGCATCCCGCCGCCACCGCCTCCTCCACGCCATACTGGATCAGAGGCTTATCGACCAGGCACAACATCTCTTTGGGGATGGACTTGGTTGCGGGCAAGAATCGCGTGCCCATGCCTGCCGCGGGAAAGACTGCCTTGCGGATCTTCTGGTGAGCCATAGGATGCGGAGCCCTCGTCGCCAACCTCAGAAGTCCATCCTAGCAAAGCTCAGCTTGCGGAAGATGAAATGCCTCAGATCGCATCTGCGGTCTGAGGCAATTATTCTTCCGGGAGAGCTGCCGTGAGCCCTAGCTCAGGGTCTCCATCAGTTTGTTGACGGTGCGGTTCAGGTCCTTGTCGGTGCGGCGGTGCTCGTCGATCTTGCTGATGGAGTGCATCACGGTGGTATGGTGCTTGCCGCCGAACTGGCGGCCGATCTCGGGCAGCGACGCCTCGGTAAGCTGCTTGGCCAGATACATGGCGATCTGGCGCGGCACCACGATCTGGCGCGAGTTGTTCTTCTGCTTCAGCTCGGCGACGCGCATCCCGAACTGTTCGGCCACGGCGCGCTGGATGGCCTCAATGGTGATCTTGCGCACCTGGGTGTCGATGAACTGCTTCAGGCACTGCTGGGTGACGGCGAGGGTAATCTCCACGCCGTGCATACTGCACCACGCGATCAGCCGCACCAGCGCGCCCTCCAGCTCGCGCACGTTGGTGCGTACGTTGGACGCGATGAACAGCGCAACATCGGTGGGAAGGTGGGTCTGCTCGGACTCGGCTTTTTTCTGAAGAATGGCGACCTTGGTCTCCAGGTCGGGCGGCTGGATGTCTGCGATCAGACCCCACTCGAAGCGCGAGCGCAGGCGGTCCTCGAAGTCGGCCAGTTCCTTGGGCGGGCGGTCGCTGGCGATCACGATCTGCTTCATGCTCTCATGCAGCGCGTTGAAGGTGTGGAAGAACTCCTCCTGCGTGCGCTCCTTGCCGGCCAGGAACTGGATGTCGTCGATCAGCAGAACATCCACGGTGCGGAACTTGTCGCGGAAGCTGGTCATCTTGTCGTAGCGCACCGAGTTGATCATCTCGTTGGTGAACTTCTCGCCCGAGACGTAGCAGATGGCGGCCTGCGGCTGGCGGCGCTTCACATCGTGTCCGATGGCATGCATCAGGTGGGTCTTGCCCATGCCCACGCCGCCGTAGATGAACAGTGGGTTGTATGCCTTGGACGGGCGCTCCGCGACGGCCTGCGCCGCGGCCATGGCGAACTGGTTGCCGCTGCCGATGACAAAGGCGTCAAACTGGTAGCGCGGGTTGAGCTGCGACGCCGTGCTCCAGTCAAAACGCGATTGCTCGGGCATGGGTGCTGTCGCGCCGAACGTCCGGCGCGAGTGCGGCGCATTGGAGTTGTGGGTGGAGACGGGAGCGAACCCGCCGTCTTCGCGTATTCGCGGCGCGCTGGGGTCCTGCGCCGGCGTGGTGAAAACCACCGAGTCGATGTCCAGCGCCAGGTTGTCGATGGCCTCCTGGATCAGGTCGGCGTACTTCTCGCCCAGGTGCTGAAATTCGGCGGAGGGAATGCGCACGTAGAGTGTCTTGCCCGCGATGTGGGAGAACCGCGTGGGCTTAAGCCACGTCTCATACGACTGGCGGTTGATCTTTTTCTCCAGCGCGGCGAGGATGCGGACCCATTGATTCAATACAGCGGTAGCTGTGGGAACGAATGACATGCTTTCAATTCCTTCTTGGATTTGCTCCAAGTATTTTTGTTCTGGAACGTACAAACCGACCGAAAAATCAGACTGAAAAACGACTGCAACAGCAACAGAAAACCCGCACCGCCGAATCCGGCGAGTGGAAAAGGGATGCTGTTTGCTGGAGGTCTTCGCGCCAGCCCAAATGCTCTCGCGAAGAGAACGACCATGCCAGCCAAAGTGCGATCTACGATTGAGTAAAAATCAACTTTGAGAAGCGGGTTTGATAGTAGCACGGAAAACAGGGCCTGTTTCAAGCGATCGAGAGATAAAATTTTTGTTGCACCATTCCTTGTGAAGAATGCTCTCTGTTGTTTCAAATCGGGTCTTCCGGCGCTCAAAACTACTCCTTTCCACGGCGCCCCTCCAGACACTTTTTTGCAGTCGCCTCGAAACCCCGGTATACTGAAAGACTGTTGCCGTTACACCTTTCAACAAGATTGAGCAGGAGCCGAACCCAATGCCGAAGCGTACCTTCCAACCGAATCGCCGCCACCGCGCCAAGACCCATGGCTTCCTGACCCGCATGAAGACCAAGGCGGGCGCAGCCGTGTTGAACCGCCGGCGTGCCAAGGGACGCCACAAGATCGCCGTCAGCGCAGGCTTCCGCGACAACTAGGCCAATTTCGCCATCCACGGGCCGTCCGGCGCTCGCCTGGCATCGCAAAGGCAAACCGCAGCGTGACTGAGATGGCCTATTTCCTCCCAACCCAGGCAAAGACCGAGTGGCCCGTTAGCCGCTTGTGCAAACACGCCGACTATCAGCGCGTATACAAGGCCAGCCGCAAGCAGTTTGCCAATCAAATGAGCTACTTCTTTGCGCTGCGCCCTGCGCTCGGCCCGGACGGCACTTTGGTGCGCGGTGTCGGCGCGAAGGCCGCGCGCGTCGGCCTCACCGTCGGCAAAGTCATGGGCAAGGCAGTGGACCGCAACCGCATCAAGCGGCGCATGCGCGAAGCTGTGCGGCGGCGGCTTCCGCTGCTCGAAGCCCCGGTCGATCTGGTGCTTCATCCCAGACGCAGCGTCCTCGATCTCGACTTCGCAACCCTGGAACGCGAGGTGGCCGCTGTCTTCCGCGCGGTGCACAAGGCCGCGCAGAAGCAAGTCCCGGCCCAGCCCGAACCGGCAAAGACTTAACCCCGATCGACACGGATGGGACGCCATGGGACCAAAGGCAGAGGAGAGGAACGACCGCACTGCACGCCTTGCATTCCGCGTTTATAAAACAGTGCTCTCTCCCATACTCCACACCATCAGCCCGTCGCGCTGCCTGTACCTGCCCACCTGCTCGGAGTACGCCGCCATCGCGGTCAGCCGGTTCGGGTGGGTGCGCGGATCGTGGCTCGCTCTGCGCAGGCTGGCGCGCTGCCATCCCTGGGGCAAGGGCGGCCTCGATCCCGTTCCCGAACGCGCTTTGCCAGCAGTTTCCCACCGGGCGCAACCGGATTCATCCGGCTGCAACCAAACGGATGCAGACCAAACCGGCGCAGACCATTTACCATAGAGAGCAGGCTGGAAGTCCCCGGCCGCAACTTCCAGCACCCCACAGATAGGAAACCTCGCTTGGCAGAGTTCAGCAACCCCAATCAACAAGGCGGACAAGAAGGCCGATCGCTGATGGCCATGATGGTCGTCTTTGTGGCCGTCGTCCTCGGGCTCCAGCTTTACCGGTCGAAGACCACCCCACCGCCGCCCTCGACACCCCCCATC
>Ga0224530_1001389_pt1 | contig 12848 bp, 12 predicted proteins | sample CBST75metaG_FD_179873 | JGI IMG/M metagenome (GOLD analysis project Ga0224530, IMG submission 179873) | Peat soil microbial communities from Stordalen Mire, Sweden - C.B.S.T75 | ecosystem: Environmental > Terrestrial > Soil > Wetlands > Peat | place: Sweden: Norrbotten County, Stordalen Mire...
CTTCAGCAAACTCAAGCAGTTCCGACGCTTTGCCACACGATACGAAAAATCCAAAACCTGCTTCAAAGCCCTCGTCGCCATCGCCTGCGCGTGGATTCACCTGCAACTATATGTCGATACGGCCTAGGGTCTGTCATCAAATCAACCAAATGAGCGTGGCAGCAAAGTGCACGGCAGCCAGGAAGTTTCGTGCGGTTTTGTCGTATCGGGTGGCGATGGCGCGAAAGAGTTTGAGTTTGGCAAAGAAGTTTTCAATCAGATGCCGGTCCTTGTAGAGTTCCTTGTCGTAGTTCCGCTGCACCTTGCGGTTGGCTTTGGGCGGAATGACGGCGGTTTTTCCGGCATTTTGCAGGGGCATCAGCACTCGCTCATCGGCATCGAAACCTTTGTCGGCGAGCACGATGTCGGCTTCGATCTGCGGCAACAACACGTCCGCTCCATCCAGATCGCAGGCCTGACCTCCCGTGAGATGAAAGCCAATCGGGTTGCCCAACGCATCGACCGTGGTATGAATCTTGGTGCTCAGTCCACCTTTGCTGCGTCCGATGGCTTGGTCGAAGCCCCTTTTTTCAGCGCCCCGGCGCTGTGCTGATGGGCGCGAACAATGGTGGCGTCGATCATCGCATATTCGTTGTCAGCATCGGCGGCCAAATGCTGGAACAACTTCTGCCACACATTGCGGCGCGCCCAGCGGCTGAAACGCGTATGAACCACGCGAAAATCACCAAAGCGTTCCGGCAAGTCGCGCCACGGAATACCGGCGCGATAGCGAAATAAGACGGCTTCAACAAACAGCCGATTGTTTGCAGCCGGACGACCGACAGAACCCTTCCGGCCAGGCAACAGCCCCTCGATCCGTTCCCACTGATCGTCCCGTAATCTGTAGCGATGCAATCCCATACTGCAAAACTACCTACAGGTCGTCTCAAGGCATATAACCAATTTGATGACAGGCCCTAGGGCTCTTACCGCTGGCAGTTGTACCAACTTCGGGTGCCCCACCCTCGGCGTGCGTTTGTTTTTGCGCTTAGGGTGAGACGCCTCGGGTGGGATAAACAGCTTTACCGAGACCCGGCGGCAGACACCTGTCGCCGGGTCTTTCTGTCTTGATACGGCGCAGCACCCTTAGATCGCCAGCAGCGCGATCACCACCACCGCCGCGCCGATCAGCAAACTCATCCGGTCCGTCAACGCAAACACCACCGGGTCCTCGTTCAGCGTTCCGCGTGAGGCCCGCAACCACATCCGGCTCAGCCACAGAATCATCAGGGGCATGATCAGCCAAAGGTGCCTTGGATGGTGATACAGCGCCACCACGTCGCGCCCGCTGATGTAGTTGGCAAACACCACCACCGCGGCAAACGCGCTGGCGGTGCCGAAGCTGCGCAGTTGCTCGATGTCCGCCACTAGGTAGCCGCGGCCGTTCTTGGGCGGGGCGCCGCTGGAGCGCAGGTTCTCGAGTTCCGCAAAGCGCTTGACGAACGCCAGCGAGAGAAACAGGAAGATCGAAAAGCCCGCCAGCCAGTGCGAGATATGCGTGTGGCTGGCCGCGCCGCCGGCCAGCAGGCGCAGCGTATACAGGCCCGAGAGCACCAGCACGTCCACCAGCGCAATCCGCTTCAGATAGGACGAGTAAGCCAGCGTCGTCGCCAGGTAGAACAGCAGCCAGGCGTAAAAGCCTCCGTGCAGCAGCCGCCCGCCTCCCAGCCCCAGCACCAGGAAAGCCACCGAAATGCCGATCCCGGCAAAGGCGGACAGATCCCCTGAAGCAAAGGGGCGCAGCCGCTTGCGCGGGTGGCGGCGGTCCGCTTCGATATCCAGAAGATCGTTGAAAATGTAGGCCGCCGAAGCGGTCAGGCTGAAGCAGAAAAATGCGGCCAGCGCCGTCATCAGCTTGCTCGCGCTCAGCGCGTGCGACAACAGCAGTGGAACAAAGATCAGCAGGTTTTTGGCCCACTGGTGCACCCGCACAGCCTTCAGCAGCGACCGCAGAGGATGGGGACGCTCAATGAACTCCCGCGTCGCCCGCATGCCCCGCGCACGCATCGCCAACCGCAGGCTCAGCGTGGGGTTGGCCACCATCGGCTCACTCGCATGCGCCAACAGCGGCAGGTCGGGGCGGTCGTTCCCAATGTAGGCAAACTCGCTGGAGTGGAGCCGCTCGCGCAGCCGGTCCAGCTTCTTGGCTCCGGTCAGGTTGGTCTCCCCGTCCGAGCCCAACACTCCGGTGAAAATCCCCAAGTGTGCCGCCACCCGCTTGGCCACCGACGCGTCCGCGCCCGTCGCCAGGTAGATCGCGCGACCCTGCGCACGCTCCTGCTGAAGAAACTGCAGCAGCTTGCGGTTGTACGGCAGATTCGCCACGTCCAGCGAGATGGAGGAGGAGACAAAGGCCTTGAACGCCGCCTTGCCATGAAAAAGGCGCCCGGGCAATCCCAGCGCCAGCAGGGGCCGCGTCCGCAGCAGCACCAGCAAGGAATCGACAAGCGTATCCGACTTGACCAGCGTGCCGTCCAGATCAACGCACAGCGGAGCCGGCGCAGCGCCGGAAAAAGACCGTTCTAACTCACTCTGGGGCAAACGTTCACCTCAAGCGGGATCGCCGCCGCATCGATCTCATGCCGACTGCGCAGCGTCCCGGTTCGTCTATCGGGAGCAATGCAACTGAAACTGCCCGTCCGGCATGGTGTCCTCCGCGGCCGCCAACACGCAGCAGGAAAGGCGCACCCAGCGCCGTGCCCTCTCTGCAGATAGGCTCTGGGCATGGCTGAGTCTCTTGGCCCTTGAACCGTCCGGAACGACTCAAGTATACGGTCGGCCTTCAGCAAATCAAAACTTGTCTTCAAGGGAGCAAAACAGAGGACAAACGAAAAGCCATGTCCAAGCCTCGCGCTGCAAGCTTGTGCATGGCTCCGATGACTGGATTCTTTGGTGGAGCTGAGCGGGATCGAACCGCTGACCTCCTCGTTGCGAACGAGGCGCTCTCCCAGCTGAGCTACAGCCCCACGACTTTTTTATCTTATCAGCGCGTGGCGATTCAGGAAAGGCGCTCCGCGCTTTTTCCCCTTGCCGGTTCCCGGCGGACTGTTGTGTCCGCCGGGAAATTCGCGTTACAGCTGATTCATGTTGGCCAGGAACTCGGCGTTGTTGCGCACCTTTTCCAGGCGGCTGATCAACAGTTCCATGGCTTCCACCGGCGACAACGGGTTCAGCACCTTGCGCAAAATCCAGATGCGCTGCAAATCCTCTTTGGGAATGAGCAGCTCTTCCTTGCGGGTGCCGGAGCGCTGGATGTCGATGGCCGGGAACACACGCTTGTCCACCAGCTTGCGGTCCAGGATGATTTCCATGTTGCCGGTGCCCTTGAACTCTTCGAAGATGACCTCGTCCATGCGCGAGCCGGTATCGACCAGCGCCGTGGCGATAATCGTCAACGAACCGCCCTCTTCAATGTTGCGGGCAGCGCCAAAGAAGCGCTTGGGCCGCTGCAGGGCGTTGGAATCGACGCCGCCCGACAGCACCTTGCCCGAAGGAGGCACGATGGTGTTGTAGGCGCGCGCCAGACGGGTAATCGAATCCAGCAGAATCACCACGTCCCGCTTGTGCTCCACCAGCCGCTTGGCCTTCTCGATGACCATTTCGGCCACCTGTACGTGGCGCGCAGCCGGCTCGTCGAACGTGGAGCTGATCACTTCTCCCTTGACCGAGCGCTGCATGTCCGTCACTTCCTCGGGCCGCTCGTCGATGAGCAGAACAATGAGGATGATTTCGGGGTGGTTGGTGGAAATGGAGTTGGCCAGTGACTGCAACAGCATGGTCTTGCCGGTGCGGGGCGGGGCCACGATCAGGCCGCGCTGGCCTTTGCCCACCGGGGTCAACAGATCCATCACCCGGCCGCTTGTGGCCTCCCGAACCGTCTCCAGCTTGATCCGCTCCTGCGGATACAGCGGGGTCAGGTTGTCGAAGAGAATCTTGTTGCGCGTCTCCTCGGGCGACTCAAAGTTGATGGCCTCGATCTTCACAAGGGCAAAATACTTTTCGCCCTCGTGCGGCGGACGTACGTTGCCGCTGATCGAGTCGCCGGTCTTCAGATCGAACTTGCGGATCTGCGACGGCGAAACATAAATGTCGTCCGGCCCCGGCAGATAGTTGTAGTCCGGGGAGCGCAGAAAGCCATAGCCGTCGGGCAAAATCTCAAGTACGCCCTCCGCAAAAATGTGGCCTTCTTTTTCGCTCTGTGCCTGAAGAATCTTGAAGATCAGATCCTGTTTGCGAAGGCCGCTGGTACCAGGAATTTCAAGGGTACGCGCGATGCGGCTCAGTTCGGTGATGTTCTTTTCTTTTAGCTCAGCGATGGTCATGTTCACCTGCAATAAGGAGGGATGGTAGTGGGGGGATTTGAGAGGGGGAAGTGCTCCAGGAAAAAATCAGGCGGGAATGCAAAACTGCTGTTGCGTGGGACGCTTCAAAAAAACGGACCCGGAAACGAGCCGGAGACCGAAAGCCGGACAAAAGCGACTGCCTTTGCGGGGTAGCCGCCTTCAAACCGTTGCATGGCTTCAACTATACCGTGCGGAAAGTCTTGTTAGGCAGCGCGACGCTCTTCAACCGGCTGGGCTTGCGGCGCACCGAATGGCGCCAGGGTCCCAGGGTTGGTGGTGTGGAAGCGGGCAAATACCTCATTGGCCGTGTCCTGCAGCCGCGTATTCGGCTTGTGCAGCTTTCTGGTTGCCTTGCTCGCCAATTGACACAGCTGATAGCGATTGGACACATGAGAAAGTGCCCCAAATACCAAATCGGAACGCATTACGAGTTTCTCCTTCATGAGTTGCCTGCCCGGACGGTACTTCTTGGCGCCGCCGGTGCAGCAGGGGGGGGGGCCAACACGGTCCACGGCTGCCCCTTGAATTGCTTCTCCCAAGCGTTAGACGCACAACATGAGTGTCTCGTTCACTACCCTGGCGCACTTTCGCACACAATGAGACAGGTTTCATGCCGTATCGCAGATCCAGATTGCCATCTTGGGATTCCATGCGCCCGATCTTCCCGTTCCGGCGCAGTTCAAAACGCACGGAGGCATCAACGGATGAGCCTCAGCTCAAAATATGATGCGGGAAACTGCAGAAAGACGCAACAGATCACTCTACACAATCTGCCTTTATGGATGGCAATCATGAATCTATACCAGGTCCCAATCCAGGTCAACTGTTTTTTTCATGCGCTTTGGGTCCGCGCACGCCCTTTTCCGCGGGCATCCCAGACTCGGCATGGAACCTGTTCTCGATCACTTCAATACAAATTCTGTCCGGAAAAGCGTCTCAGTCCCGGCCCCGGCGGCGAGGCGCCGTCCCGTCCGGGTCCGAAAGAATCTCCCGGCCCTGCCCATCCACCCCGCGCGGCGGAGGCGGCTTCCGTACCGGCTTCTTTTTGGGCTTCATGAACACCTCATCCAGCCGGAACACCCCCATCAACAAGATAAGAATCAGGGGAATCCCGATCAGAAAGGTCTCCCAGCCCGGCTTCACAAGTTCCTCGATCATCCCGTTCCCTGCGCCTCTCAGGGGCGGATTGCGTCCCCTGGCTCCGGTCCCTCCGCGTGCCGCAATCCTCACCCTTGCGCCTGCCATCGGCCACGGAATCGCAAGCCGCTTCCAAACCAAAGTAATCTATCAGCTCGTCAATAGTACCGTCTGATCCGCCTGCACGCCAAGCCGGATTGGGCCCCTCGCCTCCGCGGTTCCTGGGAGGCACCGCGTTGCCCTTCCTCCCCGGCGAGCCGCGGCTGGTTCCACAGCCGGCCGTCCGGATCGGTCAGGATCGTCTCCCCGTCTTTGTCCTCGCCGCAGGCCGGACGCACATGCCGCCCCACCCCCTTGGGAGCGGCAATCACCTCGTCCAGGCGCAAGAATACAAGCAGCAACATGCCCACGAAGGGAACCGCAAACAGCAGCGAATCCCAGCCGGACTTCAGAATCGCATCCTGCATCTCTGGCCTCCCAATCAACCCGATTTGGCGGCATAAGAGGCATCTCATGCAGCCAATGCGGTTATCGGCTCAGAGTTAGAAAATCGTAAGAATCGAAGGTAACCCCGCAGACCCGATGCAATCCATCCGACCGGGCTCCGGCTTCTATGCCCAGTAGCTCCGGTCCAGCGTCCGATATTGGATCGCTTCGGCCAGATGCGCCACCGCCAGGCGCTCGGCGCCCTCCAGATCGGCAATCGTCCGCGCCACCTTCAGAATGCGGTCGTGGGCCCGGGCGGTCAGTCCCTGCTGCTGCATGGCCCGCTCCAGCAGGCGCTCGGCATCGGACCCCAGTTCGCAGTGGGTGCGAATCTGTCGGGTGGTCATCTGCGCGTTAGCATAGATCTTTTCCCCGGCCTTCCTGAAGCGCTGCCGCTGCCGTTCCCGCGCCGCCATCACCCGGCCGCGAATCTCGGCCGAGCCCTCGGCTGCCGCGCCGCCCCGCAGTTCCTTGTACTGCACCGCCGGAACCTCGATGTGAATGTCGATCCGATCCAGCAGCGGCCCGGAAATCTTGGCCACGTAGCGCTGAATCATCGGCGGCGTGCAGCGGCACTCGCGCGACCGGTCATTAAAATATCCGCAAGGACAGGGATTCATGGCCGCCGCCAGCATAAAGCGCGCCGGAAAACTCAGCGACATCGAGGCCCTTGCAATGGTCACCGTGTGGTCTTCCAGCGGCTGCCGCATTACCTCCAGCACGTTGCGCGGAAACTCCGGCAGCTCGTCCAGAAACAGCAACCCGTTGTGGGCCAGCGAAACCTCGCCCGGACGCGGCACAATCCCTCCGCCAATTAGTCCGGCATCGGAAATGGTGTGGTGCGGCGAGCGAAACGGCCGCTGCGTCACCAGACCGGCAGCCGCATCCAACACACCGGCCACCGAGTGAATCTTGGTGGTCTCCAGCGCCTCTTCAAACGTCAGCGGAGCCAGAATCGAGGGCAGCCGTTTGGCCAGCATGGTTTTGCCCGAACCCGGCGGTCCGATCATCAGGATGTTGTGGCTTCCGGCCGCCGCCACCTCCAGAGCCCGCTTGGCCGTCTGCTGTCCGCGCACGTCGCTGAAGTCCACGTTGAAGTGCTGCAACTCGCCCAGCAGCGCCTCGGTGGCCACGCGGAACGGTTCGCGCTGAATCACGCCCACCACCTGGTGGTTGAGCAGTTGCAGCACGTCCAGCAGCGACGAAACCGGGTAGACGTTCACCCCTTCCACCACCGCGGCTTCGGCAGCGTTGGCCGCCGGCAAAATCAGGTTGGGAATGCCCTTTTCCCTCGCCAGGATGGCCACCGGCAGCATCCCCGGCACCGGGCGCACGCTGCCGTCCAGTCCCAGTTCGCCCACCAGCAGAAAGCGGCTCAGGTCGTCGGTCTGCAAGGCCCCGTACGCACCCAGAATGCCCACTGCAATTGGCAGGTCGAAGCCCGCGCCCTCCTTCTTCAGGTCGGCTGGCGCCAGGTTGATGGTGATGAACGTGGGAGGAATCAGGTAGCCGGAATTTTTGATCGCCGCTCGCACCCGGTCGCGGCTTTCGCGCACCGCGGCGTCGGGCAGGCCCACGGTGTGGAAGTGGTCCTGGTCGCAGACCGTACCGCTATAATCCACCTCGACATCGATGAGGTTGGCGTCGATGCCATACACAGCCGCACTGAGGGCCTTGAAGAGCATGGTGGAAAGTTGCAGCGAGTGTAGCAGACGGCAGGGAACAGGCAACAGGAATCAGGGAAGGGGAATCCTGCAGGGTATCCCCTTTCAGGCTCAACCAGCCGCCTACTTGCGAAGAAGTTATGATGAGACCTGCGCAGCAGGAGCGCGCAACCCAGGAAACCATGCCCGACAGCATCTTCATTTCGGCAGGCGAAGCCAGCGGCGAGCACTACGGCGCGCTGCTGGTCCAGGCGCTCCGCGAGCGGCTTGCCGCCTCTGGCCAGACCGCGCAGTTTTTCGGCATGGGCGGCACGCGCATGGAAGCCGCCGGCCTGGAGCGCATCGTCCGCGCTGAAGACGTGGCCGTGATGGGCCTGACCGAAGTCATCCGCCACTTGCCCCATATCTACGGCGAGTTCCGCAAGCTCAAGCGGGCCATTCGCGAACGACGACCCAGCGTCGCCGTGCTCATCGACTTCCCCGAAATCCATTTTCGCCTGGCCGAGCAGATGCACGCGCTGGGGATTCCCGTGATCTTCTTCGTCAGCCCGCAGTTATGGGCCTGGAAGAAGCACCGCATCAAGCTGGTCCAGAAACACATCGACCGCATGCTCGTCATCTTCCCCTTCGAAGAGGCTTTTTACCGGAATCAAGACGTGGCCGCGGAGTTCGTGGGTCATCCGCTAGCGGAGCTGCCCCTTCCCACCATCACTCGCGCGCAATTCGCCGCCGAGAACGGCCTGCATCCCGAAAAAACATGGATCGGCCTCCTGCCCGGCAGCCGCCCCAAGGAGATTCGGGACATTCTTCCGGAGATTCTGCAAGCAGCGCGCCAGTTGCGGGGCGACTTCGAGTTCATCGTGCCCCAGGCGGCGACTCTGAACGCGGCGCAGCGCGCCGAGCTGCAGGCCCTCGTCTGGGAACAGGCGCCGGATCTCGCGATCCGCCTGGTCAACGACGCCCGCGCCACCCTCTTCCATGCCCGCGCCTCGGTCGTCGCCAGCGGCACGGCCACCGTGGAAGCAGCCCTCATCGGTAACCCCTTTGTGGTGGTCTATCGGGTTTCGCCCCTCACCTTTGCCATCGCCAAGCGCGTGGTCAAGGTGGAGCACGTGGCCATGGTCAACCTGATCGCCGGCAAGCGCGTCGTTCCCGAGCTGATTCAGCATGACTTTACCGCCTCCAATATCGTCCAACAGATCGAGCCGCTGCTACCGGACGGGCCTCCGCGCCAGTCCATGATGCAGGAGCTTCAGGCGGTAAGGGAGCGGCTCACCACCCATCCGTCCGGCCGTGAGCGGCAAGGCACGGGAGCGATTGGCCGGGTGGCCGAAATCACTCTGGAGCTAAGGTCAACCGCGGGCGTGGCGTAGGCACAGGAAACCGTACAATCCTGAAGAACGAAGCGCCGGCCTCAATTGCGCCCTAGGCGCGATCCAGCTCGAGCGGTAACAATGGGCAGTGTCCTCTCTCTCAAGGTTCGAGACCGCGGGACGCCCAGCATGTGGGTATGGGGAAGAAAACTGATGACTGCGATGCGTACACAAAAGCGGAAATTGCCGTTCGGATTCGCCCTGCTCCGGGGCGCGCTCTGCCTGCTGTTCGCGGGCCTGGGACTTGCCGCTCCGCTCTTGGCGCAACGGCCCGAGCGGCCCACCCTGGCCATTGCCGGCTACACCATCGACGCGGAGCTTGACCCGGTCACGCATCATCTGGCGGCCAAAACCGTGGTCACCTTCACCGCGCCGCCCACCGCCGAACTGGTCAGTTTTGGCTTCCATCCGGCGCTCAAGGTGAACAGCATCACCGACGAAACCGGCAAGGTGCTCACCGGCGAGCGCTCCGCCGACGGCACCATCCGCGTCACCCCGCCTGCGCCCTTCGTCCAGGGCCAGCCGGTGCATTGGACCTTCGACTACGCCGGCACCATCACCGGCAACGAAGACGGCCCCATTGAGGGCCTCAAGCTGGCCGCCATCCAGGAGCCAATCACCTATCTGCTCTATCCGGCGCGCTGGTTTCCCATGACCGGCTACCTCACCAATCGCTTCACCGCGCAGATGCACATTCGCGTGCCCCAAGGCATGCGCGTCTTTGCCAGCGGCAGTGTGGGCGCCTCCAAGTCCATTACGCTGGCCAACGGCAAGCCCGGCGACCAGTACGACTTCAACTGGGCCAAGCCCGGCTTTCCCGGCACCGTCATCGCCGGCCGCTATGTGAATCCGGTTTCGGCCGGCCCCGGCAACGTGAAGGTCTACCTCACGGTGAGCCACCAAACCGCCGCCAACGAGTTGGCCCAGACCGCAGCGAAAGAGTACGACTTCTTCACCGACAGCTTCGGCGGACTGGAATCCGGCCGCCTGAATGTGGTGGAACTGCCCGACGATACGCTGCCCGCGGTGTGGGCTCCGGAACTGGCCGGAATCCTCGGCTCGCGCGTCGGCGACAAAAGCGGCGTCCGTCTGCTGGCCAACACCATCGCGCGCCAGTGGTGGGGTTCCGAGGTCAGTCCCCGCACCCTGAGCGACGCCTGGATCACGAACGGCATGGCCCGCTACGGCGAGCTGATGTACGTGGAAGACGAGAGCGGCAAGAACGCGATGCACACCGCCCTGCAAGACGTCTCCGCCGGTGCGCTGGCCTATGACACCGTCCCGCTCTCGAGCGTCGGCCGCCTCAGCCCCTTCTCGCCCGAGTTCCAGTCGTCCACTCTCGAAAAGGGCGCCATGATCTTCCACATGCTGCGCTGGGAACTGGGCGATAAGGTGTTCCTCGCCACGCTCAAAGGCGCGCTCAGCCAGTACACCGACAGCGGCATGCGCTCGCAGGATTTGATCAAGGTGGCCGAGGCGCAAAGCCAGCAGCAGCTAACCGCGTTCTTTGCGCAGTGGGTCGACGGCACCGGCGCGCCGCAGTTCACCAACAAGTACGCCGTCTATCGCCTCGGCAACAACAAGGGCTTCCGCACCATCGGTGAAATCGGACAGGATCTCGACCTGTTCCGCATGCCGGTCGAGTTGCGCGTTGAGACCGACGGCAAAACCGAAATTCAAAAAGTCGACGTGGTCGGCACGACGACACAGTTCGTGGTCGATACCTTCGGCCGCCCCCGCCGCATCAGCATCGATCCCGGTAACTGGGTGCTCAAGTCCACACCCGATCTGCAGGTCCGCATCGCCATTCTCAAAGGCCAGCAGTTAGTTGCGCAGGGCGATCTGACCGGCGCCATGGCCGAATATCAGAAAGCTCTTGAGGCCAACTCGCAGAGCTCTCTGGCCAGTTACCGCATCGGCGAGTTGCTGTTTACGCAGCGCAACTACCAGGCCAGTGTCAACGCCTATCGCGACGCCCTCCGCGGCGACGGAGAGCCGCGCTGGACCGAGGTTTGGAGCCACATCCAACTCGGCAAGATCTTCGACATCACCGGCCAACGCGACCGCGCCGTCAATGAATACCGCCTCGCCGTGCAGACCAACGACAACACCCAGGGCGCGGTGAACGAGGCCCGCCAGTGCCTGCAAAAGCCCTACCAGCGGCCCGAAAACGATTAGGCCCCGAGCACAGTAAGAGTCGGGCGCACCACCAAGCAGAAGAGTATGGATACCCCACTCTCGTGACGTCTTTGTTTTTGTCGCCAGGGTGGGCGAGCACAAAAACCCCCTCGAAAGAAACGATCAGAATTTTCCAACCATGAAAACAAAAACAGGAACGGCCAGCCCTCGGGCTGGCCGTTCCTGTTTACTGCGGTTGGGGTTGTTTACTTGTTGTTTTGATACCGGCCCAGGGAGATTACTTGCAACTCCACGTGCGCAAGACCGTCCTTTGTCATGGCCAGTTTCTGCGCTGCCGCGTACGAGAGGTCGATGATCCGCCCTTCGTCAACAAGGTCTCCGCGATCGGTAATGCGCACCACGACGGAGTGCTTGTTGTCGTGGTTCACTACGCGCACAATGGAACCGAAAGGCAGGGTTGGGTGGCAAGCCGTCATCTCAAACATGTTGAAGCGTTCGCCGCTGGCCGTCTTGCGGCCATTGAACACCGCTCCATACCATGAGGCAATGCCGTGAAGCCTCGTGCCGCGCCGCACGTGCACAGGTTGTTGCGGCGCCACCGTCTCCGGTGTCGCACTTCCTGCCGGAGGCGCTATTGGCGCGATTGGCGCCATTCTGGTTAGCGGCGCATCTGCATGCACGGCCGTCGTGGAAAGCGTCACCACCACGGCAGCCAGCGCAACCGAGGAAGCTCCCGCGAGGATCCAAATCCTCATGGGAGTTTTCATGCTCATGTTGCCCGATTTTCGTCGTATCACCATCTGCCCATTTTACTAAATAGATAACTTTCTGGCCAGTCATTGGCACCACCTGCACGGGTTATTCGAATCATAAAAACAAGATATCCACACATAATACCGGATAAGCTCTTTATATTAAGCACCTTATAGTTTCCACACAGATACGGAGCGGGTCCGCAAAAACATCTAATTCAACCCCGTTTTGCAGATTATTTCCTCCTTTCCGCTACCGTGAATTCATCATCGCAAGATGCAACAAAAGGAGATCGAATGCAATTAAGCGCCGCGGGGCTGATGTTACTCAAGCAATGGGAAGGTTATCGCGACCGCACTTATCTCGACGTGGCGGGCCTTCCCACCATCGGTTACGGCCACCGCGTACTGGCCTCCGAGCCCTTTCCCCACGGCATTCAACCGTCACAGGCCGAAGAAATTCTTGCCCGCGATGTGCATGCCGCCGAACAGGCTGTCTTGCGCCTCGTCAAGGTATCGCTATCACAAGGCCAATTCGATGCGCTGGTCGATTTCGTCTTCAACCTCGGCCAGGGAAAGCTCGCTTCATCCACGCTTTTGAAAATGCTCAATGCAGGAAATTCCGAAGCGGCCGCCGAGCAGTTGCTGCGCTGGGACCACGCCGGCACACAGGAAAATGCCAGCCTCAAAGCCCGCCGCACGGCCGAGTTCGATCAATGGCGCGATGCCGCAACACTGCAGGCAACCGCCGCATGACGCACAGCCGATCGCTCAACTTGTCTCTTGCTTAGAGGCTGTTATGAACTTTATTTCCGTGGAATGAAAACGTTATGAATTGCGCGAGAGATCGGTCAGCATGGGTTGCATGCAGAAGGAGTATCGGACCGGTTATCCGAGCGATGTGAACGATGAGGA
>Ga0224530_1001390_pt1 | contig 12842 bp, 13 predicted proteins | sample CBST75metaG_FD_179873 | JGI IMG/M metagenome (GOLD analysis project Ga0224530, IMG submission 179873) | Peat soil microbial communities from Stordalen Mire, Sweden - C.B.S.T75 | ecosystem: Environmental > Terrestrial > Soil > Wetlands > Peat | place: Sweden: Norrbotten County, Stordalen Mire...
CGCCCATTGTCGTCCCAGATTCCACCCGCGCACGCCGCCCGCATTATTTCTCGCATGGCGGTACTCTAGGAGTAAGTGAATTCTCATTCCCCAGCCCGTCTGCGCGTTGCCGCCATCGGCTTCCTCAACCCCGCGCCCTTGATGTGGGACTTCGAGCATCCGCCGCTCGATGGGCGGCTCGCCCATCGCTATCAGATTGATCGCATGTCGCCCTCCGAGTGCGCCGCCCGTCTGGCTTCGGGCGCAGCCGACATCGGCCTAATCCCCATCGCCGCCCTGGCCACCACTCCCGGCCTGCGCATCCTGCCCGGATGCACCATCGCATCCAAAGGCAAAGTCCGTTCCCTGCTGCTGGTTCGCCGCGCCAGCCAGCCGCTTCATGCGCTGCGCTCTGTAGCCGCTGACATGGCCAGCCGCACCACCCTGGCCCACGCCCGCATCCTCCTTCGCCATTGGGGCAACCCGGATGTGCCGTTCCTGCCTGCTGTCGCTGATCTCGACTCCATGCTCGAACGGGCTGACGCCGCCATCCTCATCGGCGACCCCGCGCTGATGGCTCTCGAAGAGCGCGCCAACCGCTTCGAGCGCACCGGCGAAGAATTGATTTACCACGACCTTGCCGAAGAGTGGCACACCCTCACCAGCCTGCCCTTCGTCTCCGCAGTGTGGGCCGTTGCGCCGGGTGGCCCGGGTCTCGCTTTTGAGACCTGGGAACCCATCGCGGAGGATTTCATCCAATCCCGCGACCACGGCCTCGAGAACATCGACGCCCTGGTAACTGAGTGGTCCCACCGGATGCCTCTCTCTGAACAGACCATCCACACTTACCTGACCACCAATATCCACTACATCCTCGACGACGAATGTTTGGAAGCTATGAAGGTCTTCTTCCGCATGGCCGCCCAGGCCGGCGCCCTGCCGGAATACAATTTTTCCGTGGGCGAGTTAGCCAGCCAGCGGAGTTAGTGGTTAGCGGTGTTGGCGGAGTTAGCGGTGTTAGCGCAGCTAGTGGATTCAGCCTGTAGCTTGCGCAGCCCAGCGACAGCTAAGCCGCAACTCACATTCAGCCAACAAAAAGGCCGATCCCCGAAGGAACCGGCCCGCTGCTCTTTCTAACTCCGCTAACCCCGCTGCTTTTATATCTCCCACCGCAGCAGCGCAGCGCCCACTGAGAATCCCGCGCCCACGGCAGCCAGCAGAACCAGGTCGCCCTTCTTCAGCTTGCCTTCTTCTACGGCTGTCTCAATGGCCAGCGGAATCGACCCGCCGGAGCAGTTGCCATATTTCTCAATATTGATGATCACGCGCTTCGGGTCCATGCCCAACCGCTCGGCCGTCGCATTGATAATCCGCAAATTGGCCTGGTGCGGAATGAAGCAGCCCAACTCCGCCCCGGTCACGTTGTTGCGCTCCAGCAGCTTCTTTGTGGAGTCGAACATCTTGCGCACGGCAAACTTGTACACCGCCGGCCCATCCTGGTGGATGTAGTGCATCTTCTTGTCCACCGTCTCGTGAGTCGAGGGGTTCAGGCTGCCGCCGCCCGGCATATACAGCGCAACCCCGCCCGACCCGTCGATCTCGTACTCATAATCGATAAAGCCAATCTCGCCTTCAGCGGCCGGCTCCAGCAGCACACATCCGCCTCCGTCGCCGAACAGCACGCACGTAGTCCGGTCGGTGTAGTCGGTCATGCGCGTGTTGGCGTCCGCACCGCAAACCAGAACCTTCTTCTGCGCCCCGCTCTCAATCATCTTCACGCCCGCCTGCAGCGCAAAGACAAATCCCGAGCAGCCGCCGGAAACGTCAAATCCCCACGCCCCCTTGGCTCCAATCTTGTTCTGCACCAGGCAGGCCGTCGAGGGATACATCATGTCCGGCGTCACCGTGCCCACAATGATGACCTCAACCTCGCTGGCCTCAATGCCGCGCATCGCCAGGCACTTTTTGGCCGCCTCGGTGCAAATGTCGCTCACGCCCAGCCCCTTGGCCAGCACATGCCGCTCGCGGATTCCCGTGCGCTCCATAATCCACTGGTCGCTGGTATCCACCAATTTTTCCAGGTCTTTGTTGGTCAGAACTTGAGGAGGGACGTAGGTTCCGAAGGCCGTAATCTTTGCGCGGCAGCCCACAATCGGGCGAACATTAAGGGTCAATGTATTTCTCCTTGCGGCTTAAACTATCAACACTTCGGGTGCCCCACCCTCGCCGCGTCTTTGTTTTTGCGGCTAGGATCGGATACTGCCCCCAACCGGCCATTCGCAAAACAGGTCCGTGGCAATAAAAGCGCCGGGTGACCCACTGCACACGCATGAGCCCGTTACCGTTGCTTCCTTCCGGACCTGGCGGGGTTGGCGGGATTACGTCGCGTAGGACCCGGCACTGATGATTTTAACATCCGGCGGGGGAGTAGAACTCCAGAACTCCGCAGCTCAAAGGCCGGGTGTCCCGTCCATGCGCCTTCCCGGGGTCCCTGGCGACAGGTCTTTGTCGCTGGGGTGGTCAGGCGCATGGGTGGGAAATCACGAACCTCAATCCGCAAACTCCATCCCCGGTACAATAGGAGTGTGACCAAACTCTCCCCTCCCACGGCCCCGACCGTGGGCTTTATTTCCTTAGGCTGCCCTAAGAATCTCGTCGATTCCGAGGTGATGATGGGCCTGCTCAACCGTGCCGGCGCGCGGCTGACCTCTCACCCCGAAGAGGCCGAAATCCTCATCGTCAACACGTGCAGCTTCATCGACACAGCCAAGCAGGAATCGGTCGATACCATCCTCGAAATGGCCCGCCACAAAGCCTCTGGCTCGGCGAAAAAACTCATCGTCGCCGGCTGCCTGGTGGAGCGCTATCGCGACGAAATCCAGAAGAGCATCCCCGAAGTGGACGCAGTGATCGGCACCGGCGAATTGGAATCTATCCTCGAAGCCGCGGGCCTCACGCCAACGCCCGCCGCGCCCGCGCTCTTCAACATTCTCAGCACCCCCCACGCGGCAGTCCACCCCGGCAAAGAATCCCTCTCCGGCACGCACAAGCCCGGCTTCCGCCCCGAAGGCGACCACCGCGAGCAACAAGGCCGCTTCCGCCGCGACGACTGGCAAGGTGCAACCCACCTGCTGCCCACGTATCTCTACGACGAAACCACACCGCGCTTCCTGACCACGCCAAAGTCCTCGGCCTACATCAAAATCGCCGAGGGCTGCGACCACCCCTGCTCGTTCTGCGTCATCCCCAACCTGCGCGGAAAATTTCGGTCGCGCAGATTTGAGTCCGCCGTCGCCGAGGCTGAGCAACTCGTCGCCCGCGGCGTAAGCGAAATCACGCTCATCGGCCAGGACACCACCTGCTACGGCGAAGACTTCGGCCTCAAGGACGGCCTCGCCGAGCTCCTCGACGCACTCGCCCGCATCCCCAACCTGCGCTGGCTCCGCTTTCTCTACGCCTATCCCAATCGCATCACGGGCAAGCTGCTCGAAACCATCGCCCGCCACGACAACATCTGCAAGTACCTCGACCTGCCGCTCCAGCACGCTGCGCCAGCAGTCCTCAAGCGCATGAAGCGCGGCGGCAGCCCTGAAATTTTCCTCAAAACGCTCGAAAAGGTGCGCGCCACCGTTCCCGGCATCGTTCTGCGCACCACGTTCATCACGGGTTTTCCGGGAGAATCGGTCGGCGATTTTGATATTTTGGCCGACTTCATCAAGGAAGCAAAGTTCGATTGGCTCGGCGTCTTCAACTATTCCGATGAAGAAGGTTCGGGAGCAATTTCGCTCGACCAGAAAGTTCCGCGCCGCACCATCGAAGCGCGCAAGCGCCGCCTGATGAAGCTCCAGCAATCCATCAGCAAGCGCGCCAAACAGCAATGGGTTGGCCGCGAACTGGTTCTGCTCGCCGAAGGCGAAAGCGAAGAGACGCCGCTCCTCTGGGAAGCCCGGACGCAGTTTCATGCACCCGAGATTGACGGCAAAGTCTACATCAACGACTTCGGCACACTCGAAGCTCTCGAGCCCGGCCGCTTCTACCAGGCGGCAATCACCGAAGCCCACGACTACGACATAATTGCCCGCGTCGTCCGCGGCCCGCTGTAAGCTGGAATAGACCGATGTCTCCAAAGAAAAAATCCGCCAGGCTCCTCCACTGCCCCACTTGCGGTATGCTCGTGCAAATGAAAGACGAGGACTTCCCTTTTTGCAGTGACCGCTGCCGCAAGATCGATCTCGGCAAGTGGGCCATGGGCGTCTATAAGATCAGCTCTCCCGTTCTCGACCCCGAAGTCCTCGAAGATCTGGGCGGTCTCACCGGTGACTCTAATGACGAATAGCCCTTCCCCAGTTCCTCCGCTTGTTCAAGACGAGAACCGCACAAAGTGGGCCTGGATCGTCGCCACATTCTTCGGCGCGGGCTTCGGCAAGCCCGGACCCGGCACTTGGGGCTCTGTGGCCGCAGTGCTTCTCTGGGCAGCTTTTGCGTGGGGCTTGCACCCAACGCCGCAGACGCTGTTCTTCGCCCTGCTCGCCGGCATTGCGCTCACGCTCGTCTTCGGCATCCCCGCCGCGTCGATCGTTGCGAGGGAATCCGGCCGCCACGATCCGCAATTCGTGGTCATCGACGAGGTCGCCGGCCAGTGGATCGCCCTGCTCGGCAGCGCTGCCAATTGGCGCCATGCAATCATCGCGCTCATCCTCTTCCGCCTGTTCGACATCACCAAGCCATTCCCCGTTCGCCAACTCGAAGCGCTCCCCGAAGGCTGGGGCATCGTCCTCGATGATGTTGGCGCAGGGTTGTATGCTTTGGGTGTAGCATCTTTGCTACACCTTTGGATTTAGGCCATGCCCCGAATCAGCGCCCAATCCGCCGCCGAAGCCTTTGCCGCGCCGCGCATTGACGATGTTGTGCCCGCCGCCGCGCTGCCCGGAGGCGAGATCGAGCTGACCGGCGCAAATCTTGGTCCGCTCGGCGCCGTTCTGCCCACTGTTCTGGTCGATGGCCAGCCCGCGCAAGTGCTCATGAGCCGGCCCTCACGCCTGGCCTTTCACGTTCCCGAGGAGGCCACCACGGGCATGATCACGGTGAGCAACTCTTTAGGCACCGGCAACGCCACTCCGCTGCGTGTCGCACGCCAGCTCTCCGACGGCCTGCATCCCGTCACCAACCCGGTCGTCAGCCGCTCCGGCATGATCTACGCCACCATCTCCGGCCAGAGGGGCAAGCAGACTCCGGTTTCCATCGTGCGCATCAGCCCCGACGGCCGCGGAACCCCCTTCGTCACCGGAATTCTCAACGCCACCGGCATGGCCTTCAATCCCGACGGAGACCTCTTTGTCACCTCGCGCGCCGAGGGCAACGTCTACCGCATCGACGACGCCGGCGAGCCCACCGTCTATGCCGAGGGCATGGGCGTGGCCACGGGCGCGGCCTTCGACGCTGACGGCAACCTATTCGTCGGCGACCGCAGCGGCACCATCTTCAAGATCAATCCCGAGCGCCAGATCTTCGTCTACGCCACGCTCGAGCCCAGCATCGCGGCTTATCACCTCGCCCTCGACGCCGCAGGTACGCTCTACGTCACAGGCCCCACGCTTTCTTCCAACGACGCCATCTGGGCCATCGACTCGCACGGCGAAGCCCGGCCCTGGTTCCGCGGCCTCGGCCGTCCGCAGGGCCTGGCGCTCGACCGGGAAGGCAACGTCTACCTCTCCGCCTGCCTCCACGGCCGCCGCGGCCTGGTGCGCATCACCCCAAATGGCGAAGCAACTCTCGCACTCGCCGGCACAAACCTCGTCGGCCTCGCTTTCTCTCCGTTGGGAACCACCATCCTCGCCACCAGCGAAGCAGTTTATGATGTGGACTTGGGAGTCGAAGGACTAAATCTGTTTTGATTCTGCCCGCTGACCCCTGAATCCTGATTCCTGAACCCTGCCCTTATGAAATCCGAAATTATCGCCATCGGCTCCGAGATGCTCACCCCGTTCCGCCAGGACACTAACTCCCTCTATCTCACGGAAAAACTCAATGAGTTAGGTGTCACCGTAGCCTACAAAACCATCGTCGGCGACCGGCGCAAAGACCTGGTCAACGCCATCGGCGCAGCCCTCACCCGCGCTGACATTGTGGTCCTCATGGGCGGCCTCGGCCCCACGGAAGACGACCTCACGCGCGAAGCCGTCGCTGAAACTCTCTCGCTCACCCTGCTCCGTAACGCCGCGCAGGTAGCAGCTCTCGCCGCCCGCGCCGCCACATGGCGCATCCCCATGCCTGAGAACAATCTCAAGCAGGCTGACATTCTCGAAGGTGCAACCCTGCTGCCCAACCTCAACGGCAGCGCTCCCGGACAGTGGCTCGACATTACCTGGCAAAGCTATCGCAAGCTGCTCATGCTCGTTCCCGGCCCGCCCCACGAGTGCCGCGCTCTGTTCGACGCCGAGTGCATCCCACGCCTGCGCAAAGTTCTGCCCGCTCGTCACATCGCCAAGCGCACTTTGCGCGCGGCCATGATTCCCGAGTCTCAGGCTGACAAGCTGCTCGCGCCCATCTACACCGAATACAAGGACGTGGAAACCACCATCCTGGCCCACGCCGGCGACATTCAACTCACGCTGCTCTGCGCAAAATCCAACGCCGCCACGGCCCTGCAACGCGTCGATGAACTGGCCGGCCGCATGGAAGAAGCCCTCGAAAACTGGCTTTACTCCTCTGGCAAGGAATCTTCCGAGTCTCTGGAACAGATCGTCCTCTACTACCTCGGCCTTCGTCAGGCAACGCTAGCCGTAGCCGAAAGCTGCACCGGCGGCCTCATCTCTCAGCGCATCACAAGCGTTCCCGGCAGCTCCCGCTCATTTCTGGGCGGGGCCATTGTCTATTCGAATGAATTGAAGACTGCCTTCGCCGGCGTTCCCCAGGAGTTGATCGCCGAGTACGGTGCAGTTTCCAGGGAAGTAGCCGAAGCCCTCGCCTACGGCATTCGCCGCCAGACCGGCGCGACCCTGGGACTCGGCGTAACCGGCATCGCCGGACCCACAGGCGGCACCGAAGCCAAGCCGGTCGGCCTGGTCTACATCGCCATCAGCGACGACCAGAAAACCGACTCCATCGAGAAAACCTTCCGTGGCGACCGCGACCGCATCCGCCAGTGGGCCGCCCAGCAAGCCCTCGACCTCGTTCGGCGAAAGCTCCGGTAAAGTAGTGCAACCGACCCTCTGCTCTGCGAGGAGGTGCAGGTTGAAGTCCCATATAATGTAGAATGCTGAGATGTGGGTGGTGCACACTCAAAATGCACAAGCGAAGATTTAACCCGAAGCGGCGGATAGTCAATTCCACCGACGAAGCGCGGTTGCAGGCCCTCTCTCAGAGGGTTGTTTATGTAGGAAACCCTGCCCACAAGAAGCATCCGAGCGATTTTGGGTTAACGCCTCCCGCACAGCCCCGGTTGAATAAAACCCTATGCGACGGGACACAAGTCAAGCTGCAATCGGCAATGCGCTTATTGCGTAAAGGGGCAAAGTTGGGCCTGATTTCAGTTCAAGAACGGGACGGCCTACCCCAGAACATTTGGGCTGTGTCTTCGGATGGTATCGCTCTCGAAGCACAGCTTGACAATGTTGAAGCTGCCACTTACCACGGTTATCCCATGGGGTCTGGCGATCCGCTAGCGAACGAGATATTGACGCGATGGAAGGAAGGGGTTGCAGGTGAGTGAGCCCTTTAACATCTCTGTCGTTGAATGGCTGGCAGGCGATACAGGAAGCCCTTTCGAGAGGGCAACCAACGCCGAACTTTCCATCGTTATTGGCAATCACCCGGTCACGGAGACCGAGGACTTTGAATCTAAAACCGTCCGACGGACAATCCGAGTTTCGGCGGGATTGGCTGCTATTTGGCTTGTCGCCAATTGGTGGCGACTTCGTTGGGAAGCCGAGCCAAGCATTTCGACACGCGAAGATCTGAGTTGGGCGATGTCGCATCACACGCCCGCAATTGGTGGTGGATTTGTCTGGCCTGATTTAGCTTTTAGGGGATCGGATGGACAGCAAATCTCCGCGGTCTGCAAGCAGCATCATACTGCAATTTCGGAAGAATTGTCTCCCATTCGTTACCTGAATAGCTTCTCCGCTGTTATTGACGCCTCTGCATTTGAAAAAAGTGTCACGGCGTTCGTAGAAACTGTCTTAGCCAGGCTGCATTCTTTGGGAGTCCGAAAAAGCGAACTCCATGATCTGTGGGAAGATCTCCACTACGAATGGGGAAACGCCAAAGCGTATTCGCATAGAAAGCTAGAAGCACTCTTAGGTCTCGACCCAGACGAAAACGATGAGCTGATCGGCTCTCTCTCTAAATGGTCCACAAAATTTGGCAAACAGGCCCTGGAAGAGATTTCCGCATCGACGGACAAGGCTCATATTACGGCCATACTAGAGGATGCGAAAGTGGCCGCCCAAGGAGTTAAATCGTTTGCCGAAATGCCGGGTAGAAATGAGATGTCTGCCTTGATGAGTCTCCCGGTCGATACTGCTCCATGGCAACAGGGGCAAGCAGCAGCCTATGCTCTTAGAGAAAAATGGCAACTCGACTCTCAACCGATTTCCGACGAAATGCTGGCTGAACGCCTGAACATCTCACTCAATAAGTTACTCGATGTGAAAGAAAAGGCGCCGTTTTCGTTTGCGCTTCGCGGTGGAACCGGATTGGGTTTTGTACTGAATCGCCCGCATAGTCACAGCAGGCGTTTCGATACAGCCCGTTTAATTGGCGATCACATCGGTTTCGATCTCAACGATCCATTAAGGCCTGCCACTGGGGCTATGACAAATAGACAGAAATTTCAACGCGCCTTCGCGGCCGAATTCCTTTGCCCATCTGAGATGATACGAGAAAGATTTAAAGGAAAGTTGGACCAAGGACGCGCTGGAGATACTGTGGCTGAACTATCGTCGGAATACAAAGTATCCGAGCAATTGATCCTTCACCATATGCAGAATAGAAATGTCCTTCCCTATGGAATCGGTCAGGCATCGCTTCTGCTCGTATAGCAGAATGGCGTTTGCCTTGCGCTTCAAGCCGCCCGGCCAACCCGTCGCCCCCGGATCAACTTCTCCCGCTTCGTGCCTGGGCAATCTCGTAAGCCGACTGCATCCGCATGAGCGTATCCATCTTCACTCCAAATGCTTTCTCGATTCGCAGCGCCATATCGCCCGACAAACCAGCTTTGCCGTTCAACAAGCTCGACAATGCGGGCCGCGAGACGCCCAGCGCCACCGCAGCCGCCGTTACAGACAAGCCCGCAGCCTCGACAATCTCCGTCCGAATAAAATCCCCTGCATGGGGAGGGTTCTTCATAGCCATGGCGCTTCTCCCTCTTTTCTGAATGGCAATCCGGCAAAATCCACGCGAGATTTCTCTTCCCCATAAATTCCTCTTGACAACGACTTATGCGCAAGGCAAACTGACATTCCCGACTGGGAGCGCACGGGATCCCCGGCGGCCTGAAAGGCGCCAGCATTGCGAGCTCAAAGGAATTTCCTTGGTTTAGCTTCCATTTTCATGGCAGTTGCCGCCCTCCTCGGGACGGCAAGCCTGTGCGCGGGCCAAATGGCGATTCAGGTCCCCTCGTTGCAGCCCACAACCACCAGCAGTGTGAACTTCACTGTTCAGGATTGGGGCCCTGTAACAAACAGCGACCTTCAGCATTTGTCCCCTCAAACCTTTCAATCCCAGCAGCAACTCTTCAATCTGGATGTGGATACAGGATCGTTTTCCCGCGATAAGGTCAACCGCTTTCAATTTGATTTGTATGTGCAGAAAAGTGGAGATTCCGGCGCGGAGCATTTCCATATTTACGAAGACCCCGTGGGCGTATTCGTTGACTATATTGCGCCTATAGGGATAAGTATCAAGTCCGCCGGCAATGTGGACAGCGCCAATCTGGCAGACATCCCCATCCACGCTCAATACGAGGGCGATGTTTTTTCCCGCACCGGCAAAGGGGATCCGATTCCAGTGGAATTGGGAACCAGTTCTCAAATCAATATTCCCATAGTCAGCAACCTCACCAACCTGCAAGCCAGCATTAATGCGGTAACCATTTCTTCCACCACATGCACAAAATGCTGGCAAGGTCAGCTCACCGCGACTTATGACTCGACCGTGCAGCCGAGCGGGGCATCCGCACTGATTCTCACTGTGCAGCCCAACACCCTGTATGCGTTGTACGCCTCCGCATTCGCGGTGGATCCGCATAAGTCGCAAGACACTCTCGCCGTGTATGTAACCAGCACGCCGGGCCAGGGCGGCCTTCCAAGCCTTCCTCAAAAGATCGAGATTCCGGTGCGATTTTCACCATCCTTTCTTTATCTGGCATCTGCGGTCATCCTTGGGTCGTTGATTGGATTTGGAATCAGGCGGCTAATTCCCGCCACGGCTCCCGATGCCGCGGCGGGCACTGCTGCCGCGCCTGCCACGGGACGATTTCCGCGATGGGCTCGTGACTTGATCCTCAGCATCGCCACCGCGGTGATTGTCGAGATTTTTGGGCTGGTGCTTTTCAACAACACAAATACCTCCGTCGTCTTCTTCGGCTTTTCACTGGATCCGTCGCAGGTGGCGCCGGCGTTTCTCGTCGCCATTCTCGTCGCTGGCGGCCCGCCGGTAGTTTCCAAAATTTCAGAAGCAATCAAAATCTGAGGTTCACTATGCAAAAAGGATTGGCGCAATTTTTTCTTTCGGCGTTGTTCATCGCAAGCGCGCAACTGAGCACTGCGCAGAAATCAGAACTGGGGCGGCCCGTAGCTATCGACAAATTGCCCTCGGGGTCTCTTTACGTGCTGGGTGCGCAGGGAGTGGTGCGTGCCGTGGATTTTCAGAGCGGAAAGGCCGCCATCACGGGCTCCTTCCGCCTGCCTCCCGGCTGGGCAGGATCGGATATCGTCAGCGCGCAGGTGAGCGGTCAAAATATTTTGTTCATCGCCGTCAATTACGGGCTTACTGGGCAGGTAAATATGTACTCCACCACGGGAAATCTAATCCGTTCGTGGACCCTTCGCAGCGGCGTTGCAGGAATTGATTACGACGCTTCCGATTCAACTCTCTTCGTTGCCAGCGGCCGCACTCCGGAAATCTTTCGCATAACCGTGACCAACGGCAGTCAGCCGCAGTTTGTTGCGGAGGCATCCGGCAGTCAGCGTTTGGGGCCGATCCTATACGACCCAAACGAACAAGCGCTGCTGGTCGGCGATCTGGTGATGGGCGCAATTTACAAGGTGGACATTACCCATCACAGTTCTTCCCTGCTTTTCACCGAACTGACGAGCCCGCAAGCGCTCAAGCTATCTCCGGATAGGGCAACGCTCTTTGTCGCCGACGCCGGGGCACGGAGAATCGTGTCTTACTCCATTGCCCAGCCAAAAGCCGCCCCAAAAGTCTTCGCGAAACTTCCGCAATTCCGCAGCCCATCCGGGCTCGCGTGGGCTGATGACCGTCTCGCTGTTTCCGACGATGGCGCACGCAGGCTTTTCTTTCTCTCCAAGACCGGGAGCCTCGAAGACACGTTGCCCGCGACGCCATAAAGGCCAGATCCTGCCTTGAAAGACAGCAGTCCTTCCCTGCCCTGTCCCCAAAATCGCTTCCTTCCTCTCGGCTCAACCAGCAACAGGTGACGCGCATCACCATAGACAAGCCTCCTACAGTGGCACCATAGGTGAACAGGGCATCAGAAGCGCTGTTGCCTTTTCCATCGCCACTTTCAGAGGGGAGGCCCCAATTGAAGCTAGACCCAACCGCATTCGTCGCCGACCCGGAATTGATCGAGGCGCTCGAAAAACGTTCCACCGCGATCGCCTGTGACCAGGATCGGGTTCTGTTTACCCAGGGCGATAACCCTCAGGGACTCTATATTATCGATCGGGGTGAAACCACCCTCACCATGACGTCGCCAACGGGTGAGCAGTTGGTATCCGTCCAGGCATCGGCCGGCTCCCTGTTGGGTCTGCCGGGGCTGATCGGCAACGAGCCTTACTCGCTCACAGCCACCGCCCGCAATGGCGCGCGGCTCAGCTTCATCTCCCGCGACGAGGTCACCAGCCTCATGCGCACCGCCCCGGCGCTGGCGCTCAAGATGCTGCAAGTGCTGGCCGCCGAGGTCCGCGCCGCCCGCCACTCCTTATCCAACTTTTAGCCTTATCAGCTTGGTGTCGCCACAAGACGAGCGCGTCCCGAAAGCTTCCGCCGCAATCAGTTTTTTCTGAGAGAATGAATTTTGTGCTGAGGCCACGCCAGGTCGAAGTGCGCCTCCGCGTCTTCGCGCCGCTTTTTTTCTCGACTCCACCGAACTCAACGCCAAGGAGAAGGTTCATGAGCAATCCCGCGCTGCACCACAAGATCACCTACATCGAATTCACCACCACTGACATCGAACGGACCAGGAAGTTCTACTCCACCGTCTTCGGCTGGAGCTTTCAGGATTGGGGTCCGGAGTACATCGGCTTTGCTGGCATCGGGATCGATGGCGGCTTTGCCAAGGGCGATGCGCAAGCGGCGCCAGCCAAATCCGCACCGCTCATCGTGCTCTACTCCACTGACCTGAAGGCTACTGAAGCCGCCATTGTGGCCACCGGCGGCAGCATTGTTGTGCCCACATTCGCGTTTCCCGGCGGACGCCGCTTCCACTTCTCCGATGGCGCGGGCAACCTGCTGGCCGTCTGGTCGGAGTAGAGCGGCAACCGTAACTCGCTGTCATCCTTCTATGAAAAAGGCCGCACCTGTCCAGCGGTATCTGCGAATAGTTGCCGACAGGCTTCTATTCGTGCTCGTGGCACACAAGGGTGATTCGAATCCCGGCCGCTCCATCTGAGAAGGCC
>Ga0224530_1001391_pt1 | contig 12840 bp, 11 predicted proteins | sample CBST75metaG_FD_179873 | JGI IMG/M metagenome (GOLD analysis project Ga0224530, IMG submission 179873) | Peat soil microbial communities from Stordalen Mire, Sweden - C.B.S.T75 | ecosystem: Environmental > Terrestrial > Soil > Wetlands > Peat | place: Sweden: Norrbotten County, Stordalen Mire...
GCCCTCCCGATGTCCAACCACAAGGTCACCACGGTCCGGTTCCAGATACGAGGAGATTTTGCGCCTATCGAGAATCCCTCCTGGCGACATGGGCGTTTGCCGGTACCTATTCTGGAATGGCATCCGTCTGACGTACGAGGGCAGGCTTAAAGGCCTCATTAAGACGGCGCTTTACCCTGGGGGGGTGGATTCCTAGATGACATTGGCAATCCGGCCTGACCTTGGACCTCAAGCCCCGGAAGGCACGAACTCTCTCACTTCAGCGGCTTCTGATGGGGGCATATGCTTGACCAGGTAGGCGATCTGGTCCGCAATGTAATTTGTGAGGCTCCGGAACCAAGCGGAAAATTGATTTGAATTGAACTGGCGCTTAAGATTTGGCTCTTGAGTGCGTTCCTCCCAAAGATGGGTCATCGCGAAATGAAACTTGCCAAGATCAGGCAGACCGGCAAATAGGCCACTCTCGACCTCCGGCGAGAACTCCCGAGCCTCGCCGAACTCCGATGCCTTCTGAGCACGGACGACATCCTCAATGTGCGATGGACTCTGCGTAAAATGCCAGTGTGGTTGGGCGTGGTTTGATGCAGCATTCGTAACATCGCGCTGGGCCCATTCGGCACGGAAGACTGGCACAAGATTCCCCCGAAGGTCTTGAAATACCAAGACGCTTACGTCTTGAAGCGTATGCTTCTGCGATTCCGCAACCGCGAATATCGCCAGGAACCCGAACCAGAAGCCGCTCCCGCGATTTTCGTTGGCCGCGATCTCCATCACCCAATGATCCCTGCCATCTCCACTTCCAGCGACGAACTCCCTGCCAGACACCCCGCGCTGTAGTGTGATTTGTATATCTCCCGACGATCCTCTCTTCTCCCGTCGTGTGAGAAAGAGGGTCGGTTGCCGAAACGATTTGCGAAGAGAGTCCTCAATGCTCTTGACGAGGGACTCGCTGTATTCAACGTATTCAGCCACGCATTTCACCTTATGCAAGGATGGAAAGAACTAACTCGTCAACGTCCGACCATTGCTCGACGCGCCCTTCGGTGATGTCCTCCCCCGTCCGAATCATCTTGCTCAGTTCGGCGGGCTCAATAGCCGCAAAATTCGGTATGGGCAAATCGGCGATGTACTTGCTGGAGAGATCTAGCTGACCACCCGAAACCTGAACGGACATGTATTCGAGCAGATCTCGCGCGAGGGTACTGCAGAGATAGGTGACAGTCGCAAGATAGGATTCTTCCTCGGTCATTTCATAGACGGTCTCGCCATCGCGGCCCTTGGCAGATTCTCCGATCCCGCCTTTTTTCAGCAGCCACCCGTTTCCAACGACAACGACGAATTCACCAGATTTGTCGAAGACAAACGGGCGGATTCCCCCAAAGTATTTGGACACTATTTTCGGACCCGGCCTCTTCTGCCATGATCGCGACCACAGCAGATCCCACCACCTCAATTCACTTTGCCTAACCAGCGTCTTGCGCGCTTTGAGCGCCGGCCTGGCTGGCAGCAGATTCTCCTTGTAATACCTAGGCACGACCCGCTGCAGATCCTCCTCGTTAGCGATATGTGGGAGACCCTCCGTGTATGGGTAAAAGGCGTAGTAGTCATCGCGCAGCCTTCCATCGACTATTGAGGGATTCATCACCGCAGGACGGAAAAAGCGGCGCTCGTTCTTGCTCAACCCTTGGAAATACTCCTTGGGGACAATGAACACGTCGCTGCCGAGCCGGATGCCTTGATGAATCTCGAAAACACTCCTTGCAGGGATCATTTTGCCGCTGTTGTGGAACCGCTTGTAAAGGGACCATGCCTCATACCTACGAGCTGCCCACGGGTCGGCATTCACTGCGATATCTTCGCGCGAATAAACGGAGAAGCCATCCTCGGTAATTGGCAGGGACTCGGCCCCGCGCCATCTTCGCAATCCGCGCAACGCCTGACCCAGTGCGTTCACCCGGGAATCCGCCCAGAGAACCCCCGTCCGCGGGGCAGCTTCGGACTTCCTCTTCCCCACGTAAATGCCTGCGTCTACCAGGGCGCGTGCGAACACGGTTTGGTCCCCGAGGCGAGCTACCAATTGCGGAGACAAGACCTGAGCTAGAGCCTGACGAGTCTCCCGCGCGGATGCGGAGGAACCCTCCAGCAAAGAATTGGGAGCAATCATGGCAAGGACGCCACCTGCGCTCAGTACAGATAGTCCACGGCGAGCAAAGACCATCGCCAAATTCGGCTTCCCGGATTCCCCTAAGATCTCCCTTACGACCTCCTGCTCACCCGGCAGCATTAGCTGCCAGGATTTGAAGGGCGGATTCATTACTAAGACATCAACCCCAGCGGGCCAACCTTCCTCAGCCACTGAATCGTGCTCGGAAATCTCAACGCTAACCCTTCCAGGGCGCCAACTACGTCTTTCCCAAGCGAGGACAAATCGCGCCATGCTAACGGCTGCCGGGGACTTATCCCATCCGACCACACGAACATTCCCTGTGTATCCTCTCATTTGCAGAAGCCGCAGAACCTCTTTCAAGAGTTCGCCCGAACCGCAAGCCGGGTCAAAGATCAAGAGCGGCGTTTCCCCGGCGGCAGGGACCTCAAGTGTCGCCTCCTCCGCAAGAGTGCGGGCCAACGCGGAGGGTGTGAAGTAAACTCCAGTCTCGCCTGGAGTTGCTGCGGAATCGACATTTGCGGGCAGTTCAAAACCTGGAAGCCAAAGCGCAAGGGGATTGCTGGCCTCAAGATGAGCATCCTGAAACAAAGCGCCCGACGCGTGGCGAAGAACGAGCGGAAACTCCGGCGGCAGCACTTCATAGCGCCCAATTCCCGACAAGTCGTGATACAGCGATTCCCAGGTGGCAGCACTGATGGTTCCCGAGCGTTCGACAATCTCCGCGCTAAGCCCCCAAAGCTCGATGTCCTCGGGCCGCGAGATGCGATCGCCGCCAGCCGCGGCCGAGGCAAGCATGTGAAGCAATATCGGCAGCGATTGAAGACCATTCAGGTCGTCTTTGGTCGCCGCTCTGATGCTTCTGAAGACGCCCAAGGTGTGAGCCACAATGCTTTTCGATTGATCAGGGATGCCCCTTTCGAGATATCGATGAAATTCATGAATCTGGGCGAACACGCTTCTGCCAGAAAACCTCTCCTCCCTTGAATTCCGGTCCCACCGATTTACCGTGATGGAATCGCCCACGCACGTAATGTAATGGCCCACGTCGCACGACCACGCGGCGGCACGCTGGGAACGCGGATCAAGGTCTCCGACGAAGTCTAGGCAGAAGTTTCCCCTTGCGCCATTAAGGAGCACAAAGCGGTCAACATTCTCCTCTTCATTGCGGAGACGCACGGGCAAGTGGCCAAGCGCTTCCTTCCATGCACTAACTGTGCGGAATTGAGGGGCGATACTCATGTCTTTGTCGAACCTCGGTTCCCGTACTTACGGCGCAAAACAGTCAATTACGGTTTCGCCTTTTGTTTGCCCTTCTAGCATAATACAAAAGTGGCCGGCAAACCCGGCTCAGACAGGTTTTCCCTCGTAGCGCGTTTCAAATCCGCGCTCCTTCAGAATTGCGACCGCTTGGTGGGAGTTAGTGCTGTCGTTCGGGGGAACACCGGCAGCATTGAGGACGAGCGGCCTGGCAGGGAACTCCTTTCCCTCAACAAGGACCGTCCACTTTGGCATCTGGCGGCTCCAACTGAAGGCCTTTGCAGTCGCAATAATGTCCGCCCGGGTTAATCCGGAGACCTTTGGGCTCGCCATGCAGTTGCACTCCTTTCGTTGCATTTAGCGAATTCAGCATACTACAACTATTACTCGTCACCAAATTATTATTGCAGACACGAATGATTCGCCGGGTCGCGAGTTGCACAGCGGTTCCACCGATTTGCCTGAGGTACGGGTCCAATGGAACGGTCCCGTGTCGAATTCGGTCCTCGCAAGTCGCCTAGCATTCACTTATTTGGCGACACGAGATTTCCACTTGTCGCCAACAGACATAGCACGCAGAGAAGCATTCCCCAGCCCGTTGCGCTACTTCGCCGGATACCCGACCGATTGCGCGTAAAGCGGACGCTTCCCGGCAGGCAATTTCAGCGCCGCCGCCACAGCCGTCGCGTCCTGTTGCCCATGCAGCGCATAGAACCACGCGTTCAATCCCTCTGACGCCGCAAACAGATACACATTCTGCCCGATGAATCCCGCGTCCACCTGCGCATAGTCCGGATTCGCTTGAGCCACGTAAACCAGCGTCACGGCTGCCAGTCCCGCGGGAGGCGCACCCATCTTCGCGCGCACGTCACCGCCCGCGACCGGGCGCAGCAAATTGGCTTCGGCGTCATAAACGTAAACTCCGCTGGCCAGAACCACGTCGATCTCGATCTCTTGCTTGTTCATGGCCGAGGGCGCTGTGCGGCCCAACCCCGGCTTCACTTCGCGTGGCCGGTTCACTCCAAAAGCCGCCCACAAAAGATTCGAGAGAGTCTGCTGCGGCATCGGCTTATCCAGAAACGCGCGCGTGGTCTTGCGCTCGGCCAGAGCCTGCATCAGTGGCATCCCGGCCGTCATCTGCGGCTTGGGCAATTGGATGGGCTTGAGTTCCTGTGCGCGGCTGGCGGGCACAATCCACAGCAAGGCGACAAGACCAATCAGCGCAGCTTGCCGCCGGACGACGAAAAGTGTAGGAGCGTTCATGGTTCCTCCTCGAAGAACGCGGGCTTTGCGCGCCTGCCTCTAGAGGCGTGCGGAACTGGGGAAGGGTTGCGGCGATTCCGTTCTTCTCGCGATAATGGGCGGGTGCCCCATCCTTGCGACGTACTTGTTCTTGTCGCAAGGGTGGGAAACAGACTAGCTCCCCTGCTCCTCAGTCAGTGATAAACGCCACCGATTGCAGCGAACTGATCTCGAAAGCCTTGCGGCAGCGAACATTAGTGCAGGCCAGCTTTTCGTCGCGTCTTACCATGTAAGATTGCGCCTTGGCGAATTTGGCCCGGTCCCGCTCGTCAGCCCCGCGCGCCAGTTGTGCCCGCTTGCGCCGCACAATCCATGTGACCTTGTACTCGCCCTCCTGCCCGCACTTGGGGCAAGTCAGCGTATGAGTGCGTTGCTCCGTTGTTTCGTTGAAAAAATCCCGCTCTTCCATGGCCTGTCAGCTCTCCATCCCGGCGAAATCCGCCGCCGCGAACCGCGAACGCGCTTCCGTTCCGCCGCCTCATATTCCATACTAGCCTTGCCATGACGAAACGCAAGCCAGGGAAATTCTCAGCCGCCAAGGCCGTCAAAGCCAACGCCCGCGAGCGTGTAGGCCAGCCAAAACCCGCGCGTGTAATCGACACCGAACCCCGCACCGGCCGCGCCGCCAAGCACAAGCCCACCCTCGACGAAATTATCCGTCAGGAGGAATAGCGAGCTACCCACGCATCGCCCGCCGATCAGCCCCAGATCACTATTGCTGCGGCGGCAGGCTATAAGGCCCGGGTAGTACCGGCTCGGCTGGCTTATCGGCGGCCTCGGGCGGTTTGGCCACATCAGTCCGCTTGTCAAAAATCCTGAACTGTACCACCAGGTCCAGCAGCACCGGGACCGGCTTGCCGTCCTTCACCGCCGGCTGAAAACTGGCTTTTCGGATGGCCTCCACGGCGTTTTCGTCCAGCCCGAAGCCGATCGGCCGCCCCACGGCAATCTCGCCCGCCTTCCCGTCCGTGCCCACCACCGTGTGATAAAGCGCCATCCCCGCCACGCCCTTCGCCTGCGCAAATTCATTCGACTCCGGCTCGAATTTCGTCAGCAGCGCGGCCTTCTGGTCCACCGCACTCTGGCGTAAAACAGCCGCGTCTTTGGGGCGATAATCAGCCTTGTCGGCAACAGCCTGGTAGTAGAGCTTCCAGAAATCGGGCATCGCGGCGATCATCCGCTCGTCCATCCCCTGCGCAAAAACGCTATCAATCGAGTCTCTCAGCATCCGCCTCGCGTGTGCCGGCGAAGTAGTCGTCGTCACGCTATTCGGGTCCGCCGGGCGTTCCGCCTCGGGCGTGGCGGCGATTGAAGCCTTCAGTTGCTCAGCCTCGCTCGGCTCAGCCGGCTTCGTCGCCGCGGGCGTCTTGCCCTTGACTTTGCCGGCCGCTTTCACCTTCTTCGCCTTCACCACCATCTCGCGGTCAATGGTGATTTTCACCAGCTTCTTCTTGGGAGTAATCTTCACACGGTCGAAGGCGCTCGCTTGATCTTCAACGGCTAACTGGCCCAGAAAGTGCAGCCCGTATCGCGCACCCTCCAGCACCACCTTGTGCCGCGTCAGCCGCACCTTGTCGATTTCGATTGCGCACAGCGTGTACGACCCCTGTGCCGCGTGCCCAATCAGTCGCCCGTGCTCGTCAAAACTGAGCGTGTTATCCAGGTAGCTGCCGCGCAGATATAGCGCCTTGCCTACCAACAACTGTTTAAGCTCTGCTTCCGTAATGCGGCCGGCCTCAGGCGCTGCCTTCTCGGTCGCTTGCCCAGCTAGAGCCTTTTCCGGCGCAGTCGCCTGTGCCACCGGAGTCTGTTCCGCGGCTGCCGGTTGCTGCCCATGAGCAGGAAAAGCCATCCCCAGCGCCAGCGCCGCGCAGCAGCCCAGCCGAACCCAAACCCGCAAAAAACCAAAACGACTGCGCATCAAATCCATCTGCATTTCAGTAGTCCTTGCGCTTGACTTTATCAGGAAACCGCCCCACAGCACCCGCGCGGTAACGCAGTTTTAATGCCGCAGCCGCCAGAGAATCCGCCGGAAGATGCCCAGAATCCGCCGGGTGTCGTGCGCCGAGAGCGTCAGCCGCCGCAACAACAATCTCAAGTCCCGCCGGTTGGCCGCCTGCATCGCGCGCGGCGAGTAGCCCGCCGCCTCCATCGCCTCTTCCACCACCCCCGCCAGCAGCTCCAGCCGGCCTGATTCCGCCGGCTCCGGCCCGCTCGTACCCTCTGCGGAATCAACCCGCGCCGCCAGCTCATAAAGACAAACAGCCACAGCCTGCCCCAGGTTCATCGAGGGCTGGCCGGGGTCTGTCGGAATCTCCACCAGCAGATGACACCACGACAGGTCGTCACGCGTAAGTCCATGTTTTTCAGGCCCAAAGACCAGCGCCACGCGTCCGCCGCGAGCCAACTCCTGATTGACCAAAGGGGCCAACTCTGGCAAAACAACCACCGGTTGCTCCGGCTTGCGATATTGCAGGCTCCCCGTGCCCACCACCAGCGTCGCCCCGGCCACGGCCTCGCCAAGAGTCGCTGATTCCACAGCGTTTACCAGCACACCCTGAGAGTCCACGGCAGACCGCGCCTCGCGCCAGGTAGGTGCAAAGGGAGCGACAACGGAAAGGTGTGAGAAGCCGAAGTTGGCCATAGCCCGCGCCGCCGCTCCTATATTGAGCGGGTTGCGCGGCTTCACCAGCACCACGTCGAAGCGTTCGCGTTGGGTTTCCGGAAGCAAGAATTGATTGTAGAGCGCGGCGAAACGGTTCGCTCCAAAGGTTCGTCTTCGAGCGCCAAAGTTTGCTTGCGTGGTTGCGAAAAATATATCTCGTTGACCATGCAAGCCAACCTGCGGCCGTAGCAATTGGTTTGGAAGGTTGCGAAATCAGAGAAGAGTTTGCATGGAATGGGTCAAGTTGTTTTTGGCTGTGCGGGATTGAGCGGGGCGCGGGTCATTCAAGGGTTTCTGCAATCATGTTCTTGTGGATTTTGTGACTGTTCAATGGGCGGCGATCAGGGAACGGAAGGGGTTCGTCGGGGTGGGTCCGCCCACCAGATCTCAAGACTGTAACCTGCGGACCCCAGCCCCACTCGCCGAGACTCAGGATTTTCTTTGACTTGCCGATGTGTCAAATGATTGCTTGCGCAAGTCGCCTACTTCCGCTAGTATCAAATGATATGGCGAGGTGTTGTGGACGATACGAGGGGAACGCTGGCAGAAATTGCGCGGTTGGGACGGTATGCGAGTTCGCGACGGCAAGATTTCTCCCCCTCCTCTCCCTGCGTTTGGTCTCCGCACGTGATCGTAGACCCTGAGACCGGGCTTTGCTTTTCGGACGCAAGTGCTTGGCAATTGATTTGCAGGCATTTGGACGAATGTCCCGAGTCGTTCCATGAGGTGCGGCTTAGAAAGCCGCCAGGGCAGATCGCTTTCGAGACTGTATTGACGCTGCCGAGCGATGATCGCGTATACATCAAAGTCCAGCTTTTCCGGGGGAAGGCATACGGAAGAAGCTTCCATATATCCACCAAGGAGTAGGGGATGTATCAGGACACAAGCGGTACACAAGATTCGAAGGAGCTTTGCATCGAATGTGGTGGTGCGAGGTTGATTGAGCAGAAGAAGGAACAAAGCTTCGCTTATGGGCCTCCAGGGGACCAAGTAACCCTCACAGCACTGGTGCCTGTTTTTACCTGCGAGGATTGTGGCTACGAGTTTTTCGACGAGAGGGGCGAGGCCGCGCGCCACGATGCGGTCTGCAGGCACTGCGGCGTTCAAACCCCTGCGGAGGTTCGTAAGGCCCGCGAAGATACTGGTCTCACTCGCGTGGAGTTCTGTGAACTAACAGGCTTCGGGTCTGCGTCTCTTCAGCGGTGGGAGTGCGGCATGGTCGTTCCCAACGCGTCAAGCGACAGGCTGGTTTTTCTGCTCCGATACGCTGACAATGTCGAACGTTTGAGGAGACGGGCAACAGCAATTTCCCAAGGTGTACTCCCATTTCTGGATGCAAGTGCGGATCCGATAAAGAGATTTGACGAAGGGGTGCCAGAAATTCGAACGCGGCGTGCGATCAAAAGGTTTGAGCGTCTTGCCCACCAGCCGCGGATCGCTTCTCAATCAGCAACGTGGAACCTGAGGCGAAGCCAATGTACATAGTTACGTTTTACTCGTTTAAGGGCGGGACGGGGCGATCGATGGCGCTCGTTAACGTCGCCGCGGATTTGCTTGCGCGGGGCCGCAAAGTTCTTGTCGTCGACTTCGATCTCGAGGCGCCAGGTTTGGACACGTTCCCACTGAAGCTTGATCGCCCTGTTGATCGCGGGTTAGTTGAAATGATTACCGACTACTTGGACTCGACTTTCGAGTCGCCGCCTGCAGTGCAGGGGTATGTGTATAAAGCCCGGATCGACGGCGTTGACGACGGGTCATTGTGGATCATGCCAGCGGGTCGCCAAGACGCGTTATATGATTCGAGGTTTCGGTGCATCGACTGGCAGGATTTTTATCAGGATCAAGGTGGTTTTCTCTTTTTTGAGGATCTCAAGATTCAGTGGAAGCAGGTATTCAATCCCGATTATGTGCTGATTGATTCCCGAACGGGACATACCGACACGGGAGGTATCTGCACTCGTCAACTACCAGACTGTGTTGTTGCGATGTTCTATCCAAATGAGCAGAATCTGCGGGGTCTGGCTCCCGTAGTCCAAGATGTTCGGAATGAAGAAAGTGGTCCACTCAAAAAGAAGATCGATCTCCATTTCGTTATGGGAAACGTGCCTGATATAGACGATGAAGATGCGATTTTATCTAACGCGTGCTCTGCTTCTGAGATTACGCTGCATTATGACGAACTCGCTGCCACAATCCACCACTTCAACAGCCTAAGCATGCTAACGCAGAGGCTCCTACTCGTTGAAAGACCTAGGTCAAAAATCGCTGCCGAGTACAGACAACTTGCGTCTGCGATAGTTCGCCGGAATCTTGAGGATCGGGATGGGGCGATCTCTTTTTTGGATGAAGCGCGCGGCGGTCGTCGCGAGAGAAGTGAAGTTGGTGGCGATCCCCCACTGGAGAGCACGCTTCAATCGATTCGTGCCTTGCACTCTCAAGATACGGAAGTTCTGCGCGGCCTTGCAAAGTTCCGAAGAGTACAGCGTCGCAATGAGGAGGCATTCGATCTTTTCGAGCAGGTACTTCAATTGAACGAGAAGGACCCGGAAAGTCTTGTCGGGAGAGCGGAAATCTTTACAAATGCAAGCCGGAACGATGAGGCTTTAAGAGACCTTGTGTCTTTCTGGGAACTCAAGGACGTTTCCCCGTTTGGCTTTGAACTGGCGACTCGACTTTTGTTGACAATTGATAAGAGTCGAATTCCCGATATGTTAAGGTCGCCAGCGATTCCGACTCTTCCGGTGGACACCGTTTTGGATATAGTCCGTGATCTCCAAGGCGACAATGAGACCTGCCGCTATGGTGTCTCGCTTCTTCGAGATTGGTTTGCCTCAAACACTACTGCTGCTTGGGGCGGTTCGATATCACTTGAACTGTCTCTTTGTTTGATCGGTGCAGGGAACTTCAAGGAAGCGCAGCAAGAGATTGACCGAAACGGGGCTTTGGTGGAATTAGATCTGGCCAATTCCTTCAACTACGCCATGGCGGAATGGGGGGCCTCGCAAAAGGCACCAAAGACGCTCTTCGAGAAGATAATCCCATTGATCGAGGGACGGGCTGGTGATACAGATGTGAACCACCTGCAATGCTTCTCTCTGGCATACTGGGCAGTGGGCGACATCGCCCGCGCGCTTCAACTTCATGATGAGGCGGTCGCTCGGATCGCTATCGCACCAAGGACTGTATTCAGCGCGTGGTGTTACTTGTACCGTTCTCCAAAAGAGTTCAGATCAGACCTCGATGCGATGAGCGCCATGTTCAACACTGGTGCGGGTAGGCCGGCCTTTATTCGTGAGGCGCCTGGTCTTCCCTAGACCCCGCACCGTGTGAAGGCGACAAAAGTGGGCTGCGGGGGGAGACCGATCTCCCCGTCATGTATGAAGAGCAGACCAGTTTGCGGCGGGCTCGCGAGGGGATTGGCGGGTTGGGAATCGATCAGGCGTGAGCGCGGCTTCGCTGCGCTGGTTGATCTCCAAAATGCAGACAGATTGGCTTTTGGTTGGGCTAAAACCCTAGCTTGCCGCCCGAACCTATGCCCTGCTACTTTGCCAAATCGTTGAAAATAAATGGGAGCCACGAACCTCAACGGGTAACAGCGCCGGAAATCGTTCCCAATTTGCGTATATCTCTCATATATTCGATTATTTTGAGGCAATTTGGGGCCAAAAAACGTCAATTTGCGCCCAAATTCACCAATTTTCCACCGACTTTCGCGTATCTCCAGCGTCACATCTTCGCCTCCCGTCAGGCTGTTGGTTTCAGCAGATCGTGCACCTCGAACGTCACATTGTCCGTTTTCCGCCTCTGGCCTCTGGCGCGGAAATAGGCTAGCCTCAATGCATGATCTGGACCAATCCAGCCGAGATGGCGTTGAACGAGTTGACCCAGCAGCCGCTGGTGCGCTTCAGTGCGCTGGCGCTCAGCTCGATCTTCTTTCTGGTCGATCCCTTTGCCGCGATTGGCTCGTTTCTGGCGATTACTGAGGGCGCCAACGCTGCACGGCGCAAGCGCATGGCACGCAAAGGCGCGCTGACCTGCTTCATTGTGCTGACCAGCTTTGCCGTGGGCGGGCAGTTGATCTTCAGGCTGCTGGGCATCACTCTGCCGGCGTTTGAAATCGCTGGCGGGTTGATTCTATTACTGATTGGCCTGGATATGTTGGAGGCCAAGCGCTCGGCGACGCAGGAGGCCATGGGCGATACAGAGGAGGCCGCGCACAAGGAGGATGCCGGGATTGTGCCGCTGGGGATTCCCATGCTGGCCGGGCCAGGCGCGATTTCGTCGGTGATGGTGCTGGTGGGCCAGGTGCCGAGCCTGTGGCATTGGGAGATGGGTGCGATTCTGGGCTCCATTGCGCTGACCGCGTTGATCTCTTATTGGGTTCTCTCCGGGGCCGACCGGGTACGTGCGGTGATGGGCGAAACGGGTATTCGAGTGCTGGTGAGGGTGATGGGGCTGCTTCTGGTGGCGTTGGCCATGCAGTTTTTCGTCAATGGACTCACGGACTTAGGGCTGATTGCGCGCCGCTGAGAGCGAGTTTCCCACATTCCCACAGGCAGTGCACTTGCAATGTCACCGAATGGTTGCTATTCTCAGAAAGTTGCAACCGACCAGCAACGACACGGAATGTGTGTCGCTTGCAAACGAGAGCAGCATGTGCTACTCTTTAAAAGTTGCAGAACGAGAAGTAAAGCCTCCCGGTGGCCGTTTGGCCTGCCCCGTTGAGGGAAGTGGGAAGCAAGTTGTAATGCTAGTTCGTAGGGTCAGGTGAGGCAAGCGCCCCTGAACCACTGTAGGGAAACCCTCAGAGAACAAGCCATTGCAAGACCCAGGAGGAGACTCCTGTGAGCCTTAGCGGCTCAGGCGCGGTTTGCTGGTCGATCATTGATATTTTGCGCTGTGCGATGCTTTTGAACGGGATTTTCACCGGCCAGGCAGATCGAAATCAGCACGCGAGGAGCGGACCGCCAACGGTGAGTTGGAACGGCCTCGGGTGCGGGAAAAGATTGAGCTTGACATGAGGGATGAAGTTCGATATGTTTAGAAGGTTCGCGCAAAAAACGTCGGCAAACGCAGTGCAACGCGGTGCTGGTGAGCGCAACAAGTTCGAGGACAACTTGGTGTAACAGCCAAGCCTCGATCCCAAAGGGCGCCGCTTAGGTGGATGTCCCTCAAGGATCTTTGACAATTAGGTTGAACATGCCAGTCGTGAGAAAAGATCAGGTTTGGCTTGATCATTCTCACAAGTAAGGCATCATGTGTTTTCGAGCGCATGATGCAGCTGGACCCATCCGACCTCCGTCGGTTTGGGCGAAGCAAACAGTTTCAAACGAGAGTTTGATCCTGGCTCAGAATCAACGCTGGCGGCGTGCCTAACACATGCAAGTCGAACGAGAAAGTGGTAGCAATACCATGAGTAAAGTGGCGCACGGGTGAGTAACACGTGACT
>Ga0224530_1001394_pt1 | contig 12829 bp, 14 predicted proteins | sample CBST75metaG_FD_179873 | JGI IMG/M metagenome (GOLD analysis project Ga0224530, IMG submission 179873) | Peat soil microbial communities from Stordalen Mire, Sweden - C.B.S.T75 | ecosystem: Environmental > Terrestrial > Soil > Wetlands > Peat | place: Sweden: Norrbotten County, Stordalen Mire...
GAACGAAAGGCATCGCTGACAGACTCAGCGCCAGCAAAAGGGCAAGACGGCGAAAAGAATACATCGGTTTCGGGTTTCCTCCACGGGAGTACGGAAGCACACCTCGTCGGCGCTCCCCCCATATGGTATTAAACCACCTGGGGGGAGCCTTGTGGGTGAACCGGTACCTGATTGGACGCGCCGCCCGCCGTTTCGTGCCCCGATGCGCTACCTGATGTGCTATTTGATCGCGCCCACCCCGATGCAGCGGAGAAATGCTCTACGATGAAGGGCAACGGAGGATTGAACGAAGATGGGCCGTCTCTTTCTCGGATTCCTGCTCGGAATTGTGCTGCTTCCTCTCGTGGTATTCGGATGGTTCCGCCTGGGCAAGGTTCCGGTGGCAGTCGCCGATCCTCCATTCCCCCAGGAGCGTCTGATCACCAGCGTGCCCCTCAATGCCCGCATCCACCGGGAGATGGTCAAGACTCCGCCCATCCAAGCTGACGAGGACAACCTGGTTGCCGGCGCCCGTATCTATCGCGAACAATGCGCCGCCTGCCACGGTTTCCATGGCAAGCCTTCTTCCTTTGGCCAGCACATGTTCCCCGATGCCCCGCCTCTCTGGGAGAAGCACCACAACAACGACGTGGTCGGCGTCAGCGACGATCAGCCCGGCGAGACCTACTGGAAGGTGGCTAACGGTATCCGTCTGACCGGCATGCCTGCCTATACGGCCACGCTCTCTGAAACCCAGATGTGGCAGGTAAGCCTGCTGCTGGCCAATGCCGACAAACCCCTGCCCCCGGCCGCGCTCGATATTCTCCGTGGCGAACCGACGCCTCCTACTCCCACCCTTCATGCCAGGAAGAAGTAATCCACCCCATGCTGAAACCGGCATTCGGGTCGAGATGTTTTAGCTCAATCCGCATGCTTCGGAAAGGAAAGCTCCCATGAACGTGATCGACTCTCTGCGCAAGGGCCTGGGTTTTCTCCTTATGAGCTTCGGCGTTTCCAGCCCGGCAAGAAAACCGCGCCCCACCGCCAAGCCCGCACCCAAGCCAGAATCCGGCAAATAATCGAACTCCGAAAGATTTCTGTATCCCTTGCCCTCCATTCACTCTCGAATGGAGGGAGCATGAAACATGCAGGGCAATCGCACTTGGATATTCGCCTGAGGGATAAGTGGAACAGGCTTTCGATACGAGTCCAATCGTCGTTGTTTTGAAAGGGCACGGCTTCAGCCGTGCCCTTTCAAAACAATCCAAATGCGATTGCCCTGAGGAAACTTGGTCCGAATTCTTCCACGAGGTTTCATCACCATGTCTGCAGAAAAGGGAAAGAGCTTCCTGCGTGCGTTTTTTGATTTTTTCATCCTCTTCAGCGGAATTTCGACGTCGTCCAACCTCACCCGTACGCAGGGGCGGCCGGTGAAAAAGCGTGGCTTGTTCCTCTTTCGCAAAAGCGAGAAGAAATGAGCACTGATATGGAGAAAGAAAGACCATTCCCGGCCAGGAAATACTTGAGGCCCTCTAGTCCGGATCGAATGTGCAGCAGCAGAATATAGGGCCGTCCGGTGGAAGCGGATACCACTGTGTGCACCTTATTACAAATTTCTACAGAATCGACACAATTCACAATTCCTGACGCCGGGCACGTTGACAGTTCGCTACGCCAATGCGTCGAACACCTACAACTCTTTACGAATGCCTCACGTTTCCTGACCGCGTTCCCAGGACAACGCTCATAGGGGCCAGTACAGGTGATCTTTTCGTTCTTACGCAGTCTAACGCAGAACGAAGAAGTACTACATGCTGTCTATCCCCCTTGCGTCGCTGCCGACCATTTTCGGTACTTCGCGACATAGCGAGAAGTGCATGATTCGATCTATTTGACTCTGGCTTATTAGCCCGTGGTGAAAGCCGTGTTTTGAAAGGGCACAGCTTTAACTGTGCCGTAAGTGCCGCATAATCAGCGGGGCTTTAGCCCCCGAGGGACGTTTTTCGGCTCATTTGGACTTATGCCACAGGCTGTTATGGCAGACAAGATGACACTGTAGCTTTTGGTCACCGGGCCTGTCGGTCGGTAGCTCTAGTTTCGTTCAGCTATTCCACTTTAGTAGAACCGTCTTGGAGATGAATAACCGTGCAAGAATCAACCTCTCGTCCCACTTCAAAGCGTCCGACAGTCCGACGCGCCGTATTCGTCTTTCAGGCGTCAAATCGCACTCATAGAAGATTTCTTCATCGTTGGAATCGTATCCTTGCCGTACCTGCCTGCGCATTTCTGCTCTCGCTTGTTGTCCCCGCGGTTGCAATGGCTCAGCAACAGATTGCGCTGGCGTCGACTGCCGGCGATGCCCTTCCAGATGCCCCTCAGCCTCAGACAGAGGTGCAACAGGCTGCAGAACAGTCGAAGACCATAGATGGCGATGCCAGCATCGCAGGAATAGTCCAGGACACGACCGGAGCACTTATTGCTGGGGCGCAAGTGACCCTTATGCAAAGAGACGGAAGAAATCTACTCACCGTGGTATCTGGAGCAAACGGTGACTTCGCATTTACGAAGTTGCCGGCCGGGTCATATCTCGTTGTTGTCAATGCGATGGGGTTTGCCCCGTTTACGTCTGAAGCTATCACTCTTTCGCCGCTTCAGCCGTTCATCCTCCCGAACATTACCCTCAACGTTGGCGCAGATGTCACCGAAGTGACAGTTCGCCCGACAGAAGTCATTGCTGCCGAACAGATGAGGCAGGAAGAAAAGCAACGGGTCCTTGCCATCATTCCCAACTTCTACGTCAGCTACGAGCACGATGCTGTCCCGATGACATCGAAACAGAAGCTGTCTCTCGCAATGCACGACACATTCGACTGGACCTCATTCATCGGCATCAGCGCATCGGCAGGCATCCAACAGGCGAACAACTCCTACAAGGGATACGGGCAGGGAGTCGCCGGTTATGGCAAGCGCTGGGGATCACAGTTTGCCGACGGCCGTTCGAGCGACTTTCTCGATCACTACGTCTTCGCATCCCTGTTTCATCAGGATCCGCGATACTTCTACCAGGGAACGGGGACAAAAAAATCTCGCCTCTTCCACGCGGTAAGCAGCGCGTTTGTCGCCCGTAGCGACAGCGGAAAGACGATGCCCAACTACTCTTACCTCCTGGGTACGATGTGTTCCGGCGCGCTCTCGAACGCATACTACCCCAGTGCGGATCGAGGTGCGAGCCTTGTGTTCGTCAATGCTGGTCTTGGGATCGCGGGAAGGGCAGGCGGAGCGGTCGTGCAAGAGTTCCTCGGAAAGCGGCTGACAAAGAATGCATCGAAAGCAGCGCCATCCGACCTCGCACCGCCGTCCACTCCCGGAACCACTCGGTCTGATCCAGCACCGGTGAGCCAGCCGAGCGCATCCGATAGTGGCAAACCCTCGAACTAGAGGAATTCACCACGGGGTGTGCCTCACCGACCCCGTGGTGATCGAGAGACTCCGACGCTTCTCTGGCCGCGCCCTCTGGGCAGGAGAGCAACCCAACTTGACGCGCCCGCGCTTGACACAACCGTCCCCAACCATGAAACTTTGGAACATTGGGCGCGGTCGCGCCTGCACCCGCCCGTTCGGGGGAGAGGCGGAAGGAATCAGGTGAACGGACCGAAAGCAGAACGGCGGAGTTTCACTCTAAGTTCCACCATGGAGAGCGTAAGCGAAGTGGAGGCTGCCGCTGACCGGCTGGCCTGCGAAGCAGGCCTGGACGAGGATCAGCGCTTTCACATAACCATGGCTGTCCGCGAGGCTGCGGTCAACGCGGTTCTCCATGGCAACGAATACGACCCCGCCAAACGCATAACCGCCAGCTTTGAAAATACCGGCAGTGCGCTGGTCTTTACCATCTCCGACCAGGGCAAAGGACTGGACCCGGCCACCCTGCCCGATCCTTTGGCCCCGGAGAATCTTTTGCGCGGCACCGGCCGTGGCATCTTCCTCATCCGCTCCTTCATGGATGAGGTAAACTTTCGTCAATTGCATCCCGGTACAGAGTTGACGCTGATTAAACATCTGTCGCCGGCTGAAGAGATAAGATAAGGCACTTGAGCGGAGAGCTCCGGCATCTGTCGATTGCCGGTTCTTCCCGCCGGAGATTCATGCAGGACGGGTCCTTCCCGCCAGGTGAACCGATAAAGTGCTATAACCGTAGTACCAACAAGGAGGATTTTCCGTGGCACTGACAATTGCTTCCCGTGAAGTGGACGGCGTAACCGTTCTCGACCTCAGCGGGCGGATCACCCTGGGCGAGGGCAGCGTGCAGTTGCGCGACGCCGTTCGCAATCTGATCGGCAAAGGGCAGAAGAACATTCTGCTCAACCTGGGCGATGTGAATTACATCGATAGCTCGGGTTTGGGCGAACTGGTGAGCGCTTTCACCACGGCCAAGAATCAGGCCGCCGAGGTGAAGCTCCTCAACCTCACCAAGAAAGTTCACGACCTGCTCCAGTTGACCAAGCTCTACACCGTTTTCGACATCAAGGACGACGAAGCCAGCGCTATCGCTTCCTTCAAGTAAGTCGTTCCCGCCCCCTACGGGCTGAATGCAAGAAGCCCCGGCCACGGCCGGGGCTTCTTGCATATCAGTTTCAGTCGAGTTTATGCCAGCACACCCATCGGTTCCGGCATTCCCTCAAGCGGCGCAGCCACCGGCACAATCTCCGGCACAGCGACTCCTGTGGGTTGCGCCTGTACATGTGCCCCGCGCGTCAAGCTGTGAACGAAGTGATACGGCGGCCACGGCCCGGAAACCTGCATCTGGCACTCCCGCATCAGCGCGCTGGTCGACAGGAACTTGTTCTGGTAGCGCTCCACGTACTTGCGGTCGATCAGGTGCGAAATATCCAGCACCATCTTCCCGCTTTCCGTAAGCCTGCAACTTACCTCTTCATCCAGAGGCATGAACAAGCGGTGCATCTGGAAACTCACCGCTCGGGCGCGCGTCTGGCGCTCCCGCTGCCGCGTCGCATTCTCGCGCAGGTTGGTGAGGTACTCCCACCCGCCCCGCTCGCCCGGCATAGGCTTTTCCGCCGCGTGCCCGCAACTGCCGTCGACAACCACCTTCAAATGCATCTCGGTTTTGCCGCGCAGCTTGTCGATATTGCTTAGAAACTGCCGTTGGTTGGAGCGAATCGACTTGCGTAAAGCCTCGTCGTCGCCAAAGACCGTTCCAAAGCGAAAGGGCAACACGGTGGAATGTTGGAAACAGTCACCAATCACCCGTGCATGGTCCACTCCCGACTTCTGGTTCAAAACATCCGCCGGGTTATGTTCGCTCACGACGATTGCCAGATCGCTGGCGGGATAAAGAAACACTTGGTTGCCGCTTACGCCGAAAACAGATTCAAGCGGGACTGGCTTACGATGACGAGATAATTCCGGAAACGCTTGCTTTTCGCCGATGCAGTAGGCATACCATGCCATGACGAGACACTCCGTGCGCGTGCGCCGGTAAGCGCCGCTCGTTGGTGAAACTCTGTGAACGTGGGAAAAGCTGCATATGCATAGTGGGCATAAGATCGGGAAGTTACGAGCTTGCCCGATATCAACATAGGCGAATAGTAGCCCCCCGAAAATACGACTGGCAACAGCGCACATCACCAACATCAGGAAAGGAAGCAGAACCACTCACATTAGTATTTGCATAAGTGAAATACCAGTTGACAGGACCAAAACATGTACCCTTTTAGACAGATTTACCTGTTTGGCGCACCAACTGCTCAAATGTGAGTCCTGCTCGCTTTTGCCGCAGGGCTGCCCAGGCGCAACCGCCAGCGGCTGCCGAAGCCACGCTCTTTCCATCCCTGTAGTTTTCGGATTAGGAACTGTTTCTAACTTCAGCCCCTAACTCCTGGGCCCGGCACCCGGTCTTCCCACTATCGGCCTCCGCCGCAATTTTCTCTATCTTTTCGAACTTGCCCATAACTTAAACAAACATTCCCTCACACTTTCAAGGCAGAACCCGGCGGATGTGCAAATAAAGAACGATGTTCAGCACCACCGAGACCGCCAGCAGAACCAGCGCGACGAAAGCGAAGGTGTTCACTTTGTTGCTGACTGTTTTCAGGTCTTCCAGCAGTTCCTGCTGTTCCAGCGTGTTGCGGTCGGTGGCCTCGCGCACCATCTCCAACTGGTCTTCCACCCTCTTCAGAGAGCTGTTCTGCTCCATGACCTGGTCGCGCAGTTCGCGGTGCCCGGTCTGAAGCTCGGCCAACCCGTCTTCGAGAGGCGCCAGATTCACCGGTGTGGGCTGGACCGCATGCGGGCCAAGGATATTTGAGACCGTGGTCGCAACATTGCCATCCAGGAGGGGCAGAATCCTCTGCACAAACGGCATCGCCAGCCGCAACGCACCCACTGCCCGCTGGAATCCGTTCATCGGTTGGCTGGACTGGCCCGTTTCCGGCGCGGTGGTCAAGGCGCGACCTACCCCAGGCGCAGGCCGGTGGGGAGGCGCGTCCTGCCGCTCTTCGGCCTGCGGGGCGCTGACACCCCCCACCGGCAACGGCGACCCCACGGCGCGCTTGCGCAGCTCGCCCGGATGACCCGGCTGGTGGTCAGAGTCTTGCAGTCCGAGACCCAGTGAATCGTTCATGCACTTCCTTCCTCATTAAATATAAAGGGGATTGCCGCCGATAGAACGAATTTCCGCAGGAGCGGGTTGCCGCGCCGGTCTTCCGGCCAGATGATTCCCTCCCTCTGCCACCTACCCTCGGTTTCACGTATTCTCATTCTCAGGAGACGTACTTGAAACCCGACTTAGCCCGTACGGTGCGCAATCTGCAACGCAATGTCCTCGCCGGCGTCATCACCATCGGCCCCTTGTTTGTCACTTGGCTGGTCTTCAGCTTTCTTCTCGGCAGCTTGGCCAAGGCCGGCTTGCCGGCGGTGCGACTGTTCGCCACCATCTTTCCTGAGACGTGGCTCGACCAGCCCTGGCTGCAGTCCACCCTGGCCGTCGTGCTCACCTTGGTGGCGCTCTACGTGCTCGGCCGGCTCACCTCCCTGGTCATCGGACGGCAGACGCTCAACCTCTTCGAGGCACTGCTCGATCGCCTGCCTTTTGTGGCCAAAGTCTACACCTCGGTGCGCCAGTTGTTGGACTCGATGATGGCCAAAAAAGAGTCGAGCCAGCGCGTCGTGCTCGTCGACTTTCCCCTGCCGGGGCAAAAGAGCATCGGCTTCCTGACCCGTACCCTGCTGGACTCCACCACGGGCATCGAGTTGGCCACCGTTCTGCTGCCCAACGCCATCAACCCTACTTCGGCGTTCCTGCAGGTGCTGCCGCTGGACCGTGTGGTCGAGACCGACCTGACCATGGAACAGGCCATGAGCATGCTGATGACGGGCGGCGCGGTCAGCCCGGAGACCATTCGCTATTCGCAGCCGGCGCCAAAGTTGCCGGAGGAAGTTGCACCGCTCGCGCCTTCGGCTTAGGACTGCCGTTGTCGATGCTTGATTGGTGGGATTCCTGGATGGCCCGGGCCTGAAGGCCCTGTCAATAGGCGGAGGTACAACTGTAATATTCAGAGCGAATCCAGAGTCGATGGCTCTCGAATGCAGGGCGCTTCGAGTCGACGCGGCAGATAGAGCATTTTTCTCATCGGTGTAGAGCGAGCGTGGACCGGGAAGTCCACGCTACAGCCGACCAGGAGGTCGGAGTTACAAGTACTTGCAACGGGAAGACTTGAGAGCAAGTCGCAACACCCTATTCGACGACATCCTCTGCGACCAGTTCCTCGCCCACAGTCTCGCTCTCTTGCGTCACCTTGCGCAGGCTCACGTGTTCGAACTGCGCCCAAATCAGGCCGATGGGGATGATACCCACGAAGGTAACCAATAGCAGCATAGCGGCGCAGGCGGTCGCCGGTTCCCAGGCCACACCGAAGAAACCATAAAGGGCAGCAGCCACGATGCCGATCTGCGTAAACCATCCCAGAATGGGCAGTTGGAAGATGCTGGCTCCGCCGCTGGCCATCATCATCAGGACGCACTTGGAAGGAGTAATGGCTGCCAGTTCCGGGCTGGCGACAAATGCCCGCATCGTAGCGAAATACGAAAGCGCGATCAGCACCCACATCGCCAGAGAAAGCGAGGCAGTGACGGCAAAATCGGAAAACGAGTGCATGATGTCGAGCCCGGAGCGAAACGTGTTGACCTTATGCGCAACGGCTTGGCCGAGCTTCTTCGAAATCAGGCCAAAGGCGTCTCCCAGAAAAGCGGCCACAAAGCCGCCCGCCAGGCGCACCGCCACCAGGAAGAGCGCTGCCAGCACCGTGATCACCACTCCACTGTAGCGGGCCACGGCGGCGGGGCCGACAGGCGAATGGTGCATCCACACGGAGAGAAGGGCGGAGTGGCTGGTGGCTTTCAATATCTCCGTATCGGGGATCCACAGCATGGCCACCGAGAAGATCACCGCCATCGAGCCAAAATCGCAAAGCCGCTCCACAATATAAACGGCGATCTGGTTGCTGACCGACAGGCCGGTCTTCTTGGAGACCAGGAAAGGACGAACTGGGTCGGCAATGCGGCCGATCAAGGCCACGGCCGTGAAACCGATGACCTGGGTTCCCAAGAGCGAAAAGAGCGGGACTTTTTTGTTGTGGCGGAGCAGGATGGCCCAGCGTGCAGCGCGAAAGGCATAGGCCAAGAGGATGCAGCCAAAACCGAAGGCAATCGCCCACCAATTGGCCAGCGCCAGTTGCGACCGGAAAACGCCAAAGTCGAAGTGTATCCTGTTGCGTCCCCACACAAACAGTGCCACCAGCGCCGCCAGCACCACCAAACCCAGAACCAAATGACTCTTTTTCAAGCGTTCTCCGTCCCTAAGGTACAAATATCTTTCTATTTTACGATCTTGCCATGAACGGCTGGTTGAATGAAGAGTCTTATTCACAAAATCAGCAAGTTAGCTTCCGCTTCGCGGAAATCGCGAGTTAGCGGGTTGGCGGCAGCTCATTCCAGCGGTAACTGGTCGTGGCGAGTGGGGTTGCTCCCCATGAACGGGGGGTCGATGGGTGGAATTCAGGGAGTTGGCTTGATGCGGGAAGCGACCGCCGTCGCGGCTGCCTTGCGCGCCTGCGCCTCTCTGGCCAGCACGCGGCGATTGAATTCGTGAATCACGCGGGCCACGTAGGCGCGGGTCTCGTGGTAGGGGGGAATCCCATTGTATTTCGTTACCGCGGCCGGTCCCGCGTTGTAGGCGGCGAGGGCCAGCGCCAGGTTGTCGTGGTAGCGGGTCAGGAGCGAATCCAGGTAGGTGGAGCCTCCGCGCACATTTTCGTCGGGTTTGAAGCTGTCTTCGACGCCCATGTCCGTGGCGGTTTTGGGCATCAACTGCATCAATCCGCGTGCCCCGGCACGGCTTTGAGCGTGCGCGTTGCCGCCGCTCTCCGCCTTGACCAGGCTGGACAGCAGGTCGACATCCAGGTTGTGCGCCTGTCCCGCCGTGGCCAGCATCTCGGCCAGGTCGACCGGGGAGAGCTTTGTATCCGCCTTGGCCTTGCTGCCGTCCAGCGCTCCAGGCGTGACTTTCGCGGCCGGCAAATCGGGAACCGTCTCAACCGCCGCAATCTCTTCGGGGCGGAGATCCTGGTAATTGTCTTCGCCTGCGCTCAGATAGACTCGCACGTGGTCCTGGAAAGCGACGTGATGGTCGCAGCGAATCTCAAAGCCGTTCTGCAGCTTAACTTGCTCAGCCGCATGTCCGCACGTGCCCGCCGCGGCCAGAAACGCCACGCCTGCCCATGCCGCTGCTGTGCTGAAGAACCTTTCCCGCATTCCCAAACCCACTTCCCCGTCACCCTAAAGACGTTTGACTGGCAACGGACGCTCGCTGCTTCACTGCTGCTTCCAATATCACAGCCACGCCATCGTCGTCGTTGTCCGGCGCCAGCTTCCATCCCTGCATCCTGGCCATGATGCGCAACTTCAACGCTGCATTGCCCATGATGACGCCCTGCCCGGCCCACTGGAGCATATCCACGTCGTTCCAGTTGTCGCCTATCGCCATCACTTCCTTGCGGTCCACGCCGAGCCGGTCCGCGAGACGCATCAGAGCTCGTCCCTTCGAGACACCGAGGGGCAACAGGTCCAGGATCGCCAGATCGCGCGCCGGATACTCGGTCGGTATGCACTCGCATGCTCCGCTCCACGGACTGTCCTTGAGCGCCTTTTCGGCCTTGCGCATCTTGCTCAACCCGCCCGCCACCATGCCCTGAATCGGATCTTCCCCGTCCAGGAGCGCATTCTCGAGCGGTCGCACCACCACGATGGCGTCGCGGTTGGCTTCGACCCACCGCGCAATCCGCCCATGCGCCTGCGCCAGGTCTTCGACCACCAGCTCACCCTGCCCCGGCCGGTCGAAGGTAAACACCATCGCACCGAAGCCCCGCAGCAAGCCGCACAAACCGCGCGCCACCCTCGACTCCATCCGGCAACGGTCGATCGACTCTCCGCCCAGGGTACGGGTGACTGCCCCGTTCGATGTGATCAGGGGCATATCCGAGGGCATACCTACCCCCTCCAGCAGAGGTGTCGTGTAGGCGGTGCGCCGGCCGGTGGCGATGGCCACGGTGATGCCCGCCTGCTGTGCGGCTCTAAGGGCCTGCGCATTGCGTTCGCTGATCCCCTGCGTAAAGGTTGGAAGCAGGGTGCCGTCCATGTCGATTGCTACCAGCCGAACCGGAGGGTGCATATCCCCAGTGTACCGGGAGTCACCCATGTCTAAACAGTGGCTTGCCTGGTTGCCGATTTACACTAAAAGGCTAGGAGTTCGATATTTTTCATGGATAAGTTTGTCATTCGCGGCGGCAATCCGCTGGTTGGAACCATTCGTGTGTCCGGAGCCAAGAACTCGGCGCTTCCCTGCATGGCCGCTGCCATCCTCACCGAGGACGAAGTCACTCTCGAGAACATTCCGCAAGTCCGGGACATCGAGACCGAGCGGAGGCTGCTGATGTCGATGGGCGCCGAGGTCGAGTTGGGCCACGGCAGCGCGGCGCATCGCACCACCATCAGTTGCCGCACCCTTTCCGACCCTGTGGCCAAATACGAGATCGTCAAGACCATGCGCGCCAGTTCCCTGGTGCTGGGGCCGCTGGTGGCGCGGGCAGGCATGGCGCGGGTGGCCATGCCGGGGGGATGCGCCATCGGGGGCAGGCCCATCGATCTGCACATTCGAGGCCTGGAAAAGATGGGCGCGACTATCGTTCAGGAACATGGCTACCTGGAGGCGCGCGCGGAAAAGCTCAGAGGGGCGCACCTGGTCTTCGACAAGATTACGGTGACCGGAACCGAGGATCTGCTGATGGCCGCGGTACTTGCCGAGGGCGAAACCCTGATGGAGAATTGCGCCCGGGAGCCCGAAGTGACCGACCTGGCAGCGCTGCTGACGGCGATGGGCGCGAAAATTGAGGGGGCCGGGACTGCGACGATCCGTGTACAAGGCGTAAGCAGCCTGCACGGAGCGCACTATCGCATCAATCCCGACCGGATCGAAGCGGGGACCTTTCTGATCGCCGGGGCCATTACGGGCGGGGACCTTACGGTGGCCGCCTGCAACCCCTCTCATTTGAGCGCTTTGATCTCAAAACTGGGAGAAGCAGGCGTGCGCGTCGATCTGCTTGGACCGGACAGCGTTCGCGTGCGCGGAGCCGAACGTCTACGCGCGGCCGACATTTCTACCGAAGAGTATCCGGGATTTCCCACCGACATGCAGGCGCAATACATGGCGCTCGCTACGCAGGCCGAAGGCGTGAGCGTGGTGCGTGAAAACATCTTTGAAAACCGCTTCATGCACGTACAGGAACTGGTGCGCATGGGCGCCAATATCAAGGTGGACGGCCGTACTGCCACCGTGCGCGGACCGGCCAAGCTCTCCGCTGCTGCCGTGATGTGTTCTGATCTGCGGGCTTCCGCTTCGCTGGTTCTGGCCGCACTGGTGGCCGACGGCGAGTCGATCCTGGACCGCGTTTATCACATGGATCGCGGTTACGAGCGGATCGAGGAGAAACTGCAGGGCGTGGGTGCCCAGATCCGGCGATTGGGCAATCTCTTCCCGGCTAAGGAAGAGGACGCCGCGGCGGATTGAGGCGCGGCGCTCAGCGCCAACTGACCGCCAGATGCCAACGCAGGCCGTGGTGCGCCGTCTTGAGCAAGACCCGTTCATATTCGCGAAGCTCGATCAGGACCGGCTGCGTCTCCGAACCGAGGGCAGCCGGCGTACCCACCAGAACATCGATCAAGGCGCGCACCGTAAGCAGGCCTTCGGAAGGGTCAAACCATTGCGGTTGAGGAAGATGGGACGTCCACCCCGGGTTGCCCATCCCCTGCTCCAGCAATAGGGCCATGGAATTCTCGTCCGCGGAAAAGAACTCCAGGAGGGAGCGCACATTCTGGTGTTCCGCGAGCCGTTCCAGGGAGTCTTCATTGCGGGCCAAAGCATGGCCGTTCACGAAGATATCGAAGCCCGGGTCTTCGCCCTCAACGACAATATATAAGCTAGCTGCCATGGTCTTGAGTTTAGTAAATAGTAAAGAAGGATAGTTAAATAATTGAAACGGTCATCCAATCAATCAATGGACCAGCTGCCGCGGGTTGGTTACTTATGTGTAGTCATCCGTGCAGCCAATGATACGAAAGCGTTATGGAAATGCGGTGGAAATCATCGATTCTAGTAAAGAGCAATTGTCTAGGCTGAGGTGGGTGACGTGGACTGGAGCAAACTTCCTGACGTGGGAGCGGTGGCGCTGCTGGTGTGCGCGTTCGCGTCAGTGGAGCGCCACAACCATACGCAGGTGAGCAG
>Ga0224530_1001396_pt1 | contig 12820 bp, 11 predicted proteins | sample CBST75metaG_FD_179873 | JGI IMG/M metagenome (GOLD analysis project Ga0224530, IMG submission 179873) | Peat soil microbial communities from Stordalen Mire, Sweden - C.B.S.T75 | ecosystem: Environmental > Terrestrial > Soil > Wetlands > Peat | place: Sweden: Norrbotten County, Stordalen Mire...
CCTTTATTTTTTCTTGACCGGTTTATTTTGCAGATAATTTTTAACCTGCCCGGAATCAATGCATTCAGAAGACCATCCATAGGAAGAGATAGCCTGTGTGGCCCTGAGCCACTGCCGGGTGGCGCAGGTCTCGCTTCCGAGACCTGGGATTCATATGCGATGGAGGTCCACATCCATGATGCCCTCCGCCGTTTGTGCAACCACAGCTTATTTTTCGCGATCCAGGTCTACCGGCAAAGAACGCGATACCGATCTATAGCTATCAAATGAAACAGCCTCCAGCTACCAGTTAAAAGCTGGTAGCTGGAGGCTGTTTTTATTACAAACTACCGGTTCTTGGCGACTTCTTCCACGGTGATGGGGTCGAGGAAGGGCATGGAGGCGCGGAGCTGCTTGCCAACGACTTCGACCGGGAGCTTGGCTTCGGCTTCACGGAAGGCCAGAAACTCCTTGCGGCCGGAGTTCTGGTCGGCCAGGAAGCGCTTGGCGAATTCGCCGTTCTGGATTTCGGTGAGGATCTGCTTCATCGCCTTGCGGCTCTCGTCGTTGATGACGCGCGGCCCCGAGACGTAGTCGCCCCACTCGGCGGTGTCGCTGATGGAGTAGCGCATGTAAGCCAGGCCGCCGCGATAGATGAGATCGACAATCAGCTTGAGTTCGTGCAGGCACTCGAAGTAGGCGCTTTCCGGCTGATAGCCGGCCTCGACCAGAGTGTCAAAGCCCGCCTTGATGAGCGCGCTGACGCCGCCGCAAAGCACGGCCTGCTCGCCGAAGAGATCGGTCTCGGTCTCGTCCTTGAATGTGGTTTCCAGCACTCCGGCGCGGGTGCAGCCGATGCCCTTGAGATAGCTGAGGCAGAGGGCGTGCGCCTTGCCGGTGGCGTCCTGGTGAACCGCGATCAGTCCGGGGACGCCGCCGCCTTCGATGAAGACTTCCCGAACGCGATGGCCGGGAGCCTTGGGTGCGGCCATGCCCACGTCAATGCCCGCGGCCGGCACGATGGTCTTGTAGTGGATGTTGAAGCCGTGCGCGAACATGAGCAGCTTGCCGGCGGTCAGGTTGGGGCCGATCTCGTCGGCATAGAGCTTGGCCGCGGTCTGATCCGGGACCAGGACCATCACCACATCGGCCCACTTGGTGGCCTCGGCAACGGTGGTCACTTCCAGGCCGGCCTTCTGCGCTTTGGCGATGGACTTCGAGGTGGGCGCGAGGCCGACCTTCACCTGGACGCCTGAGTCCTTGAGGTTGAGGGCGTGGGCGTGACCCTGGGAGCCGTAGCCGATGATGGCTACCTTCTTGGCTTGGATGAGGGAGAGGTCGGCATCGTGATCGTAATAAGTCTTCGCCATGATTTTCTCTTTTTTCCTTTGCTTGCGGGTTTAAGGTTTGGTTCGATGTGTTTCTGGCAGTGGCTGGCGGGCGGGACTATTCCGGCTCGACGGCGGTGCCATCTTCAAAGTTTTCCCTGGCCTCGATATCCGCCACGGGGAGCTCGGCTTCGCCTGTTTCCATGGCCCGGAGAACGCGGCTGGTGTGCTGGCCGCGGCGCATGGTCAATTTGCCGCTGCGGCAGATTTCCAGAACCCGGCCATCGGTCTCATTGAGCATCTGGATGAGACCTTCGATCTTGCTCTCGACGCCGGTAATTTCAATCATCAGCGATTCCGGCGCCAGGTCAACGATGCGGGCGCGGAAAACCTCGACCAGCTCGAAGATGTAAGAGCGTTCGCTGGGCGGGGCGGCTACCTTGATCAGCGCCAGTTCGCGGGTGACGGCCGGGGTCTGGCCGATATCGTCCACATCGACCAGATTCTCCAGTTTATACAAGCTGGCCCGGATGCGGTGGCCGGCTTCGGCTGAGGCGTCGGCGACCATAGTCATGCGCGACAGGCCGGCGCGCTCGCTGCGCCCCACGGTGAGCGAGACAATGTTGATGTTCAGGCGGCGGAAGAGCGAGGCCACGCGCGTGAGCACGCCGGGCCGGTCTTCAACGTAGGCGACGAATGTATGCAGCATGACTTCTCCAGTGGTCAGTTGACAGCTAACAGCTAACAGTTTTGGTTTCTTCAACTGTCCACTGTTAGCTGGCAACTGTCAGCTTTCTTACTTGTCGTCCGGCGATTCCACCAGCGGGTCTTTGCCGGGACGGCGGATCATCTCGTGCAGTGCATTGCCGACAGGAATCATCGGGTACACCGACTCTTCCTTTTCGACCATGAAGTTGAGCAGGAACGTGCCGGGCGCGGAGCGTGCTTCCTCAACCGCGGAAGCTACTTCGGCGCGGGTGCGGACCGCGCGTCCCTTGATGCCGTGGGCGTCGGCCAGCTTCACGAAGTCGGGGCTGACCAGCGGGGTCGATTCGTAATTGCGTTCGTAGAAGAACTCCTGCCATTGGCGAACCATGCCCAGATAGCCGTTGTTGATAATGGCGATGTTGATCTTGATGCCTTCCTGGGCGATGGTCGAGAGTTCAGCCGAAGTCATCTGGAAGCCTCCGTCGCCAGCCACCACCCACACTTCCTTGTCCGGGCAGGCGAATTTGGCGCCAATGGCCGCGGGCAGCGCGAATCCCATGGTACCCAGGCCGCCGGAGGTGATCAGCGTGCGCGGCTGTTCGTGATGGTAATACTGCGCCTCCCACATCTGGTGCTGGCCCACGTCGGTGACCACGATGGCGTTGCCGCCGGTGATGCGCCAGATGTCGTGAATGACGTGGGCCGCGTAGAGGTGGCCGGAGTCGGGCAGGTTCTTGATGTCGCGAACGGCCGCGTCGCCCTTGATGCTGTCGATGGTCTTGAGCCAGGCTGCGCCGTCGCGGCTGGGAATGCGGGGCAGCAGCTGCTCGAGCACCTCGCGCAGATCGCCCATCAGGGGAATGTCAACCTTGATGTTCTTGTCGATCTCGGCGGGGTCCACCTCAATGTGAATTTTCTTGGCCTTGGTTGCATAGGTTGCAATCGTGCCGGTGACGCGGTCGTCGAATCTCATGCCGCAGGCGATCAGCAGGTCGGCTTCCTGGATTGCGTGGTTGACCCAGGCCTCGCCGTGCATGCCCATCATGCCCAGGTTGAGCGGGTGCGAAGCAGGGAAGGCGCCGAGGCCCAACAGTGTGAGGGCCACGGGAATCTGCGCGCGCTCGGCCAGGGTGCGCACCTGTTCCTCAGCGCCCGATTCAATAATGCCGTGCCCGGCCAAGATGACGGGCCGCTTCGCATGGCGGATCAGCTCGGCGGCCTGCTCCAGGCCGGAGTCTTCGATTTTGCGCATGGGGTGCGGACGAACCGGGCGCGGCTTGGCGGCTTCAAAGTCAAAGATGGCCGTGCCCTGCTGCGCGTCCTTGGTAATGTCCACCAGCACCGGGCCGGGACGCGCCGATTTGGCGATCTGGAAGGCGTAGCGGATCGCCGGGGCAATGTCCTCCGTGCGATTGATGAGGAAGTTATGCTTGGTTACCGGCAGGGTAATGCCGGTAATGTCCACTTCCTGGAACGCGTCGGTGCCCAGCACCTTGCTGGAGACGTTGCCGGTGATGCAGACGATCGGAATCGAATCCAGCATGGCGGTGGCGATGCCGGTGACCAGATTTGTTGCTCCGGGCCCGCTGGTGGCGATGGCCACGCCCACCTTGCCCGAGGCGCGGGCGTAGCCGTCAGCCATGTGCGAGGCGCCCTGCTCGTGGCGCACCAGGGTGTGGTGAATGGGAAACTTGCGCAGCGCGTCATAGACCGGCAGAATGGCGCCGCCGGGGTAGCCGAAGACATCCGTGACACCCTCGCCGACCAGCGTGGCCCACACAATCTCCGCCCCGGTCAGGCGCGTGGGAGTGGTGAGATGGGCATTCGACGGTTGCGTGTTGGCATTGCTTCCCATGGGAAACTCCTTTGTAGAGATCAGGGGTCAGAGATCAGTAGTTCTTGGGCCTTCCACCAGCGGCGTTAGCGAGTCAGCGTTCCAACTCCGCAAACTCCGCTAGCTCCGCTAACGGCAAACTCCGCTGTCATTTCGCTTTCAGCCAGCCGGCTTCATCGTGCTTTGCTTCAAATGCGTCCAGCGCCGCTTCATGACGCAGGGTCAGGCCGATGTCGTCGAAGCCTTCCAGAAGGCAGAACTTGCGGAACGGATCGACGTCGAAGCTCGCCTTGAAACCCTGGCTGTCGGTCACCGTCTGGTCTTCCAGAGATACGGTCAGCTTGTAGCCGGGGATGGTCTTGGCGTTCTGGAGCAGCTTGGCAACCTGTTCTTCGCTCAGGCGCACCAGCACAATGCCGTTCTTGCCTGCGTTCGAGAAAAAGATGTCGGCAAAGGTGGGGGCAATGACCGCGCGGAAGCCGTAGTCCGAGAGCGCCCAGGCCGCATGTTCGCGGCTGGAGCCGCAGGCGAAGTTCTTTCCGGCGATGAGGATTTGAGCACCCTTGTAGTGCGGGTCGTTCAACTCAAATTCCGGGTTGGGGTCGCCAGACGCCGTGCGCCGCCAGTCGAAGAACAGAAATTCGCCGTAGCCGGTGCGCTCGATCCGCTTCAAAAACTGCTTCGGTATGATCTGGTCCGTGTCAACATTCGTCCGGTCCAGCGGCGCGGCCAGTGCTGTGAGTGTGCGAAAGGGTTCCATTATGCCTTTACCTCCGGCTTAGCCAGTTCGTTTACTTTCCAGTTGCGGATGTCCACAAAGTGGCCGGTAATGGCGGCGGCGGCGGCCATCTCCGGGCTTACCAGGTGCGTGCGTCCGCCGCGTCCCTGGCGGCCTTCGAAGTTGCGGTTGCTGGTGGCGGCGCAGCGCTCGCCCGGTTGCAGTACGTCGGGGTTCATGGCCAGGCACATGGAGCAGCCCGGCTCGCGCCACTCGAATCCCGCCTCGCGGAAGATGCGGTCCAGACCCTCTTGCTCGGCCTGTGCCTTCACCGCCTGCGAGCCGGGAACCACCATCGCGCTCACGTGGGTCGAGACTTTGTATCCCTTGGCAACGCGAGCAGCGGCGCGCATGTCTTCGATGCGCCCGTTGGTGCAGGAGCCGATGAAGACGCGGTCGATGCTCACATCTTCAAGCTGCGTGCCGGCCTTAAGGTCCATGTATTCCAGTGCGCGTTCAAAGCCCTTGCGCTCAATTTCGCTGGCTGCGGCCGCGGGATCGGGCACTTTGGCCGTGATGGGAGCCACCATGCCGGGGCTCGTTCCCCAGCTCACATACGGCTCCAGCGTGGCGGCGTCGATCACCAGTTCGCGGTCAAACTTTGCGCCTTCATCGGTGGTCAGCTTGCTCCATTCGCTCACGGCCTTCTCCCACTCTGCTCCTTTTGGCGAGTGGCGGCGGCCCTTGAGGTAGGCAAAAGTCTTCTCGTCGGGAGCGATCATGCCCGCGCGCGCGCCGGCCTCGATGCTCATGTTGCAGACCGTCATGCGGCCTTCCACCGAGAGCGACCGAATCGCCGAGCCAGCGTACTCGATCACGCAGCCCGTGGCTCCATCGGTGCCGATCTTGCCGATGATGGCCAGAATGATGTCCTTGGCCGTGACGCCTGTGGGCAGCTTGCCCTCGACCGCGATGCGGAAGGTCTTGGGCTTGGATTGCGGCAGAGTTTGCGTGGCCAGCACATGCTCCACTTCGCTGGTGCCGATGCCGAAAGCCAGTGCGCCAAATGCGCCATGCGTCGAGGTGTGCGAGTCGCCGCAGACGATGGTCATGCCCGGCTTGGTGAATCCCAGCTCGGGGCCCACCACATGCACAACGCCCTGGTCGGGCGAGTCCACGTCGAACAGCTCAATGTCGAAGTCAGCGCAGTTCTTGCGCAGCGCGGCCATCTGCTTGGCCGCAATCTGATCCACAATGTTCAACCGGCCTTCGAGCGTGGTGGGAATGTTGTGATCCACCGTGGCGACCGAACGGTCGGGGCGGCGCACCTTGCGGCCGGCCAGGCGAAGGCCCTCGAATGCCTGCGGCGACGTGACTTCGTGCAGCAGTTGCAGGTCGATGTAGAGCACGGTGGGCTCGCCCTTGGGCTCCACCACCACATGCTGCTCCCATACCTTCTCAAATAATGTTTTCGGTTCGGAACTCATGGATCACCCTTGTTTCAAATCGTTGTATCGTGCCGCAAAAACCAAAGTTCTGTCATCCTGAGTGAGCGCAGCGAGTCGAAGGAGACCTGCGTTTTCACTCTTTCCTGTCCACAACTGCACCGTGCCCCATCCTTGCGCCTTCTTCCTGGCGCAAGGGTGGGAAACCAAGAAACTACGCCGTCACCAGCAAAGTCTTTACCGTCTCGCGTACCTTGGCGCCCATCTCCGTGGTCGAAAGCACCGGGAACCCTTGCGGGTTGTCGCGGGCCAGATCCGGCGTGCGGAAGCCCTGCTCCAGCACCTTGCGAACGGCCTTCTCCACCGCAACGGCCTCCGCCTCGAGTCCCGCCGAGTGGCGCAGAATCAGCGCCGCGCTCAGGATTGCGCCCAGCGGGTTGGCCAGACCCTTGCCGGCGATGTCCGGCGCGGAGCCGTGAACCGGCTCAAAGAGATTGACTTTGCCGCCGATGGTGGCCGAGGGCAACATGCCCAGCGACCCTGTGATGACGCCGCCCTCATCGCTCAAAATGTCGCCAAACAGATTTTCCGTCACAACCACGTCAAAGCTGCGCGGGCGAAACATCAGGTGCATGGCCATCGCGTCCACGTACTGGTGTTCGAGTTCCACATCGGGGAACTCGGCGGCCACTTCGGTCACCGCAGCGCGCCACATCTGCGAAACTTCAAGCACATTGGCCTTGTCCACGCTGGTGACCTTCTTGCGGCGCTTGCGGGCCAGTTCAAAGGCGATGCGAGCTACGCGGACCACTTCGCCCTTGGTGTAGCGCATGGTGTTCCAGGCCTCGCCGGCCTCGCGATTCCATTCGCGCGGCTGGCCAAAGTAGAGGCCGCCCAGCAGTTCGCGCACAAACATAATGTCAGTACCGTCGATGACTTCGGGGCGCAGCGGGCTGTTGACAGTCAGTTCCTTGAAGGCAAAGGCGGGGCGCAGGTTGGCAAAGCCGCCCAGAACGGCGCGGATTCCCAGCAGGCCGGCCTCGGGCCGCTTGTCCGGGGGCAGGGAATTGAACTCGTTGCCGCCCACCGCGCCCAGCAGCACGGCATCGGAGGCCAGCGCGGCCTCAACGGTCTCTGCGGGCAGCGGTGTGCCGTCCTGCACAATCGCCACGCCACCGATGCGCTTGAAATCCAGTTCCAGCGTGTGACCGCCCAGTTCCATTACATCTTTCAGAACCGCGACGGCTTCATTCGTAACTTCAGGGCCGATGCCGTCTCCGGCAGTGACCAAAACTTTCAGCTTCATGCGTGCTCTCTTCAGGGTCAGGGATCAGTTGTCAGTGTTGCATCCGCTTCTTGCGAGTGCAGTTACAGTTTACCGGTGCGCGGCTCAATCGAGTTCGGAGACAGGGGCGCGGCGGTTTTCGCGAATCTGGTCGGGCACAATGCCAATCAGATCCTGGTCATAGATGTTCTTCTTGCGGTCGGCCAGGGCGACAAAACGATAGTAGGTCTGTTGCAACTCCTCGCGAGTGAGCGTAAAGCCGAGCTGCTCGAGGCGATGGCGCAGCGCCGCGCGTCCGGAGTGCTTGCCCAGCACCAGGTGCGTCTTGGCCACGCCCACCAGCGCGGGAGTCATAATCTCGTAGCAGAGCGGATTGGCCAACATGCCGTGCTGGTGGATGCCCGACTCATGCGCAAAGGCGTTGTCGCCAACCACAGCCTTGTTGGGCGAGGGGCGGAAGGTGATGATCTGGCCCAGAACCTGGCTGGTGGGGTATAGATTTTCCAGCTTGATGCCGGTCGAGACGCCGTAGTGGTCGCCGCGGACATAGAGTGCGGCGGCAATCTCTTCCAAAGCTGCGTTGCCGGCGCGTTCGCCGATGCCGTTGATGGTGCATTCCACCTGGCGCGCGCCCGCGCTGATAGCCGCCAGCGAGTTGGCCACGGCCAGGCCCAGGTCGTCGTGGCAGTGCGAGGAGAGGATGACGCCCTCGGCGTCGATGGCGGGAATGCGCTCGCGAACTTCGCGGAACATCTGGCCGTACTCTTCCGGCGTGCTGTAGCCCACCGTGTCGGGCATATTGATGGTGGTGGCGCCGGCTTCGACGGTCACGCGCACCATTTCCACGAGAAAATCGCGATCCGAGCGGGTGGCGTCTTCAGGCGAAAACTCGACATCGTCCACCAGCGAACGCGCCAGGCGAACCGATTCGGCGGCCAGGTCCAGCGCTTCCTGACGGCTGATTTTGAGCTTGTATTCAAGATGCAGGTCGCTGGAGGCCAGAAAGACATGGATGCGGGCGCGGTCGGCAAACTGAATGGCGCGGGCGGCCATCTCGATGTCTTCGGCCTTCGCGCGAGCCAATGACGCGATGCGTGGCTGCCGTATGGCCTGGGTGATGGTGGCGATGGCCGCGAAGTCACCCTCTGAGGCCATGGCGAAGCCTGCCTCGATGATGTCCACTCCCAATTCCTCGAGGGCGTGGGCCATGGTCAGCTTTTCCTGCGTGGTCATGCTACAGCCGGGAGACTGCTCGCCGTCGCGAAGAGTGGTGTCGAAGAAGGCAACGTGATTTGTGTTCTTTGAGGTCATGAACTCGCCTGCCAAGGGAAACATCCGCCAACTTAATCAGTGTCTCGCATGAAGGCGGTATAAGGCAAAGTTATTATTTTTGGGGAAGCGATTAGAATTGCTTATACTGTAGTTGTCAGTGGCCAGTATTCAGTTGTCAGTAATCGATCGGGCGCCCGGTCGATTACTGAGAACAAGCCGCAGACCAACTGTCAACTGACCGCTGAGAACTGACAACTGCTATGGAACTGAGCCAACTGGAAACCTTTCTGGCAGTAGCCGAGGAGCACAGCTTCTCGCGCGCGGCGGTCCGCCTGCACCGGACGCAGCCGGCGGTGAGCCAGGTGATCCGCAAGCTGGAGGCGTCGACGGGCGAGACGCTCTTTGACCGGGCGGCGCGGGACGGTTCGCTGACCGCTGCCGGGGTGTTGTTGCGCGATTATGCCTTGCGCTTGCTGGCCCTGCGCCGTGAAGCCACCAGCGCCCTTGACGAGCTCAAGAGCCTGGAGCGCGGGCGGCTGCAACTGGCCGCCAACGAGTACACCTGCATGTATCTGCTGCCGGCCATCGACCGGTTCCGGCGAGAGTTTCCGCACATCAGCGTGACGGTACACCGCATGTTGGCCTCGCACATTCCCGAGGAACTGAACCTGCGCACCTTCGAGATTGGCGTTGTCTCCTTTCGTCCCGACCCGGTGCAGTTCCGCACCATCGCGGTTTATGGCGACAGCCTGGCCTTTATTGTGAGCCCCAACCATCCGCTGGCGGGCGCCGAGCGGGTTTCCATCAACCAACTAGGTGAAGAGAACTTTATTGCCCACAACGTGGCCTCGCCGCTGCGGCGCAAGGTGATTGAGGCTTTCCAGCGCTACCGCACGCCGTTGAACATGGGCATCGAACTGCCGACCATCGAGGCCATCAAGCGGTTTGTCGCCATGGGGAACGGGGTGGCGCTGGTTCCCCACCTCACGGTGGCCCGCGAACTGGAAGCCGGGAGCCTGGTGCGGGTGCCGGTGGATGAGTTGGAGATGCGGCGGGTGCTGCGGCTGGTTCACCGGCGGCAGGCGACGCTCTCGTATGCAGCCGGGGCATTTCTGCGCACGGTGCGAGCGCTGGCCAAGGAGCAGGGTCCGCCGTTTTACTATCAGGTTGAGCGAGCCGGTTGAGCGCGCCGTTTCAGCGGTTTGTGACTGCGGCAGACGCCCCTTTGCCTTGTCCCGCGTCTATAGCCTCAGAACATTCCGCGCAAAGGTGCGCAGCAGCTTTCCGCCACGGACCGCCCCGGCCAGTTACAATGCTGAGAGCGGGGCCCGGCACGAACCGGCGCGCCGGAATCGACAAGTTCGTTGCCAGCCGGACGGTTGTGCACTCGTGAGGTTCAGGACCGAATGAAGAAGATCGCCTTAATTGCATTCCTGCTGTCCGTATGCGTGGCCGCCGGCCGCGCTCAGGAAAGCCGCCAGGACATCAGCATCAGCGGAACGGGCATTGTAGAGCCGTTCATCGCCTCGCAAACCGACGTTCAGGTAAGCGCGAACCGCGCCTTTGGCGCAATGGTCAGTTACCGGTTCATGCTCACGCCCTCGAGCGCCGTTGAGGCCAACTACGGGATCACCTACGAGAACACCATTCACTATGTGATCAGCAATACCAATCACTATTTGGTGGGCACCCGCACCCAGGAGATGTCGGGCGCCTACGTGCGCACCTTCAACTACCGCAAATTCAATCCGTTTGTCGAGGGCGGCATGGCCGGACTGATTTTCCTGCCCATCCGCAACTCCGGCACCACTTCGCTGGACGTAAAGCAGCAGACCAACGTCGCCGCCCTTTACGGAGCGGGCATCGCTTACGAGATCAGCCCCAGCTTCGATATCCGCGCGGAGTTCCGCGGCCTGGTCACCAAGGTGCCAAACTTCGAGTACGCCCAACTCACTACCAACAAGTGGTACAACATCTATAGCCCGACGGTCGGCGTGGCCTATCACTTCTAGAGCCGCAGCGATATTCAGCTAAAAGGGGACAGGCTTCGGCCTGTCCCCTTTTAGCTGAATATCGCAAAACCCTATGAACATCAATGCTTTACCAGCCTGCATCGCAGGCTGCTACTGAGCTTCCTGGTAGCGTCCCAGCTCCTTCATCATGGCGCAATGGGGAGCGAGCGCCTCAAGCGCGCGCGAACCCTCCTCGGCGGAGTGGATCTGGCAATCCACATAGAAGATGTACTCCCAGGGCTTACCGTGGACCGGGCGGGATTCGATTTTGGTCAGGTTGGTGCCGAGCGAAGAGAACCCGGCAAGAGCGGCTGCCAGCGATCCGGGCCGGTTTTCAAGTGAAAACGCCAGGCTGATCTTGTTTGACAGGGGATCGGGAACAGCGTCGGTCGAGCGCCGCACCAGGAAGAAGCGGGTAAAATTCTCCGGGTTGTCCTCGATGCCGGCTTGAAGAATCTGCGCGCCATAGAAGTGGGCGGCCGCCTCGCTGGCGATTGCCGCCGCATGGCGGTCGCGCAGCTCGACAAGCTGCTTGACGCTGCCGGCGGTGTCATAGAAGGGGTAGGCCTCCATCCGGGGGTGCTCGGCCAGGAAGCGCCTGCACTGTGCCAGGGCAATCGGATGCGAGAAGACGCGGTCGATTTCGCCGACCGAGGTTCCTGAGATGGCGATCAGGTTGTGGCGGATGCGCAGCAGCGTCTCCCGCTCGACCTTGACATCGTGAGCGAGCAGCAGGTCAAAGTGTTCCGAGACCGAGCCGGCCAGGCTGTTTTCAATGGGAATGACCGCGGCCTCGACGGCACCGTTTGAGAGCGCGGAAAAGGCGTCGGCCGAGAGTGAAAACGGAACGACCACGGCATCTGCGACCAGCTTCATCGCCGCCTCGTGGCTGAATGAGCCGGGCTCTCCCTGGATCGCAATCTTCATACCTGTACCCGAAGCTCCTGTCTGGTTTTCAGGGAAGATGAGGTGGGAATCCCTGGACTGCTTTCTCGCACCATACCACAGGTCTCGTTGGAAATCCGTCATGGAATGGCTGCCGGACATAGGATTCATCTCCTCGATAGATGGATTCAGCGGCGCAGCCACAGATCGGCTGCCACAAAGGCGAGAAAAACCATCGCGATGACGCCGTTCATGGTGAAAAAAGCGGCATTCAGGCGGCGCAGGTCGCGCGGCGAAATCAGTGAGTGTTCATAGGCCAGCAGCAGGGCTACGGCTAAGACGCCCAGCCATCCGGCCGGGCCGAAGTGGAAGAGCCAGCCGAACCAGACCAGCAGGACGAGCATGGCCAGATGCATGGCTCGCGCCGCGCGGAAGGCGGCGGGGATGCCGGCAGCCTGGGGCAAGCTGTGAAGGCCGACGGCGCGGTCGTGGTCGAAGTCCTGGCAGGCGTAGAGAACGTCAAAACCGCCGGCCCACAGGGTGACGGCCGCGGTGAGCACCAGGATGCGGGCGTCAAGGCTGCCGCAGACGGCGATCCAGGCTGCCGAGGGAGCCAGACCGAGAGCCAGCCCCAGCACCAGGTGTGACCAGCGGGTGATGCGCTTCATGTAGCTGTAGCCCAGCAGCACCGCCAGCACCAGCGGCGACAGGCAGAGCGTGAGCCGGTTGAGCTGTGCGGCGGCCAGGATGAAGATCAGGGCCGCAAGAATCGTGAAGCCGAGAACGAATTGCCGCGAAAGCAGCCCGGCGGGAATGGCGCGGCTCATGGTGCGCGGGTTGGCGGCGTCCAGGTCGGCATCGGCCCAGCGGTTAAAGGCCATGGCGCAGGAGCGCGCCGCGACCATGGCGACCAGAATCCAGAAGATTGTGCGCCAGGCGGGCAGGCCGCTGGCCGCCAGCAGCACAGCCGTCAGGGCAAACGGGAGCGCGAAAATGGAGTGCTCCCACTTGATCATCTCCAACGTGGTGCGCGTTTTGGACAGGATGCCGGGCATGAGTGGACTCTATCGTCCAGTGTAATTGAGGGGTGGTGGGGCGGTCCTTCAGGGGGCGCACAGACGTGACTGGGTTGCCGGATGGGTGATCCTATAGCGGTTCCAGGATTGCCGTACCTCGAAAACCGCCAAATCCGAGTTGACGCGACCAGCAGGGAGCAGCAACCTCGCAACCCGCCAGAAAGGGCATACCTATCCTGGAACCGCTCTAAAAACGGCAGTTGAGAGCCCGACGGCAGCGTCACTCTTTTCAACCCCATTTGCCGATAATTATCGCCCTCTGGCGCACACTGGTAGAT
>Ga0224530_1001401_pt1 | contig 12781 bp, 13 predicted proteins | sample CBST75metaG_FD_179873 | JGI IMG/M metagenome (GOLD analysis project Ga0224530, IMG submission 179873) | Peat soil microbial communities from Stordalen Mire, Sweden - C.B.S.T75 | ecosystem: Environmental > Terrestrial > Soil > Wetlands > Peat | place: Sweden: Norrbotten County, Stordalen Mire...
CCCACACCGGCTGCAACACCGTGTACGGGTCCACAGCGCCCAATAACCCACATCCGTACCCGTGGATGAACTCGCTGTTTCAGGACGGCGTGACCGTAGGCTGGCTGATGGGCGAGAGCTTCATCGTCGACCACGCACGTCGCTCCGTCATTCCCGAGCGACTGGCCGACATCCTGCTCACCCGCAACGCCGACACAGCAGCCGACGGAGCTTCTTCCGATGGCGGCAGTGCCAGCGTCATCGACGAGGAGGAGTATTATCACCTGAGCCACTTCACCGACGCCCTGATGAGCGATCAGGAAATCGCCGAACTGCCCAAGGTTTGGGTGGTCGGCGGCGACGGCGGCATCGGCGACATCGGCTACCAGAACACGTCGAAGGTCGTTTTGCAGAACCGGCCCAACGTGAAGGTACTGATGCTCGACACACAGGTCTACTCCAACACCGGCGGGCAGAACTCCGACTCCACGCCCATGCTTGGCGGCGGCGACATGAACGTCTTCGGCTCCGCCACCCAGGGCAAGAACACGGAGAAGAAGACAGTGGCCGAGACCTTCCTCGCGGGCCACGGTTCGCCCTTCGTGGCTCAAGTTTCGATGGCCAACGCGCCGAAGCTCTACCGGGCGATTCTGGACGGCCTTGAGTATCGCGGCACCATGTTCCTGCAGGCCTTTACCACCTGCCAGCCGGAGCACGGCGTGGCCGACGACATGGCTCTCTTCCAGGCGCAGAGAGTCCGCGACTCGCGCGGCGCGCCGGAGTTCGTCTTCAATCCCCGGCTCGGCGAAACCTACCAGGAGACGCTGGACCTGAAGGGCAACCCGTCCATCGATCTGGATTGGTACGAAACCAAGAACAAGGTCACCGGCGAGACTTCGCGTTACACCGTGGCTCACTGGTGCACCACGGAAGCCCGCTTCCGCAACCACTTGAAGAAGATCAAGCCGGAAGCGGCCGCGAAACTTATCTCGCTCGATAACATGCTGGTCCGCATCACGCAGCAGGACGCGGTCTACCGGCATTACCTCAACCCGGCTCACCGCGCCTTCATCCCCGACTTTGGCGTCTATATCACTTACGAGGAGGGTGGCAAAACTCAGTACCGCGCTCTTAGCAGGCAGTTAGTGATGTTCTGCGTGGAACGGCGGAAGGCGTGGCGCATGTTGCAATCGAAGGCCGGGATTGTCAACCGCGAGTACCTGGCGCAGAGGGCAATTCTTGCGGAAGTCGATTCCGGCAAGATTCCGCTGGAGGAGTTCCTGGCGCACGGCGAGGAAATGCTCAAGGAGCGGATCGGCGGCGGGGTGTTAGCCAAGGCATAGGCGGCAACCGAACACTACAAGCACAGAACGCGGGCCGAGAGGTCCGCGTTCTTGTTTTGGGCGCTCTTTTGTCTTTTTGAAAGTGGAACTTTATTGGCTTCGAACCAGGCACTGGTTGTGGCCGAAGTGGGCAAGATTTGCCGGGTTGGGGCGGGCAGGATTTGCCTGGCGCCAGGGATGGAATAGGTCTGGCGTGGAGGAAGGGGGTCGGACTCTCCGGGGTTATGCCCAGTAGGAAGAGGGGGCGGCAGCGGCCTCTGGTTTGGACGCGTCGCTCTGCGGCTTCTCATCGCCCTGGGTCTGGCGATGCGACTGTTGCTGGGGGGCGTCGTCTCCGGCCAGGCTTACTACACAGGCTCCTTCGTCGCTACATTCGCTGGCCAAGGCCATGGCGAAGGTGCGCAGCTTCTTTCGGGTGCGCTCGGCTTCCTTTTTGGCTTCCGCCCGGGCAGCGGCGTAGAGAGCATTCAACTGCGCATTTGGATCGAACTGGATTTGGCGTGGATGCATACCCGGTCTCCTTTGACGCACACCTCGATCGTGCCGGCAGCGGGTGCAGGGAGCAGGTTGGTTCCAAGGTTTGGGCCACCCTTGCAGAGGCTGTACCTGGATTGAAGCAATTGGTGGGCCAAATTTGCGAAGAGCGGGTTCTGGAGAGCTGCGAGGGATGAACAGGTTGCGGAAAAGACCGGCCTTGGAGGGAAGCCTGCGAAAAATATCCCTTCCACGGCTAAAGCCTCGCTGGTTAAGCTGGCTTTATGCGGGGGTTAAAAACCCCCGCCTCCCTCCGAAATTGAGTTTTCCGCGGCCTGATGAAGGCCCGTGCTCCCTCTGGAAACCTCGATTGATCACTGTAAAACTAAGCTGGATTCGAGTAGGCGATGCGGCCTTCGCTGATGGTCCAGCGGATTCTGCCTTGCAGGGTCCAGCCGTCGAAGGGGCTGTTGCGGGACTTCGACTTGCTGTCGGCGGCGCGGTAGGTCCACTCGGCCTTGGGGTCGAAGACGACCACATCGGCAAAGCTGCCGACAGTGAGGGTGCCGCGGCCCTTCATGCCCAAGAGAGCCGCAGGCTGGGCGCTCATCAGGCTGAGGACGCGGCCCAGGGGCAGCTTCCACTCCTTGTGCAGCCAGCGCAGCGAAAGGCCCAGCGCGGTCTCGAGACCGGTGATGCCATTGGGGGCGTTCTCGAACTCCACTTCCTTCTCGTGCAGAGCGTGGGGGGCGTGGTCGGTGGCGATGGCGTCCACCACTCCATCCAGGATGGCGTCGATCATGGCGTCGCGGTCGGCGGCGGAACGCAGGGGCGGGTTCATTTTGGCATTGGTGTCGTAGAGGCCCACGTGCTCTTCGGTGAGCAGGAAGTGGTGTGGCGCCACCTCGCAGGTGACACGCAGTCCGCTGCGCCGGGCCTGGCGCACGGCAGCCACGGCGGCGGCAGTGGAGACATGGGCCACGTGCAGGTGGGCGCGGGCGTCGCGCAGTTCGGTGATCAGGCGAATGTCGCGCTCGACCATGCCGGACTCGGCCTCGGGCGGCATGCCGCGTAATCCAAGCTTGAAGGACATGGGGCCGAGGTTCATGCTGGCGCCCTGGGTGAGGCGCGTGTCTTCGGCGTGCTGGATGACGCTCAGGCCCACGCGGGCGGCGGAGGCCAGAACCTCGCGCATGATGCTGTCCTTGAGAATGGGCCGGCCGTCGTCGGTGACGGCCACGGCGCCGGCGGCTTTGAGGGCGGCGTAGTCGTTGAGCGCCTCGCCCTTGGAACCGCGGGTGGCTGCGGCGATGGGAAAGACGCGGACTTTGGCGCCGCGTTCGGGGGCCAGCATCCAGCGAGTGGTCTCCGGCGAGTCGTTGACCGGGAGAGTGTTGGGCATGGCGGCTACGGCGGTGAAGCCGCCTGCGGCTGCCGCTGCCGTGCCGCTCGCGATGGTTTCCTTGTAGGCCTGGCCGGGCTCGCGCAGGTGGACGTGAATGTCGATGAGGCCGGGGGCGACGGTGAGGCCGGTAGCGTCGAGCACTTCAGCGCCGTTGGTGGCCTTCAGCTTGCCAGGGGCGGCGATCTCGACTACACGGCCGTCCTTGAGGAAAATGTCTTTGGGAGCGTCAACGCCGGCGGCCGGGTCAATGAGCTGACCGCCGCGAATTACCAGAGCCGTCATGCGCGGCCTCCTTGCTGTGCTGCGGCTACGAGGGCCCGTTCTACAACTGCCATGCGGATGGCGACGCCGTTGCGTACCTGTTCGAGGATCGCGGACTGGGGGCCGTCTGCCACTTCAGAGGTGAGCTCAAGGCCGCGAATGATGGGGCCGGGGTGCAGGACCACGGCGGAGGGGGCGAAGGTGGCGAGCCGCTGGCCGGTAAGCTGGTAGGCCGCCTTGTACTCTTCCAGATCGAGCTGCAGGCCGGCCAGGCGCTCGGCCTGGATGCGCAACATGACGATGACCTGGGATTGGGCGAGAGCTACCTCGAGGTTGCGCTCGATGGAAACGCCGGGACCCGCGTTGGCGGCCAGCTCGGGCAGGAGCTCCTTGGGTCCACAGAGCACCACGCGCGCGCCCAGGCGGGGCAGCAGCAGCATGTTGGAGCGGGCTACGCGGCTGTGCAGGATGTCGCCGACGATGGAGACGGTGACGCCGGCCAGGGTGTCGGCGGTGACGGCCTCGATGCCGGGACGAAGATGAGCCAGGATGGTACGCAGATCGAGCAGCGCCTGGGTGGGGTGCTCGTGCATGCCGTCGCCGGCGTTCAGAATGGGCAAGCGGGTCGCCTCTTCCAGCAGCCAGGCCGCGCCGGAGGAGTTGTGGCGCAGGATGATGGCTTCCGCTCCCAGGGCGCGCAGGGTGAGGCCCGTGTCCTTCAGCGACTCGCCCTTCTCGATGCTCGAAGAGAGACTGGAGATGAGCGCGGTGTCGGCGCCCAGGCTTTTGGCGGCCAGTTCGAAGCTGGTGCGGGTGCGCGTGGACGACTCATAGAAGAGCAGAGCCACACGGCGCTTGGCCAGGATGCGGGCGCGCGCCAGCGGGTCCTGGTTTTCGAGGGCCGTGGCGCGGGCCAGGACGTGGCTGAGGCCGTCCGGGCTCAAGTCCTGAACGGAGAGCAGCGAGCCGGGATTGTAGGGATAGGGCGAGGCTTCAACGGGCGGTGTTTGAAGCTGGCGGCGAACAGGTATTGCGACTTGGCTCATACGGATCCAGCGGAGCACCGGGCTCCGGTCCGGTTCAAAGAGTTTGCCGGGGCGAGGTAAGCTCCGGAAAGCCGGTGCGCGGGGATGCGCTCCGGTGGAACGATAACAAAGGGCTAGTCGACCCTCTCGACCAGCAGCACCTGCTCGTCGTTGTCGACTTCCTGGAATTTTACTTCGATGATTTCGCGGCTGCTGGTGGGGACGCGGCGACCTACATAGGTGGCCTCAATGGGCAACTCGCGATGGCCGCGGTCGATGAGCACGGCCAGTTGCACGCGGCGCGGACGGCCATGGTCAAAGAGCGCGTCGAGCGCGGCGCGCACGGTGCGGCCGGTGTAGAGGACGTCGTCGCAGAGAACGACGTCACGGCCGTCGATATCGAAGCCGATGGCGCCATCCTTGACGATGGGGCGCGCGCCGGCGGTGGTCAGGTCGTCGCGGTAAAACTGGATGTCGAGCACGCCAGTGTCGATGGGGCGTTTTTCGATGGCGGAGATCATCCGGCCCAACCGCTCGGCCAGGGGGATGCCGCGGCGCTTGATGCCGACCAGCGCCAGGTCCTTGCTGCCATTGCTTTTTTCGACAATTTCGTGCGCCAGGCGTACGAGGGTGCGCTCAATCTCCGAGGCCGACATCAGCCGGCCCTTGGTGCGCAAGGAAAGTTTGCTTTGCTCTTCGCTCATGGATGATTTCTCGCTGATTATCTCTCGCAGGATGATACGAGTGTTTTGGCCCTGGGAGCAAGTAGTGGAAAAGCGGGACGAAAGAATGCGCAGGAAGCGGAGCTGAAAACGGGGCGCGGGGACGGCTGGCCGGCCTGGGAACGAGATTAAACTTCCGGCCGGCGGGTGCGGGCCAGCAAGCGCGCACCGAGAGCGCCGCCAGCTACCGCAAACGCCAGAAGTCCCGCCATAAAGAGGAGCATGGCGCCAAGGACCCAGCCGGCACGTCCCTCGGGAGAGAGCAACCAGGTTTTTGCCAGCACGATGGTCTGTGCGTCGACTCCCATGGTTTGCCATTGCTGGCTCAACTGCTGATTCACGAAGTTCAGCCAGAAATCGTCGAAGAACTTGCCATTGTGAAAGATGAAACGCATGGCGAACATGGTGATGGCTGTGGTTGCGGCAGCGGTCCAACTGCCCAGCACTCCGGTCACCAGGCCGATGCGAGCGCCCGCTCCAATGGTGATCCACGCAGGCCGCTGGCTGCGCGTGTAAAGCACCACCACCCACGCGCCGGCCGCAGCCATGAGAAACAGTCCCAGAATACCCAGGGGAGAAAGCATGGAGCAGAGCATTCCGGCGGGGATGGCAAGGGAGACGGCGGCGCGCAAGGCAGGCTTCCACTCCACTGTGCCGGCATCGCGCACAGCTTCATTCCACTTCTCCGGCTGAGCTTGCGCCACAGCGCCGTCCGCCGCGTAAAGCAGTTGCGGCAAACCGCAGAACGGGCAATAGCAATTGTCCGCCTGGACGGTTTGGTGGCAACGGTGGCAGGTAATCTCCATACAGTATGAGCCTATAGCATTTGGGCGGCGGGCGGGTGAATTGCTGTAACCACTTACTGCCGACTCAAGGGTAAGCCAGCCACGTCGTGCAAGGCCAGCAGGGGGCGTGGACGTGCAGGATGCGGAGCGGAGGCCAACCCGAGACCAGAGTAACTGTGTTCTTACAGAGAGTCTTGGATGTGGATTTTATTTCCACCCCAGCGACGAAGACCTGTCGCCGGGGACCCCGGAGGAGGAAAGAGCCGCTCGCAAGCCTGCTTTGAGGTACATCCACCCTGTCTTCGCTGTAGGCGGTCCAAGATGCTCAGAACCCCCTGCTGCGGGCAAGGCGACGTGCCACGTGCTCGCGGCGCAATCTGAAGTAATCCGGCAGGAAAACGTAGGCACGTTCACGGCAAGCGGTGCAGCGCACGGGCAGTTTGAAAAGCATTAACTGTGCAAGGTCGGTAAACCGCAACTGCGAGGTACGAAAGTCCGATGAGCCACAGTGGTCGCAATGCATAAGCATCTCAGGCTCCAACTCCTGGTTTAGTCGAGACGAACGTCGTACAGATGGAGGGAAAGGACAGCAAATGAAACAACCACCCCCTCGGGGTGCCCATGTTGCATAACATACGGAGCAAGCATTCATTTAGATGTTAGAGGCAATTCTGTCACGCAGCGGACTGGAAGTAAACAGCGCGATGAAAAGATATCTATAGAAAATAACTTTTTAGCTCGGTAGATAGATCCACCCGCCATGGGAGTAGAAGCAGCGCGATTTGTGGCGAAGGGCGTGCGTAGGACCATGGCGGGTGAAAGGCCTATTGGAGGCGGGGGGCCGAGCGGGTGAGCCAGGCCTGCACGATGGCTTCGGCGGCGCGAACGGTCTGGTCCAGCGTCAGACTGGTGGAATCCAGCAGAACGGAGTCGGCGGCGGGCTTGAGGGGCGAATCAACGCGGTTGCGGTCCCGCTCGTCGCGGGCGCGGAGGTCGCGGATCACCTCTTCAGGCTGCACGGCGGCAGGCCTGGGGGCCATCTGGTCGAAGCGGCGCATTCCACGCACTTCGGGAGCCGCGTCGAGGAAGATCTTGACTTCGGCGTGGGGAAAAACCACGGTACCGATGTCGCGGCCCTCCATGACCACGCCACCCTCTGCGCCCAACTGCTGCTGCAGTCGGACCATCCAGGCGCGAATGGCGGGAAAGACGCTGACGCGGGAGGCGGCGTCGCTGACCTCGGGATTGCGGATCAGGCCGGTCACGTCCTCGTCGTCCAGCAGCACGCGATTCTCGTTGCTGCCGGGTTCGAGGCGGATGGTGGTTTCGGTGGCGAGATGTTCCAGAGCGGCGGTCTGGTCCAAAGGCAGCCCCGCGCGCAGTGCCTTGAGGCCGAAGGCGCGGTACATTGCGCCACTCTCAAGGTTGAGCAGGCCGAAATGGCGAGCCAGATGCTGGGCGATGGTGCTCTTCCCCGCGCCGGCGGGGCCGTCGATGGCGACGATGATCTTCGGGGCAGATACCAGGGAACTCAAAGGGGTTTCGTCCGTGCTCATCCGCGCTTTTTCGTCTCCTGCTTGGGCCTGGCGGTAAAGCCGAACCGTTTGCTGTTTCCGGCCTTTGTGCCGGCGGTGAGCGCCGGCTTGCGGCTGGCGCCGGTACGGGCGGGCCGTGCGTCGGTACGGGAATCGGGGCGGGAGTCCTTGCGGACGCCGCGGGTCAGGCCGCTGCTATTGCGGCTGCCAGCACCGGGCTTGGCTGCGGACTTGGCGCCGTTGGAGTGGCCGTTACGCTGACCCCAGGCGGGCGCTGCCGACTTGGACGAACGCGCGCCGTTGGAGGGGCTGGCTGCAGTTCTGCCGTTGCCATTCGACCGGCTGCCGCTGGAGGGGCGTGCACCGTTAGCGGGACGAGCGCTGCTGGAAGGACGTGCACCGTTCGAGGGACGTGCGCCATTGGCAGGACGAGCACCGGCGGGGCGGGAGTCGGAACTGGTGTGCCGGACCGGGCGGCTGGCTGCGGAACCTTGAGCCGGCTTGCGGTCGCGGGTGTGCGCGGCAGGACGGCTGAAATGAGGACGGGCAGCGGAGGGTTTTCCGCCGACGGCCGGCTTGCGCGCTTGAACGGCGCGAGGTGCGTGGGTTTCGACTGGCTTGCGCGGTGCGGGCGGGACCGGCGCGGCCGGAACCACGGGTTCGACGGGCTGCGCTACCACGGGCTCGGCAATCTCCTCTTCACGGTCGAAGGAGCGCATGAAGTAAGCGGAGGCCGGCATGGACGAACTGGAGTAGCTGGTCGGCGCCACATCGAACTCCGGCAGCGTGCCGGCAACATAGAAGTGCGGTGAATGGCCCAGCGAGATGGTGTGGACCTGGCGGGTGGCAACCAGGCCGCGCAGGACTTCGCGCACCTTGCTGCGGGCCGTGAGGGGAGCGAGGAAGACCTCGACGTCTTCCATGCTGGCGGCGATGACCGCCTGCAGGTAAATGGAAGCAAGAACCGAGATGGCCGTCACCTGCGAGGTGGAAGCGCCTTCGGCAATGGCTTTCTGATAGCGCTGGCGGAGCAGTTGCCACTCCGCAGCCTCACCGGGCGCGGAGACAACCGGGATGATGCGCAGTTGCTGCCAGAGTTCGGTGATGGCGCGCAGAACAGCGGTTTCCGTGACTTCGCGGCCCAGCGTATGGGTCAGATTGGAAATGGTGGTGTCGCCCGCCTCCAGCAGTTTGTAAGCCTGGATGGCCAGCGGAGAAACCTGGCGGGAACCGGTCAATTGGGGGCTGCGACGCCAGTCGCGGTCGCCGCGCAAAGCATACACGTAGGGCAGAACCCAGCTGGCGACGACAAAGTCGGGCTGTTCGCCCGGCTGTCCCAGCAGGTTCAGGCGCACGGCCACATCGTCCAGTTCCAGCCGCACCAGCAACGCTTCAGCGGCTGCGATGTGGCTGTGGTCGGGAGTGGCGTCGCTGCGGCCGGCTACGGCCTCGACAAACGACGGCGCGACCGAAGAGCCAAATTGTCGCCGAGGTAGAAAGAGACACAAACCTGTCTCCTCAATCCACGTACGGGCGTCCTCAAGGGTAAGTGCCCCGTGCCCGTTCTGGCGCATCCTTTCGGCGCGCGATGCTTCCAATTGTTCCGATGTCAAAGAAAAACCTCGCTTCCAGGCTGGCGATTTGCGCCGGGCGGACCTGTCCCCTAAGAGGAGGGCTGCCACCTTCCACCTGTTCTAGATTCGATGGAAGGCCCGCTGGATCTCCTTCCAAGAATACAGCAAAGCTATTGGACGTCCATGCGGGCAGCTGGTTGGATGGCTAGTTTTTGCTAATTCCAACAGTAACCACTCCATTCGAACGGGGTCAAGGGGCGTGTTGATCTTGATGGCCGAATGGCAGGCGATGGAGGCGGCAATGCGCGTCCGCATGGCTGCAAGGTCTTCATTCTGCTTGGGTTCTTCCGAGTCCGAGCTGGATTGCTCGATGACCTCGGTCAGCATCCGCTCCAGAGCAGCTCCCTCCAGACCCACGGGAGCTGCTTTGACCGCAAGTGTCTGTGGGCCAAAGGGTTCCACTTCAAAGCCGTTCAGCTCCAATTCCTCGGCAATGCGCGCGAAGACGATCATTTGCCAGGGTTTAAGTTCCACCAGCATGGGCATGAGTAACCTTTGGCGCTGAACTTTCTCCACTTGGCGGTCCCGTAAAATTTTTTCAAAGAGCACCCGCTCGTGTGCCACATGCTGGTCAATAATCCACAATCCGTCTTCGCCGGTGGCCAGGATGAAGGACTCGCGCAACTGCCCGAGCGGGCGAAGCGAGCCCAGGTGGTTCAGGTTGGCGGCAGCTTGTTCGGCTTCCACCTGGGCCGTTTCGGCAGCCGGATTCGCGTTGGCCAGATCGGCGAGGTTGGGGGAGCAGTCGCCGGCGGGCGGCAGAGTAGAGGGCTGAAAAAGCGCTGCGGCGGCCTCGCCCCAGGCTTTCTGGTCTCCCCAGCCGCCGGGATGATTGAAGTTTTGGGCCGTGAAAGGCAGCTTACCGGGAACGGGCGAGGGCAGGCGTGGGGTGAGTTGAAAGGGTGCGGCGTCGGCTCTGGGTGCTGCAAACTCGGCCGGATCGGAGTCGGGTTGCGCAAAGGGCTCACTGTCCGGCGAACCGGGCAGGGGCGAGGTGGCCGGGGGCATCAGCGAGGGGCTGGCGGCGGGCGAAGCGTCCAAAGCAGCCAGGAAGCCGGCGGCGGGACGCGCCTTGACGAGGGCCGTGCGCAAGCTGTCGCGGACAAAGTCGTGGATCAGGCCCTGCTGGCGGAAGCGCACCTCGGTTTTGGCTGGATGAACGTTCACGTCCACTTCTTCGGGCGGCATCTCCAGAAACAGCAGTACCACCGGGAAGCTGGTGGGCGGAATCACATTGCGATAGGCCTCGGTGATGGCGTGCAAGAGCAGCCGGTCGCGTATAAGGCGCTTGTTGACAAAGATATAAATGGAGTTGCGGTTGAGCTTTTGCAGCTCCGGCTTGGAATAGAAGCCGGTCAGACGCAGGGCGCCGGGGTCTCGAAGCGGCTCGTCGGGGTCCACCTTCCACGGGGGCGGCGCGGGCAGGCCGGCGCGGGCCAATGGCAATTCGGCGGCTACGGGGAGCAACTGGGCCAGCGTGTCCTTGCCGAAGATCTGGTAGATGCGCTCGGCGGTGCGCGCCACCGGAGGGGCGGAGACGATGGTGTGGGTGGCCGAGAGCAGCTCGAAGTGCATCTCCGGATGGACCAGGGCGTAATGCGTGACCAGGGCCGTCACGTGGGCCAGCTCGGTGGATTCGGCACGGAGGAATTTGCGCCGGGCCGGGGTGTTGAAGAAAAGGTCGGCAACCGCGATGGTGGTGCCGCGGGGCAGGGCCGCATCGTCCACATGCAGAATCTTGCCGCCGGCGATTTCCATGCGGGTTCCGGCGGGATCTTCGCCGGTGGCTGTTTCCAGCGTGACGCGGGCCACAGAGGCGATGGAAGGCAGAGCTTCACCGCGAAAGCCGAGGGTGGAGATGGAGAGCAGGTCGTCGGCGGTGCGCAGCTTGGAGGTGGCGTGGCGCTCAAAGGCCAGCAGGGCGTCGTCGCGGTTCATGCCGTGGCCGTCGTCGCTGATGCGAATCAGCCGCCGTCCGCCCGCCTCGACCTCGACGCGAACACGTTGGGCGCCGGCATCCAGGGAGTTCTCGAGGAGTTCCTTGACCACGGAAGCCGGTCGGTCGACTACTTCACCGGCGGCGATCTGGTTGGCAACCTGGTCGGAGAGAATGCGGATGCGGCCCATAAGAACTAAGGGTAACGCAGGACGTCAGGGAATGGGGATTGGGGACCGAGACTAATGGCAGGCTGGATTCTGTGCACTTTGAGAGGGAAAAGACAACGAATTGATGAAAACTGAAGAAAGTTGAAAAAGTATATTGCACTCATAAAACACTCATGTCATACTCGGGTCAGTGCCGGTAGCTGTCCAAGTCTAAGATGCCTTGCGGATTCCGAAAGGCCTTTACGAGGATGCCGGGCGTTGATCAGAGCCAAAGAGCAAATGCCAAGAGCCAAGATCAATGAAATGAAGGAGAATTGCATGATTTCATTCCCCGTTTCCAGTTTGACTAGGTCTCGACTTTTAAGGGGCAATCAATGGAAAAGATCTGCAAGTTGGAAACAGAGGCATTCTCAGCCCTCTCAATCGTTGAGGTTGATGCCGCGGTCAGGATAGATCCCTCGGAAATTGACGGACATTCAGCTCTGATCGAGAGCTTTCGACAACCGTTCCCTTTGCGGGAGCGTGGCGAGCCCGTCGTAGACGGAGAGATGGATTCATATGGCAAAGACACGGCTGCAATTTGATTTTACGGATGAAGCGCTAGGCGAGTTGGATGAACTCAAGGGCGCCACGGGCGCCAGCAATCGCGCAGAGGTCATTCGCCAGTCCTTGCGCCTGCTACAGTGGACAATCGAACAGACTCGGGACGAGAATGCTACCGTTCTGGTCGAGAAAAACGGCCGGCAGCGTGAGGTGATCTTTCCGTTCCTGTCGACAGGGAAAGCGGTGGCAAGCACTAAATGAACGAGCCTCTGCAAGTTGGCGACCAAGGCGCAATCGAGGAAGTAGAGAGCCCAAGGCGTTCATCGAGCGGTCCAGTCTTTTCTCCGGAAGAGCACAGAGCTAAGGCCACCAAGTTGTTGGCGCTGCTCCTCTTCGGAGTACTGACCATGAGCTTTATTGCACATGTGGTCGCTGTCCTGTGTCTCGCTCACAACAAGCCGAATTCCGTTGAGGAAGTGACACGGGTCTTCAACACCTGGATTCCGGTTTTCTCGGGGCTTTTCGGCTCGGCGGCGACGTTCTATTTCACGCAGGGAAGAAAGTGATCCCACAGACAGCGGCGACCACGAGGCAATAGCTGAACAAACACAAAAGTGCCGCCCGAGGGGCGGCACTTTTTGCTGAAGCCGAGGAAGAACCTAGATGCCCACGCCGAATTCGCCGGGCTGTTCGCCGGCGTTGGAGTAGAAGTCGTAGGGGGTACGGCGCTTGAACTTGTAGCGGCTGCGGAGTTCGCGGCCCACGAAGATGCCGATTGCGGCAACGGCCATCCCTACCGAAAGCCAGGTGATCACCTTGAGGGCGCTGGATTCGCTTCTTTCGTCTGCGGACGTTTCTTCCGCGCTGGTGAGGGATTCCGTATCTGTGGACATGGGGGAGCAGCCTCCTAGACCACCATAATACCCCAGTTTTGTGTGCTCTGGCTGGCCGGTCCCGCAGATTGGGACT
>Ga0224530_1001403_pt1 | contig 12764 bp, 8 predicted proteins | sample CBST75metaG_FD_179873 | JGI IMG/M metagenome (GOLD analysis project Ga0224530, IMG submission 179873) | Peat soil microbial communities from Stordalen Mire, Sweden - C.B.S.T75 | ecosystem: Environmental > Terrestrial > Soil > Wetlands > Peat | place: Sweden: Norrbotten County, Stordalen Mire...
ACGCCCTATTGTCGTGGTTGGCAGCATCAATATGGACTTAGTTTCAAACGTGCCGCACATTCCTCGGGCAGGTGAGACAGTTCTTGGGCATCACTTTCAAATGCACGCGGGAGGAAAAGGAGCCAATCAGGCTGTGGGGGTCGCTCGTCTGGATTATCCCGTAAAAATGATCGGGATGGTGGGAAATGATGCGTTCGGCAAGCAAATGCTGGAGCAGTTGAAAAAAGAGGGTGTAGACACGACGGATGTCGGCGAGGCCCCCGCTGCCACAGGCATTGCGATGATCCAGGTGGACGCCGCGGCCGAAAACAGCATTGTTGTTGCGCCTGGTGCGAATCTATATCTCACTCCAGAGGTACTACGCGACAAGAAGGAGGTCCTTCGTACAGCAGGAATCGTCCTTGCGCAGTTGGAAATCCCCATCGAAACCGTCCATTGTCTTGCCGAGATCTGTTCGGAATTGCATGTGCCGCTGATCCTTGATCCTGCTCCTGCGCAAACATTGCCCACGGGGGTGTTGAGCGCTGTGACGTGGCTTACGCCCAACGAGACAGAAGCGCAATTCTATGCAAAAGGAACCTCCTCGAACGAGGAGATGTTGGCGATGCTTCTCCGCGCAGGAGTGCAAGGCGTCATTCTGAAGCGCGGCGCGCTCGGCTCAGTATTTGCGGGCAGCGATGGCGTAGCGCACAATGTCCCCGCGTACAAGGTACGGGCAGTGGATACAACGGCCGCGGGCGATGCTTTCAACGCGGCCTTCGCAGTCGGTCTGCTGCTGAATTATGGATCCGATAAAAGTGCCCAATTTGCCACAGCCGCTGCCGCCATTTCTGTTATGCGAGCTGGCGCACAGCCGTCCCTGGCGACAAGGAAAGAAGTGCTTTTGGCGCTTGAATCTGTAAATCAGTCAGTGAACTCATCTGAAATGAAAGAACAGCTTGGAGTGGTGTAGTTAGAGGGGAAAATGCGGACATTATCGTTCGGTATGGGACTTGTTGCGGCAGGATTATCCTGCTTTAGCGCTGTCAGCATGACGGCTCAGGTGGTGATTGATGCGCCACGCACCACTTCGGTTGACTACCCTCACGTCAGGCTGAGCAACAATGGAATCGCGGCGCCGCCTTGTAATGAGGTTCCAAAGTTGCTCACCAGCGGTACATTGGGTTGCACGGACCAGGAAATCCAGACATGGCTGAATGAAATTCGGGGATGGCGTGCGAACCGCCGCATTCGCATGGGCTACTCCGGCGATATGTATGATCTGCCGGAACTGAAATGGACGCAATCCAGCTACATCCAGCCCCAGATGATGATGGAGGACCGGTATTTCTACGATGTAGCCACGGGCAAGTACACAGTAGATCGTTATGTAGACGATACAGAGAAGCGTTATGGCGGAATTGATTCTGTTCTCATTTGGCACACCTACACCAACATCGGCATCGACGACAAAAACCAGTATGATTTGATACGCGATATGCCTGGGGGGCTGGCTGCCGTCAAGCAAATGGTTGCCGATTTCCATCGTCGCGGCGTTCGAGTCTTTTTCCCGGTCATGCTTTGGGATCAGGGTACTCGCGACGAAGGTAAGCCAAACTGGACCGCCACTGCGGAGATGATGAAGGAGATCGGAGCCGACGGCGTAAACGGTGACACCATGGACGGCATTCCGAACGCCTTCAACGAAGCGGCACAGAAAATCAACCACCCCTTGGTAATGGAACCTGAAGCGTTTCCAGGCCATGACGAAATGCTGGCATGGAACATGATGACCTGGGGATATTGGATCTACCCCTATGCGCCGGACGTGAGCCGCAGCAAGTGGCTTGAGCCGCGTGCGATGGTGAATGTGTGCGCCCGCTGGAATCATACCCGGACGGAGAATCTGCAGGCGGCATTCTTCAATGGCGTGGGATATGAGACCTGGGAAAATGTGTGGGGGATATGGAACGGCATTACTCCACGCGACGGTGAGGCGATCCGCCGCATGGCGACGATGGAGCGTGGCCTGGCCCCGTTTCTCGTGAGCGCGGATTGGCAGCCCTACTACACGACCGAAACGCGAGGGTTGTTTGCCAGCTACTTTCCACTCAACTCAGATGCTGCCTGGACGCTCGTCAACCGCAGCGATTTTGAGATGAAGGGTGAACTGCTGCGCGTAAAGGAACCACCGGCGGGGGCAAAATTTTACGACGTGTATCACGGGTTAGAGCTGACTCCGCGCGTGGACGGCAAAGACGCCGTGCTCTCTCTTGTGGTTGAGCCCCAAGGATATGGCGCGGTATTGCAGGTTACTAAAACACTTACCGCAGGCCAACGGAGCCTGTTTGCCAAGATGCATGAAATGACAAAGAATCCTCTGGCCAGCTATAGCGACGAATGGAGCTATTTGCCGCAGAAAATGGTCGAGATTCAGCCCGTCAAAGCGCTGTCGAATGCGTCGCAAGGCATGACGAAAGTTCCGGCGGCTGCTTACCGATTCCGCGTGAATGGGATCGAGATCGAAGGGCGCGATGGCGTGGGTGTGGACGTCCAGTTCCCATGGGAGTCTTCTCCTCGCAGGTATCACGATCATATCGTGAACATCAATGGATTCTGGATGGATACAAACCTGGTAACCAACGCGCAATTCAAGAAGTTCATTGACGCCACACATTATCATCCCTCCGATGCGCACAATTTTCTTCGCGACTGGAACGGCGGCACATATCCCAGCGGCTGGGAAGATAAGCCTGTTACGTGGGTATCGCTGGAGGATGCGCGAGCCTATGCAAAGTGGGCGCACAAGCGCCTTCCTCATGAGTGGGAGTGGCAATATGCGGCCCAGGGCACGGATGGCAGAAAGTACCCCTGGGGGAATACCTGGAATAGCGAGGCCGTTCCTGCGCCGGACAAAGGTCGTGTGTTAACTTCACCGGATCCGGTAGGCATCCATCCGCTGGGAGCGAGTCCCTTCGGCATTCAGGATATGGTGGGAAATATTTGGCAATGGACAGACGAATATCAGGACGACCACACACGGGCCGCAGTGCTTCGTGGAGGGAGTTACTATCAGCCGAGTGGGTCGATCTGGTATTTTCCCCAGGCATATCGCAATGATGAACACGGAAAGTTCCTGTTGATGGCGCCGAGCGAAGATCGTTCTGGCACCGTTGGATTCCGTTGTGTCATGGATATGGAATAAACGTCCATCTCCCCACGGGCTTCGCTGGTCGCAAAGTCCGTGGGAAGCTGCGTCCTGATAGTACGAGTACCCTCTCTGGCTCGTAGATCCTACTTTGCGTGGATCCCGGCAAAGAACTGCCATGCCATGTCAGTGAAGTTGAGCGGGTCATTCGGCTCCCCTTCCTTGTGATGGCCAGAATCCCGGCTTCCTAACCACTCGTGGCCTAGATTCTGAACGAAGTCAGCGAATACCGGAACTTGATCTTTGCAGCCCTGCCAGGATAAGCGCACGCCCCAATCCGTTTTTTCAGCCGCTTGTATCCGGCAGCCGTCCAAGTAGCCCCAGGTTACCCAATTCCCATGTGGCGTTGTTGCAAAATGAGGACTGTTGACCTGGAAGCCGGAAAACTGCTCATCAAGATCACCGTGTATATAGAGGATGGGCACGGGGCGAGCGAGCTTTGCCGGAGGATCCATCAGCGGTGTGGCTACGGCGACAATTGCCTTGATGTCTTTAGGGTGGCGCGATGCGAGCAACTGGACCATACCTGATCCACTCGAAAAGCCCGCAAAAAAAATACGTTTCCGGTCAGGGTGTTCACGGCGAAGTACATCCTGTAGAACGGCCATTAAATATCCGTCGTCATCTACTGGCAACATACCAGGCGCCAGAAGATGTGTACGAGAACCTTTCATTTCCCAGAAAGTAATATTCGTTTTTCTGTCCACCGGTTGATCTGGATGCGTGGCAACAGGATCAGGAAATACCACAAGAAATCCGTAGCGATCCGCCTCCTCGATCCAACCGAAGTCTTGAGACTCGGATTCGGCCGTGCTGCGAATGCCGCCGAGCATAAACACCGCCGCTGGATGGGATGAAAGATGCGCGGGCCGATAGATGAGATACGGGCGGTTATACCCGTTATGCGCGAATGGTTGAGTCTTAACCTGCGCAGCAGATAGTTGTTGAACGGCGATAAATACCGTGACAAAAAGTGGGAGCAATAGACTTCGGCTGATCATAGAAATTCGATATCGCATTTGCCAAGAGAGCATAAACACTTGAAAGCATTCATGAGTACTCGATGGTCAATATACCTTTGGTAAACTACCTTGTCAAGGGTATTGCGAATAGAGCGCCGCAGGCGAACTGAATAGGCCTTAACTTATCAAATCGACGTTGAATTCCTCCAGGAATAAAGATATGCACTGGAGCGAGGAGGCGTATTCAGGAGAAAGAGGCTCTACCGTTTCAAAACAATCGAGCAATACATCTGCCGATCCTACAGTCCTGGCCTGCTCAGACCCTTCGACCAAACATGCAATCGGGGTGCCCATCTATAAGCGCAGAAGACGATCAAGCTGCTTGACAAAGGCTCAAATGAATTGTTGCCAAATGTATGATTATATTTACGATAATCAGTATGGATGCTCCATCGATTTAGCCCTGAAAGGCCATTCAATGTAGCTCGATAAACAGTGGTTCCCAAAAAATTCCAAAATACCCTTGACAAAGGATATAGAAATGGATTAAAAAGTATTCGTTGCAATTTGAAACGATTCATTTGTTTGGGAGGCATTATGCGCCAACGTGCAAAATTTGTCGCTGTCTCAATCGTGTTTACCTTCATGCTCCTTGTGAGCAACGCCTACGGGCAGTTTGCCCAGCGCGGCGGCATTGAGGGCAATGTCCTCGATAGCAATGGCGCTGCAATTCCATACGCCCAGGTTAGCTTGATTGACGCGGCCCACAATTCAACCGTTGTTATATCTGCGAATGATATAGGGCACTTTCAGTTTACCGGTCTGGCGGCCGGACAATATTTTCTAAGCGTCCACCAGACAGGCTTTGAAACTACGAAATCAGATCCCATCACTGTCTCGATTGGCGAAACTACCAGATATGACCTCAAGCTCTCTCCGGGATCAGTGACGGAAACCGTTACCGTCACCAGCTCTTCACCTCTGTTGGAAACAGGGCATGCAAGTGTAGGCACTGACGTCACCCAGAAGCAGATGGAAGAGTTGCCAATGAACGGCCTCAACTTTACGTCGCTGGCTGCTCTCATGCCAGGCATCAGCACTGAAGTGGAAAAGAATATTAACCCAGGCGGATCGTTCGCTGTTGGTTCCCAGTTTGCCTCCGGCGGTATTGCATTCACGTCAGGCGGTGTGGTCCAGGGATCCAGGGACAACGGCTACTACATCAACGGCGTCAACATCAACGACAACTGGGAAAGCAGCGTCAGCTATTTGCCGGCCTCTAATGCGCTGGAGAACGCAAAAATCTCGGTAACTGATTTCTCTGCCGCTAATGGACATGACTTTTCCACTTTCAGCGTCCAGACCAAAAGCGGCTCCACACAATTTCACGGATCGGTTTATGAGCATCTTGAAAACGATGATTTGAATGCGACCAACCCATACGACAAAGCGGAAAACTTCCTCGTGGAGGCGGGGCCAGCAACCAAGCCAACTCTGCGAAGAAATCAGTTTGGCTTTGGAGTTGGCGGACCGATCATCATCCCCAAAGTGTCCAAGCTGAAAGATCGTTTGTTCTTCTTTGCCAATTACGAGAACTTCATTGAACACGATGGCTCGGAGACAGTATGGGCTTCAGTCCCTTCCATCCCGGAGCGCACCGGCGATTTCAGCGAGTTGTTGACCGACGGCATTCAGCTCTACAACCCATTTACAACCACATATGACGCGAATGGATACAGTAGCCGTACGCCGGTAGCAGGCAACCGCCTCGACACTGCGGGTCTGGTCAGTGCGAGCGCGGCCTCCAAGGCGGTTCTGGCCTTGTACCCCAAGCCCAATGCTCCTCAAAATCCGAGTGATATATACAACGACAGCGCAATGCAACAGGAAGCCTTTGCTGATTACCACTTTGACAGCAGATTCGATGTGCGTATTACCTCGCGCGACAATGCTTTCGTGACCTGGTCGAAGCAGCATGGCACGAACAACAACTCCGGCGGAATTCTTCCAGACTTTGTCTGGGACAACGACGATGCAAGCTGGTTAGTGACCGTCAACGAAATGCACCAGTTCACGTCCAACCTCACCAATGAGTTCGTCTTCGGCAAGGGGTATGGTTCTCTGACCATTGTGAGCCCATCCGAAATCGCATTCCTGCACAGCTCGGCAAATCCGATCCGGGATATCTTCAAGAACACCGGAACGGGAGCCAGCCAGGGAGTGTTCGGAATCGACTTCGACGACTATAAGTCTGTGGGGTTTGATCAGGACTTTCTCGCGTCCAATAACGCACTGCAGTTCTCGGATAACGTGAACTGGACTCATGGGCGCCATGCCATGACCTACGGCTTTAACTACTTCCGCAAGGGAGAGTATGACTGGGACTTCAACCGCTATGTTAGCTTCGGAAAAAACTTTAGTCGCGGCGGCTATTTGCAGGGACACAACGGCGGAGACAACATGGCTGACTTGGTCATGGGCACGCCTAAGCACATTCATCAGCTCGACACGATTACCGGAGCGGATGACACAGCGCCCGAACTGAACGTATTCTTCCCGTATTGGGGATTCTATGCCAACGACAAGTTTCAGGTAACGCCCAAGCTTACCTTGTCTGTAGGACTTCGCTACGACATGAATTTGCCCATGTACGACCCCGACAAGCTGTGCTGCGCTGTATACCAGGCCAATGCTCAAGGCGGCATTCTGGAGATTCCAGGATTGGCCACTGGCCTTCCGCAGCACTACCTGAGCGCCGCGAAAGCGAATTTTGCGCCCCGCATCAGTTTTGCATATAGCGCCACCAATCGCGATGTGATTCGGGCAGGCTATGGCATCTTCTACGATAGTGGTGCCTCGCAGATATCGAATGCGACGGGATTCGCGAACGGGGGAACTCCGGGAGGCGGCTTGGACGTCACCAACACTCTCTTGGGGTACCCCAGCGATACGCCTGCCGTTACCATGGATATGATCTTTCCCGCGGAGCCGGTCATTCCGAAAGGCGAGTACGGTGTTAGCACTGGCGCTGGGCAGGGATACTTCGGCGACGGCTGGTGGTCCACGGTCTACTACCAGGACCAGAAATCTACCACGCTTCCGTACTATCAGCGCTATGTTCTCGATGTGCAGCACTCACTGAATCCGCAGACATCAGTCACCGTAAGTTATTCCGGATCACAGGGAAGAAAGGGGACGAACTACACAAACATCAATCTTCCCGCGTATCAGACTGGCTGGCCGGGAGAGGATGCTTTCAATGCTGCGCGTCCCAATAACATCGGCCGGTTTGGCGACATCTATGTGCAACGCGGAAACCTGAACTCCTTCTACAATGCCGGTATCGTCAGTTTCCAGCATCGCTTCAGCAACGAGTATCAGTTTCTGAGCAACTACACCTTCGGAAAGACCATCTCGGACTTCCCGTATGTCAACAACCTTTCCTACAACGGCGCACCTGGCGGAGGCTCTGGCGGATTCCAATATCCGAATGTCAGAGACCGCGGCGAGACTTCCGGGTCGCATCATCAGCGCTTTGTGATGAGCGGAATCTGGAGCCCGAACTATGGTGCAAAGTGGCCTGCATGGTCGAAGATCGTGTTGACGGGCTGGCGCCTCTCTGGGATCTTGACGCTGGAATCCGGCGATATGTTGACAGTGCAGAACTGGGACACGTCTGCAGATGATTATGCTGGCCCTGACCAACTCAACGTTAAAGGGAACCCAAATCTTAGCCACGGGAACAAAACCTTCCTGAATCAATTCAACACTGCTGCATTCTCATCTCCGGCAGAAGGGACCAGAGGCAACTCCGGATTGGGAACTATTCACGGTCCTGGACAAAACAACGTGGACCTCTCCCTGTCGAAGACCTTCAAGATCTGGGAGTCCATCAGCGCGAATATCCGCGTCGATGCTTACAATGCCTTCAACCACACCCAGTGGACTGGAGCGGAAACCACGAACATGTACAGCGGACAACAGTTTGGGCAAGCAACCGGAGCTCGTGAGGCGCGTATCACGCAGATCTCAATGAAAGTGTCGTTCTAACGTAGGTTTATCCAACTCGCTCCGCGTTCCATCAAGTATTGATGACAAACACGGAACAGATGAAACCGAGATGGGGGATACCCCAGATGTTCGAGGAGAGAGGCGTCTGCTAGGAACTAGAGACGCCTCCCTTTCCATAGAGCATTAAGCCGATATCAAGGCTCATCATTCTCGGATCCTATCGATGGATTCCGGTTTCGTAGATGGCCGGTTGTGTCCAGAGTACGGGCCTTCTGACCGGCCACCGTTTACGAGTCAGAGCGCGCCCCAAGCACGGTGGGCAGAATTTGCTGGGAGCCGCAAGAGAAAATGCCAGCAATCGGAGAAAATTAAAAGCGCGCTGAATCCGATGTATCTTATAGATATAGGACACGTTATTAATACATATTTACATGTCACTCCAGGGCACATCTTCGGACTTCCGCCGTGCGACAGTAGATGATTTCTGTGCTGCTGGAAGACGAGTGGACGCATATTTTGAAATCGGACTCTCATGTCCATAAGCGTCAGGCCGTCCCCTCTGCGCAAGAAGGCTTCATCTTCGATTACACTCCGTGGCTGCTCCTTTTATTTGTTGTCGTTACGTCTCATAATGAGTCATAATTGGCTAGCTGGAGCGCAAGGCGATGAGTGAAGCCCAGCGCTGGCCGGACTTTGATTCGCAAAGTCCGGTTTGAGCGATCGCTGCATGGACGAGGCCGGCCAACTGCCGCAAACTCTCCGCTGGAGTCGTGGGGAGGGTTTTTCACAGGAGGCTTGCGTAGTTTCTGCATAGGTTTGCGCTTAACCGTAAAGCGCGGATTCTGTTTTGTACGTGAGGTTCACGCATGAGCGAGGTATCCATCTCTGGGCAGCCAGTCATACTTTTCGCCGAGGAATGCGATCGCGGCACCCTGCGCAAAGAGAACCAGAACTCTGTTCTCCATGTCCGCATCCCCTTGGGCGACCTGATGATTGTCGCCGATGGCATCGGCGACGAGGGAGGAGCCACCGCATCACGGATGGTGGTGGAGGATTTCTACACGCATCTGGCGGCTCTGCCGCACGACTACCCGGTCGGCAATGCCATCCGCGAAGCTGCGGCGCGTTCCAATGCGAATCTGCTTGCGGCTGTCAAAGCGCCCGACTCGCCGCACGAGCGCTTGAGTTCTTCGGTGGTGTTGGCCCTGTTGCAACAAGAAGCCGAGGGAACCAACGCCTGGATCGGCCACATCGGCGATAGCCGCGCCTATCTCGTGCGCGCTGGCCATTTGCAGTGCCTTACCACCGACCACTCCGCCGCGCAGGTTCTGCTTAGCCGCAACCTCATCTCCCCTGAAGAGGCTCAGCACCATCCCGACTCCGCGGTACTGACCCGCAGCCTGGGTCATCAACCCGAGGTCGAGATCGACATTGAGGAACTCCCCCTGGCCAGCGGAGATACGCTGCTGCTCTGTTCTGACGGCCTCTGGGAATTCGTTCCGGAGAGGGATATCCATCGGGTGGCGGAGACCCTCGATCTTACAGTGGAAGCCTCAGCCCACAATCTGCTCGAGCTGGCTCTGGCTGCTGGCGGCCACGACAACGTCGGCATCGAGATGGCGCGGCTGATTCCGCCTCCTGACCCTCCCCCGCCCCCTCGTGCCGAGAATTACCTTGCACTCAAGATCGTGATGGCCATGCTCCTGGTGGCCGTCGCGGCGCTGTGTGTGCTGGCCTACCTCACCTTTTGGTACTACTGATGGCGCTGCTGTTGCGGTGGCCCATCGCCGGGCGTAACTGGCGATCCATTCGATGGATGCACCGGGATCTCCTGAATTGGCGGGAGACCTTGTGTTCCTGAGGGCGTTTCCGCTCCGGCAGATTTCTGGTCAGCGGGAGTCATCAATATGAAGGAAGTTGCGATCATCTCAGCGGTACGCGTCCCAGTGGGCCGGTTCCAGGGCTCGCTACAGTCATTCTCTGCTCCGCGGCTGGGGGCGCTTGTGGTGCGCGAGGCGGTGCGCCGCGCTGGCGTCGAATCCTCACGAATTGACGAGTGCATCATGGGCTGTGTTTTGCAGGCCGGCCTCGGCCAGAACCCCGCGCGTCAGGCGGCGCTCTCCGGAGGATTGCCGCCCGAGGCAGGGGCGCTTACCATCAACAAGGTTTGCGGCTCTGGGTTGAAGGCCGTGGCCCTGGCTGCGCAGGCCATCCAAACGGAAAACGCCGAGATGGTTGTCGCCGGCGGTATGGAGTCGATGACTAATGCGCCTTATCTGCTGCCCCAGGCCAGGGCCGGTTATCGCATGGGCAACGGCGTCCTGGTGGACGAGATGATTCAGGACGGCCTCTGGGACGTCTACAACAACTTTCACATGGGCATAGGGGCTGAGATGATTGCGGCTCGCTACGGCATCAGCCGCGAGCAGCAAGACGCCTTTGCGGCCGAGTCGCACCGCCGCGCCGCCACGGCCACGACAGAGGGATTCTTCCGGGAAGAGATTCTGCCTGTCGAGGTTCCACCGGCCAAAAAAGGCGGAGCCCCGCTGCTCTTCGATGCTGACGAATCGGTCCGCCCCGAGACGACCGTCGAAATCCTTTCCCGGCTCAAGCCAGCCTTCCAGCCGGAAGGCACGGTCACAGCCGGCAACTCTCCTGGCGTAAGCGACGGCGCCGCGGCCCTGGTAGTTGCCAGCGCCGAGCGGGCTCGGCAATTGGGTCTCGCGCCGCTGGCTGTGATTCGTGCCCAGGCCACCAGCGGCGGCGCGCCGGAGTGGTTCGGCCTGGCGCCCATTGAAGCCGTGCGCAAGGTGGCGGCAAAGGCCGGTTGGCCGCTCGAAAGCGTCGATTTGTTTGAGCTGAATGAGGCCTTCAGCGCGCAGGCGCTGGCCGTCAATCGCGACCTGGGCCTCGATCCGGCGAAGGTCAACGTGCAGGGAGGTGCCATTGCCATCGGTCATCCCATCGGTGCCAGTGGGGCGCGCCTGCTGACTACGCTGCTCTATGCCTTGCGCCGCCTCGGCAAGACCCGCGGTATTACCGCGCTGTGCCTGGGGGGCGGCAATGCGGTGGCGCTGGCCGTCGAGCGCATTTGAACGGTTGCAGCGGAATCAAGATTCTCTGAAAAATTTCAACCTGAGCGCTGTTCGCTGGATTCCGCTTCAATCGCAGAACGGCGTCTCGCGCGGGAAGCCTGCCGCCCCATCCTCTTCGGGCATTTGGCCGGACCCTGAATCGGAGTCAGCACCTCCCGTAGCGTGGGCGCTGAAGAACGCGTCCACCTGGGCCAGCACCTCGGCGCCGGTCCTCGCGTGGTAGATGTCGCCTCTCAGCTTGGCTCCGCCCGCTACGCCGTGGGTAAACCATGTGGCAAATTGCTTCATCTTGCCGGCCGTCTCGCCCAGCCGCGCGGCCTTGGGCAGGTCTTTCGTGGCCTCGGCCTCGTCCAGAAGCATCTGAAAATAGGCGCGAATCATGCGGTAACGGTCTTCCACCGTGGGACGCTCGTAGCTGCCGGTGGCTGTGTACTGTGCGATCTGCCTGAAAATCCACGGATTCTCTGGCGCGGCCCGGCCGATCATCACCGCATCGCAGCCGGTCTCGGCCACCATGGCCGCCGCGGCCTCTGGAGTGCAGATGTCCCCGTTGCCAATGACCGGAATCCCCACTGCCTGCTTGACACGCGCAATCCACTCCCAGCGCGCCTGGCCGGTATAGCCCTGCTCGCGGGTGCGGGCGTGCAGCGTCACTCCATTCAGCCCCTCGGCCTCGGCCATTCGCGCCAACTCCAGGCAAACAATCTCGGCGTCGTTCCACCCCAGCCGGAACTTCACCGTGAAGGGAATTGTGACCGCCTTGCGAACCGCGCGAAAGATCTCGCAGATGCGCGGCAGGTCGCGCAGCAGGCCAGAGCCGCCATTCGACCCCACCACCCGCTTGGCCGGGCAGCCCAGGTTCAGATCCACCAGGTCGAAACCGGTCTCCTCTACAATCCGCGCCGCCTCGGCCAGCGTTTCCGGATTGGCCCCAAAGAGTTGCGCCCCAATGGGGTGTTCGTCCTCGTAGAAGGTCAAATAGCGCTGGCGCTTGGTCTCCCGCATCCGGGCCAGGCCGTCGGCCGAGGTGAACTCGGTCATCAGCAGCCCGCAGCCGGACTGCTCATTGCTCACCAAGGTATCGATGGCCGGGCCGGCCGGGTTCTCCGCATCCAATGCGGGTGCCCCAGGTCTCGATTCTGAGACCTGGGAAGCGGTGAACAAACTGGCGTTGCGGATGAACCGCCGGAAGACCGTGTCCGTGACCCCCGCCATGGGAGCCAGCACGGTGCCCGGAGCCACCACCACAGTTCCCAGACGCACCTCAGCCGGCACTCGCGCCTCCGCGGGCATCGCGTATTCCCTGGGATTGTCCCAGTTTTTCTTCACGGTAAAGCCTTTGCCCGCCATGAGAACCTCGTCCACAACAAGCCACGGATCAGCCTGGCAGCTCATTCACTTCATAGACATACGGCTTGCCTCGCGACTCCGGATCCCAGCCCGCATTCATCGCCTGCCGAATATGAGCCTCAACCTTCGCGGGCGCGATATTCTGCAGGACAAAGTCAG
>Ga0224530_1001405_pt1 | contig 12757 bp, 15 predicted proteins | sample CBST75metaG_FD_179873 | JGI IMG/M metagenome (GOLD analysis project Ga0224530, IMG submission 179873) | Peat soil microbial communities from Stordalen Mire, Sweden - C.B.S.T75 | ecosystem: Environmental > Terrestrial > Soil > Wetlands > Peat | place: Sweden: Norrbotten County, Stordalen Mire...
CGATCCACGCTTCCTCCCCACACTCGGTCACCCTCATGCAGTTGCGCTTCACTTCGTTTACTGTGACCAGCTTACGACGGGACTCGCACCCGTAAGAACGCGCCCATGCTGGGCGCACCCATCGAGGATTTTCTGCGCTCAGCGCAGCTAATCCTGGACAACGGCAACCCGAACGTCATTCTCTGCGAGCGGGGTATACGCACTTTTGAAACAGCGATGCGCAACACGTTCGACGTAGCAGCTATCGCGCTGCTCAAGCAAATCTCTCATCTGCCGGTTATCGCAGACCCCAGCCACGCAGCTGGCCATCGTGACCTGGTTCCCGCACTGGCACGCATCGCCGTTGCCGCCGGCGCCGATGGCATGCTGGTCGAGGTGCATCCCAATCCGGACGAGGCGTGGAGTGACGGAGATCAGTCGCTGGACTTTGACGGATTCGACGAGATGATGGCGGACCTAATGCCCTGGCTGGCGCTGCGAAAGGTAGTGCTCCGCACCCCTGAGTTATTACGGCGCGAAGCAGCTCAGTTACGGTTCATGGAGGTAGTGGGATGAGTTCTGCCGCCAAGGTGTTGACGATTGCCGCATCGATTGCATTGCCGATTCTGGTTTGCGGGTTTGCGCCTGGCATCACACAGAGTAACGGTGCGGTGATAGGTACGGAGATTATTGTCACTGCCGCGCCTGCTTATGAACCGTTGGCGGCACTGCGCGGAGGAGAGCGCTTTCCCAAGAGTGCGCAACTGTTGCTGGTTTATGCAGGTAAGGCGGAGCCGCTGGTGGCGGGCTTTGCGGCTTCCTCGGACGCCAACATTTCCTTTGACGGCAAAACGGTGCTCTTCACGGGCAAGCGGACCGCGAGCGATTCGTGGCAGATTTGGGAATTGACTCTGGCAGATCGCTCCGCGCGCAAGTTGATTGCACCGACAGCTACCACTGTGGACAAGCTTATCGTTCACTGCTCGAGCGGACGTGCGCAGACGCTGGAAAAGCTCGACGTGGATCGCGTCCTCACAGTGGAGGAACCGAAATGAACTGCCGCATCCAAACTACAGTGGGCACCGTGCTCGCAATTCTGGCTGCGGCATTTGGTGCGGCTGTGCTGTGGACTGATCGTCCTGTTTGCGCGGACGCGCGGGGGAACGAGAGCGTCATCCAAGATTACGCCTCTCCGCTGGAAGTACTGCTTTCGCCTGATGGCGCGCGACTCTATGTGCTTTGCCAGCAGAGCCAGGAGGTGCGGGTGCTGGATGCGTCCAGCTATGCCGTCATTAAAAACATTACAGTGGGCCAAGTGCCGCGAGGCTTTTCGCTATCTGCCTCGGGCGACCGGCTGTTTGTAACCAACTCATGGGACGACACGCTCTCGGTAATCGATACAGGCACGCTTGCCGTGGTCGCGACCTGGCCGGTGGGCGCGGAACCGTCGAGCGTGGTGGAGGATCGGGCGGGTAAGCGACTATTTGTGGCCAATCGAATCAGCAGCAATGTTGCGGTTCTGGACGCCCAGACAGGCGTCAAGGAGAAACAGTTGATGGCTGGCCGGGGCGCGAGCTATTTGACGCTCTCTCCGGATGGAAGCCGGATTTATGCCACACATATCTATCCGAATCCGCCTCGGGTGCGGACCGACTTGGACAATCGCACGGCGCCGGAGTCGGAGATTACGGTGATCGACGCGTCGCGCGCGGTGGTGGTGGATCGTATGCCGCTGCACCGGATTGCAGGCGTCTTCCATCTGGCGTTCTCCACGGATGGACGGCTGGGCGTGGTGGCCGAATATCATCCCAAGAATCTTGTGCCATTGGCTCATCTGGAACACGGCGGGGCTTTTGCCTGCACATTGACGTTATTTGGCGCGGACGTGGGAAAGCCGGTCGAGCTCCCTCTGGATGAATTGGAACGGTACGCCGCGCAACCGTTCGGGGTGGCCATTGCGCCGGACAAGTCGCGCATCTACGTCACCTGTGGCGGCTCGGAGATGGTGACCGTGGTGGACGTTCCGCGCCTTCTGCGTTTTATCCACACCCACCCTGCACCCTATACGCAGGATCTCTCAGCCAGCTCCAACTATGTAGTGACCCGCATTCCGGTGGGAAACAACCCCCGCGGCCTGACGCTTTCGCGCGACGGACGCAAGCTGTTTGTTGCCAACCGGCTCGACGATACGATAAGCGTGATCGACACGCGCACCAATCGCGTGGCTTCGACCATCGCGCTCGCCGGGCCGAAGACGCTCTCCGTGCTGCGCAAGGGCGAACGAGCATTTTATACGGCACGCTATTCCTTTCAGGGGCAGATCAGCTGCCCCACCTGTCACATCGATTCCACCTTCGATGGCCTTACCTGGGACCTGGAGCCGGACGGCTTCGGCCGCGATATTGTGGACAACAAAATGCTCGAGGGCGTCAAGGACACCGAACCTTACAAGTGGAACGGCGGCAACCCGAATCTTCCCACCGAGTGCGGACCCAGGACCGAAAAGTACTTCTGGCGATCGGAGAACTACGACGACCGGACCCTTACCGATTTAGTCTCCTATGTTCGCGGTCTGACACCGCGGCCTAACCGCTGGCGCCGCCCTGACAGTGAATTGACTCCCACGCAAGAGCGCGGCGAGGCGCTGTTTGAACGCTCTCAAGACAAGTTCGGCAAGCCGATTCCGGAGAGCAACCGTTGCTCCTATTGCCACAGCGGCGCCAAGGGAACCAACCAGAAGATCTCCGACGTGGGGACACGCAAACCCACCGACAATTCAGGCCTTCTGAAGGCGCCGCCGTTGACGAGTATTGCGCTCACGGCGCCCTACCTGCACGATGGCTCGGCGCGCACGCTGGAAGAAATCTGGACGATCTACAACCCCGACGACAAACATGGCCGCACCAACGACCTGACCAAGGATGAACTCAACGACCTGATCGAGTACCTGAGGACGCGATGAAAAAGATATGCATGATCACAATGTTTCTGGTTACCGGTATGCTGGCGTTTGCCGCGCCGCCCAAGATGCCACTCTACCGTTTTGAGAACTTCACCACCGCCAACGGCCTGCCCGACAATCACGTTTATTCGGTGCTGGTGGATGGAGACCGCATATGGGCGGGCACAGAGAACGGCTTGGCGGTCTACGAGAATCATGCGTGGAAGACCTACACCACCAAGGACGGCCTGGCGCATCGCGCCGTGCTCTCGCTGGCCCTCGACAAGCGTACCGGCGATGTGTGGGCCGGAACGATGGGCGGCCTGAGCCGCATCTCCGGCGGGCGCATTGACAGCTACACCCAGTTGAACTCGGGGCTAAGCAACGATGTGGTCTACGGAGTATCTGTGGAAGGCGAGAATGTGTGGGTGGCTACGGCTGCAGGCGCTTGCCGTCTCGATCTTCACACCGATCAGTGGTCGCTCTACAACGAACGCAACACGCCCATGATCGAGATATGGGTGTATGGAGTCTCTGCGACACCCAGCAAAGTCTACTACGCCGTGTGGGGCAGCGGCATTTTGGAATACGACCAGAAGACCGAGCGCTGGGACAAGTACGAGGATCCGGACGGCGAAACCGAGATGGTGCTCTTCAAGGATCAGGGCCTCATTCACGAGATCACGACTTCCGTCAGCTACGTGGATAACATCCTGTGGGCTGCCACCTACTTCGGCGACAGCCGGTACGATGGCCGCTACTGGCACAACTTTCTGACGAAAGACAGCGGACTCCCTTCGAACTTTACCAATACGATTAAAGGCGTGGATGCCAATCGCGCTTGGTTCGGCACCGACAAGGGGCTGGCCTACTACGACGGCGTCAACTGGGCCGTCTATACCCCGTCGCTCAAAGACGGAAAGCCAGAGATGACGGTGCGCGACGCGCAAGGCAACGTAACGCCGGTTGCTGTTACCACCGCACCGGCCCACAACTACATTCTCGGCATCGACTTTCAAGGTGACGACATCTGGGTTGCCACCGCGAAAGGGCTGAGCCATGGAATTCGTCAACAACAATAAGCGCATAAGGAGCCGACATCATCATGAATGCACTTGCTGAAATAATCGAAACCATCGCGCACGCGCCGATCAAGAAGCGCGCCGTGACCAACCACGGCGTGCTCAACGAGGCCTATTGCTATGCCAAGCCGAGTTCGTTTTCGCGCGGCATGAGAATCGACCTGAACGGCCTAACCATTCTGTTGATCTCCGGCACAGCCTCAATCGACGAGAACGGCAAGAGCGTCCACATCGGCGATTTCCCCGCCCAACTGCGGCGGACCTTCGACAACATTACTGGTCTGCTAGAGGCCGAAGGCTGCACCTGGCACGACATCGTGCGCACCAGTTGCTACCTGCGCGATATAGATCGCGACTACGACATCTTCAATGCAGGGCGCACGGCATTCTTCAAAGGGCAGGGGCTCGATCCGCTGCCCGCGTCGACTGGCATCCAGGCCCATCTCTGCCGCCCTGAACTGCTGATCGAGATTGAAGCCATCGCTATGTTCCGCACGGATAGAGCTGCCGAAAACAGCAAGGAGTAGTTTTTATGCGCAATGGATGGTTGTGGTGTGGAATCTTTGTGCTGAGCTCGGTTTGCCCGGCGTGCTTGGCCATGGGACAAGATGCAGCGCCGTATTCGACACAGGGGGAAAGCTGGATTGCAGCTCAGAATGCGGCTCCGGTAACGGTCACAGGCATGGGCAAGGGTACGTGCGCCTGTGGCGTGCATCCGCCGGGACCACCCAAGGACCGGGTAGTTGCGCCCTATGCGGAGGAGCCGGACGATTTGAGCCCCTACGCCAAGTTCGCATCGCCCTATGACCTCAACTACACACACCCGAATATCTATTCCGGAGGCGCGCGGGATGTGCCCGACCCCAAGAACGTGACCGAGGTACGCATCGGCTTCTTCGGGCCCATCGAGCATAACCCGGAACAGGTCTTTGGTTTGCGCATGCTGCACGGAGCGCAGTTGGCTGTGGAAGAGGCCAATACCCGCGGCGGCTACGGGGGCAAGCCGTTCAAGCTGATGTTACACAACGACTACGACAACTGGCAGGCGAAGACCGTCTACGGAGAGGAGCGGCCCACAGACCCCACGATTTGGGGATCTGCCTCGAACGAAGTAGTCAAGATGGTTTACGATGACCACGACTGGGCGATCTTTGGCTCCATCAGCTCCGAGTCCACCCACATTGCACTGCGCATGGCCCTGCGTACCGAGATTTCCATCGTCAACTCGGCCTCCACCGATCCAACTATTCCAGAGACCTACATCCCGTGGTACTTCATCGACCTGCAGGACGACCGGGTGCAGGACCTGACCCTGTCCCGCCGCATATTTACCGAGCTCGGCCTGAAGCGGGTCGCGATTCTGAGGGTCAACAGTCGCTATGGGCGCTTCGGCGTGATCAAGCTCCGCGATGCATCGCGGCGGCTGGGACACCCGATTGTCATTGAGCAGCTGTACTTGCCCGGCGATACGAATTTTATCAAACAGTTGAGGGTCATTCGTTCTTCGCGGGCCGATGCCATTGTGCTATGGGCTGACGAGACTCAAGCGGCCGAAATTCTTAAGGAGATGCAGGCTGCTGGGATGAAGCAGCGCGTCTTTGGTTCTTACCGCACGCTGGGGCCCACCTTGCTGTCCGAAGCTGGTCCTGCGGCTGAAGGCTTTGAGGCTGTATTCCCCTACGATCCCACCCGCAAGGACCCGCGCTGGATCGACTTCAACCGCCGCTTTGAAGACCGCTTCCACGAGAAGCCTGAGCAGTTTGCCTCGCTGGCATATGATGCGATGAACGCTCTGCTCGACTCCATCTGCAAGGCCGGCCTCAATCGTGCCCGCATTCATGACGCGTTGGCTAACATTGTCGACTACGAAGGCGTAACCGGCCACATGGTCTTCGACCCTAATCAGAAGAATGTCGCTCCCATGTACCTGGGCACGGTACACAACGGAGCGATTACATATCGTGTGGCAGCGATGGAAAAGGCGTCTCCTGTGCCACAGACTCCAGCCACGCCAGCAGCCTCTGTCGCACCGTAGGTGCCGTACAAGCGCGTGAGCGAGGATCGCATGGACTATGGTTGGCCCGCATCGCGAGGACGTGACAGTAGGACCAGTGCGCGTGATTCTCTTCGGACCTAAGGCGGCCCAGGTTGCGCAGTCGCCGGAGGTTCAAGCGGAGTTGTCTGATGGTACAGCAAAAGGGCAGGCGTGGGCGCTATTGCCCGTAGAAAGCGATCAGAACTGGGGTGCGGCTTCAACCCTTCTGCGCAACCCTACAAATAAATCCAACCGCCGCGAATGAGTGTAAGTGATCCCACCGCGACGAGGATCCAGAGAAGGATTCCCTGAAGAAATGGTCGAACTCCGACTTCGCGGAGCGTTTTCATGGAGAGGCCGGTTCCAATGAGAAAAAGCGTGACGGTTAGGCCGATGCCCCCAAGATGCTTGAGCACTGGATAGGCGGACTGGAAGATGTGGACATAAGTATTTGAGACGGCCGCAAGACAGAAAAAAAGAATGAACCAAGGCCATTGAATGCGCGCCTTGCTCTTGTTTGCCATAGCGGTTCCGACCGAAAGCGGTACGATCCACAGAGCGCGGGCTAACTTGACGGTGGTGCCGACAGTAAGAGCCACCGCTCCGTACTTTGCTGTCGCGCCGACGACGGAACTTATGTCATGAATGGAGAGCGCGGCCCACAAGCCAAACTGCGACTGAGTCATGTGCAACGCAGTCCCGATTGCTGGAAATGTTAGCAGAGCAATCGAGTTCAGCACAAAAACGGTTCCGAGCGAGACGGCAATCTCCTCCTGGCTCGCATTGGTAATTGGGGCAATCGCGGCAATGGCGCTGCCGCCGCAGATGGCCGTGCCACACGAGATGAGATAAGAGATTCTCTGCTTCACTTGCAAGAGTCTTCCCAGCCCCCAGCCCAGGAGCAAGGCGATGCTGATGCTGCCCGCGGTATAGATGAACCCCGAGCGTCCAGCTTGCATAACCTGCTGCAAATCCATACCAAACCCAAGTCCGACGACGGATGCCTGAAGGAGGAGTTTAGATAGTTTCTTCGCCTCAACATGGAATGGATGAAGAAATGTGAACCCGTAGATGAGGCCACCCGCCAGCGCAATGGGTGGCGACACGAGACCACTCGCGGCGAGGATCAATCCGATGAAGAATATATTCTTGGACATAGAACAAGTGTCGCTAAGACATGCGCCCGTGTCCAAGCAGAACTACTCATTGCACATAAGCGCATCTTATGGCGCTATCAACTACGACCGTCTGGCTTTGACCAGTGTTCTCTGCACGCCTGCGCGTGCGATGAGAAACCTGCGGAATTGATGAGCCAATCCTTGTGGCTCAGGACCCTTTACGAACGTGACCAGGAACTCTCGTTTAATCCGGAGTCCTTCGATATCAACGATCTTGAAACTTGTGTTGAGTCTCAGATCTTTGGCAATCGCCCATCGAGAAACAAAACCGACTCCCAGTCCGGCTTCAACGGCAGATTTGATGGCCTCGGTCGAATCAAGTTCCATCACGATATGCATCGCACTCCGCTTGGCGCCCTGCCGTTCAAGCGCCATTTCAATCACTCTGCGCGTACCGGAACCGCGCTCCCGCATGAGCAGCGGGGCGGCGCACAAGTCGGAAATGGAGACGGAGGTGCGTTCAGCCCACTCATGCGCAGTAGACGCAATCAAGACTAATTCATCCTCCAGAAATGGCTCGCTCTTGACTTCACGGCTTCGCGCCGGACCTTCGATGAAGCCCAACTCGATCTTCTGCTTTTCCACGGCATTAACGATGTGCTCTGTGTTGCCACTTATCAGTGTCGGATGAACGCGGGGATGCTCCTTGCAGAACTCGCCCAGAAGACGCGGCAACACATACTGAGCGATGGTCGTGGAAGCTCCAAGGGAAAGTTGCCCGGCGTGGTCGCCGGTGAGGGCTACAATATCGCGCTCTACCTGAACGAAAAGCGAATAGACCTGCTTCGCGTACCGCAGGAGAACCTTGCCTGCCGGCGTCAGAGTGATCTGCGCCCCAGAGCGATCAAACACTTGAACGCCAAGCTCCTCCTCAAGCGCCTTGATCTGAAGGCTCACCGCAGGTTGAGTGAGGTATAGCTCTTCGGCGGCTTTGCGGAAGCTGAGCTGTTCAGCAACTGCCCGGAAGACCACCACACGGAAGTTTTCAAGACTTGCCATTCGACTATTAGAACACCGGTTTGTGGGTTGAGAAACGGCCTTCCACGAGTTAGTCTAAATCCGTGCCGCGTTTCGAAGGCAATGGCCTTCCTGTTTCATTTAGGGAAAGAGAGAATGGTGGCAATTCAATTAGGACTTACGGTTGCATTTGTCGCGCTCGGCACAATCAACATACGCAGATACTCCTGTGTAAGAATGGAGCGCAATCGAAGCGCGATGGTTGGATCACAGGACACTTCCAGGGAGCGGCAGCGATCAATGGCCGCTCGCAGGTCGCGCAGAAATGCAACACAGGATGGGCAGGCCTCAATATGTTTGCGCATCTGTTCGCAGGTAAGCGGTTCCATTCTCCCGTCAAGATATTCGGAGAGGTTGGCGAACAGGTCGCGGCATTCCGGAGGACGTTGCCGGTTCTTAGCCTTGGCGGTTTTTCGCTTCATTGCAGTGGGTTTGGCATCATTCAGATCATCAGGAGCATCACTTAGGAGTTGGTTCATCATCTTGCGCACGCTTAAACGTGCTCGATGAAGCCGAATCCGAACCGTTCCCTGCTGAAGCGAGAGAATCTGCGCAACCTGCTCGGTGGTCAACTCTTCCATATCGTGGAGCACGAGAACGATGCGCAAGGCCGGCGGGACGCGCAGAATCGCCTGATGCAGCAACTGGTGCTGCTGGGAGGTGATCACGTTGTGTTCCGGACCGGCCGCCGCATCCGCCAGCAATCTTCCCAATTCCTCACCATCCGGCATCAACTCGTCGAGCGAGAGGAGGTTTGCCGGGGCGTGGGCTGGCTTGCGGCGCATGCGCCAGCAGCGGTTTCTGGTGACGGTGTAAAGCCAGACAGCCATCTGCTGCGGGGTCTCAATCTTGGCCAAGTGCCTGAGGGAACGGGAAAGCACCTCCTGCATGGTGTCTTCCGCGTCTTCAGGATGCCCGCAGACCTTCATGCTGAAGGAATAGACCGTATTCTGCAGCAAACCGATCGCCTCTTCGACAGCTTCAGGCGTGTTGCGGCGCAAGAGATCGGTGGCTCGGATTAGTTCTGGTCGCATGGCATGGGGTCGTCGAAAACTACATCAGTATATTCCTACGAATGTGTGCGCCGCCCTACACTAACAATTCCACTGGTACAAAAGATCGGGCAGGCGGGGACCAGGCCAAGCGTCATGAGGACTTTGTTCTCTTCGTTGCCGGCTTGAGCAGGGTCTCACGGACCTCGCAAACAAAGCGTGTCATGGATTGTGAAAGGTGTTCCAGCACTGCGGCCCATTCCTCCAGGTGCCGTTCGCCTTGTCGCGTGAGTTTGTACACGCGGCGCGCTGGACCTGCCTTGTTCGTCTCCCATTCGGACTTGACATTTCCGTTTGTCTCCAACTGCCGAAGAGTCCTATAGAGAGCGGCCTTCTCAATTGCTGTATCCGTGAGGGCATGCTCCTGCATCTCCGCGCAGAGGTCGTAGCCATAGGCGTGGCCCTTCTTCTTGAGAAGGAGCAAGACGAGCGGCTCCACAAATCGATAAAGATTTCCCATGCCGCAGGAGCAAGGGTAGTTCTTACCGTGACGCTTACATACCTTTCGTGGCACTCCTATCCTCCATATGGCTTCGCTCTTCCGCAAGCCAATGGCTTCACCCTATCACAGACGAAAATAGATGTGAAATGCACCTAGAAACATCGCCAGCCTCTTGCTGTCCGTGAGCCGTACAGTTAGTATATAGGTGTAATTCGCACCTGTAAGGCTGAGACTCTCGAAATGGACGAGAAGGCGGGTGCGTTGAGGTTTTATTGTGAAATTGGCGGGATGCGAGGAAGTGGCTATCGGCAAGATTTTCGAAGAATGCTTGAAATGCCGTCATTTTCGCCCTCTCCTATAACAAACTTGTTGAAGAAAGGATATGTTCACATGAGAATTGCAATTCCTACTACCGGGAACTGTCTGAATCCGCACTTTGGACACTGCGAAAAGTTTGCTATTTTTGACGTTGACCCCAAGACAAAAATGGTCATTGCCACAACGGAAGAGCTTGCCCCGGAACATCAACCGGGCCTCTTGCCGGTATGGCTCAAGGAGCGCGGCGTGACCGTTGTTATCGCTGGCGGTATGGGAGCACGCGCACTTTCGTTGTTTCAGGAGGCTTCGATTGAAGTCATCACTGGGGCGCCTGCTGAGAGTGTTGCTACTCTCGTCCGCAAGTATCTGGATGGATTGCTTGTATCTGTCGAGCACCTCTGTGAACATGTCTGCAATCACTGAGTCTTCCGATTTGGCTTAGGGTTCAGGGAGCGAGCATGGCGAAGAAGCGGGTGGTAATTGTTGGCGGCGTGGCGGGCGGGGCAACCTGCGCGGCACGTCTTCGGAGGCTTGACGAGGAAGCGGAGATCGTTATATTGGAACGCGGCCCCTACGTCTCTTTTGCCAATTGCGGCTTGCCGTACTATGTCGGCAACGTGATCAAGGAAGAGTCCAAGCTCTTGCTGGCCTGGCCAGCATTGTTCCGAGAACGATTCAACATGGAGGTGCGCACGCAAAATGAAGTTCTCGCGATCAACCGCGAGGCGTCAACAGTTTCGGTGCGCAATCTTGAGACAGGGCGAGAGTACAGCGAATCTTATGATGCGCTGGTGCTGTCTCCGGGCGCGGCGCCTATCAGGCCGCCGTGGCCGGGAATCGATCTACCAGGTATCTTTACGTTGCGCACGGTTCCTGATAGCAGGGAGATCCGGCACTGGATCGACGAGAAGAAACCGCGCAACGCAGTTGTCGTAGGCGGCGGATTCATCGGTCTTGAGATGGCGGAAAACCTTGCCCATCGTGGAATCGCTGTGACGATTGTTGAGATGGCTAATCAAGTGATGCCTCCGCTCGATCCTGAAATGGCCGAGTATGCCAAACAGCGACTGGAGTCACGCGGAGTCGTTCTTGCTTTGGCCGACGCTGTAGCCGAGTTTAGACAAGGAAGTAACGGCGGTTTGAGTGTGCATACGCAAAGCGGAATGGCTTATGAAGCGGACCTCATTGTGCTAGCCATTGGAGTCCGTCCAGAGACGATGCTTGCGCGGGACGCTGGTCTGGAATTGGGCGAACGGGGAGGTATCCGTGTAGATAGCCAAATGCGCACCAGAGATCCACGCATTTGGGCTGTTGGCGATGCTGTTGAAGTCAGGAATCGGGTCACTGGCCAATGGGAACTGATTCCTCTGGCTGGGCCGGCCAATCGCCAGGGACGAGTGGCTGCCGATACGATCTGCGGCCGCGATGCGCATTTCGATGGCGTCCAGGGAACAGCGGTTTGCGGCTTCTTTGATTTGACCGTGGCGCTGACAGGCGCGACAGAAAAGTCTCTTCGCCGCGCAGGGCTGGACGACTTCGAGAGTATCTATCTGCACCCTGGAAATCACGTCGGCTATTATCCGGGTGCGCAAGCCATTCATCTGAAACTGCTCTTCCGCAAATCGGATGGTCTGGTGCTGGGCGCGCAGGCCGCGGGTGAAGAAGGCGTCGCGCGACGGATCGACGTGATCGCAACGGCAATACAGATGAAGGCTACCGTCTTCGATCTCGAAGAAGCTGAACTCTGCTATGCGCCTCAATACGGTGCAGCAAAAGATCCAGTAAACATGGCGGGGATGATCGCGGCCAATGTAGTGCGCGGCGATGTGCAGATTGCGCCTTGGAATGAATTGGACTCGACGGGAGCGTTTCTCCTGGACGTGCGTCAGCCGAATGAATTTGACGCTGGATCGATTCCGGGGTCGGTCAATATTCCGCTGGGGCAACTGCGGTCGCATCTGCGCGAGCTGCCCACGGACAAAGAGATATGGATTAGCTGCGGTGTTGGACAGCGTGCCTATTACGCTTGCCGTATCCTTTCTCAGCATGGTTTGCAAGCACGCAATCTATCGGGGGGATATAGCACGTATCGTGTTTGGCATCCGTGACGGCTCTGATCGTCCATCGGATTTGATATCAGCAGGTTCAGAATGGCCATGACCACCGAATCGGTTGGTCATGTGTGCCGCACCAGTTGAAAGTTGAGGAAAGTCATGCTTCAAGAACTAGTCAGCAGCGATCCGGAGATACGCCTTGGCGATAGCTCGGGGTCGTCGTGCTTCGCTTGCGGGCCAGACAATCGCCGTGGGCTGCATCTGAACTTTCAGAGAAACAAAGTTGGAGAAATGGTTGCCGAATGGATCCCAGAACCAGAATTGGAAGGTTTCCAGGGCATCGTTCATGGAGGCATCGTCAGCACTGTCCTGGATGAAGCCATGTCAAAAGCAGTAGCCGAATCGGGAGTTAAAGCGCTAACGGCCGAACTCCGTGTTCGCTTTCGACAGCAAGTAGCTTCAGGGAGAATGATCTGTGTCCGCGGATGGATCGACAGCCAAAGCAAACGCATGACGAAAACCGAGGCGGTCCTAAGCTCCTCCGATGGAACTGAACTTGCACATGCGTGGGCAACCTTCCTCGCGTTGAAGTATCTGGGAAGCATCCAATCATAATAGGCATTGGTATCCGCAAGGAGGATGCTCTTGGCGCCTAAGCC
>Ga0224530_1001406_pt1 | contig 12753 bp, 9 predicted proteins | sample CBST75metaG_FD_179873 | JGI IMG/M metagenome (GOLD analysis project Ga0224530, IMG submission 179873) | Peat soil microbial communities from Stordalen Mire, Sweden - C.B.S.T75 | ecosystem: Environmental > Terrestrial > Soil > Wetlands > Peat | place: Sweden: Norrbotten County, Stordalen Mire...
CTAGGGGCGATCCCCGCGTTCATTAGGATACGGTAACGATTCGGTACAAAAATGGGCCGTTTGATATGTCGAAGGCTTCTGTGAGTGAGACGATACCGATGCCCAACTCGGCCAGTTCCTTCAGGGTGATGACAAGATCGGGAAGCGAACGTCCCCAGCGGTCGAGCCGCGTATTCCTTCATGGTCCTAATCTGAAGTGGGAGCGTCTGCTGATCGAGAGTCGAGATACGGGCATAGAGTGCCACTCGCGGTCGCGCGGAAGACCTTTTCACCCTGGCCAAAAAACCTCCTCAGATGTCAGCGTTGGAGTGCTGGATTGGCGCGGCTTTCTGATAGTCGCTCCGTGCTGGCCCGAACCTATAGGTTATGGTCGGGTCTGCTGTACGAGCGTTTGTTAGCGAAACCGTTTCTCGTCAGCCGCGATGATTGAGTCTTGCATTTGCCTAAAGTCTCATGACTGGGATGAGCTTGTAGTAATTTTCGGGTAAGCGCCAACAAATCGCAGGTCACAGAGAAGATGATTTCATGGCTCGTATGGAGCAGTTCCGGCGAATCCATCGTATTTTGATGATGTGCCAATCAATCCACTATAAATGGAAGACTTTTCAGTTGAGTGTATCTTTCATGCGCTAGACGTTAATTATTAAAATAAAAGAATAATTGCGGGGCTGAATCTATGGGCATGACTTCCACTTCTTCGATGGCTCGATCACCGAAAGCGTCGGCACATCGTTGTAAGGGCCGGCGAAAGAAGGCAGCGCATCGGTGTCTGATGAACAAGCCGGCTCCTAATCTCGCAGCGGCTCCGGATCAACTCGCAGTTGATGGCGGCATTGGCAACGCGGCGCGCAACCAGGACTGCTACCGGGCAATTCTCCCGGAACTCGAAATATTAGGAAATGACCAGACGCTGCCGATTCAGTCCAGCAAGCCTATGACTGTGTTTTCTACATTCAAAGATACTCCCCCTATCTTGATTGCCAAATCAAACCTGGTGGGTCATTGGACAAATTGGGATGAGCCCCACAGGTCAGACCGCCTTGGCCTCATGCTCCCGAGAACCTTTGCGGAAGGCGGACAAGTTTATCTTGGAGGTGTAAGTGATGTATGTCTCGTGCCCACGGCCCATTAGGGAGATTGCGGAAGGACTGGACATTCCAGAAAACTATCTTGAGCTCTACGGAGCACATATGGCGAAGTTGCGACTTGAGCTATTGTCGCAATCGAGACCTGCGACCCGGCGCAAACTCATTCTAGTGACCGCAATGACTTCAACTGGTGCGGGCGCTGGAAAAACAGTTACTTCGGTTGGCCTTAGCCAAGCATTGAATCGGATTGGAAAGAGAGCCATCGTTACGCTTCGGGAACCTTCGTTAGGGCCGATCTTTGGCCTGAAAGGTGGCGGCACGGGCGGTGGAAAATCAGAAGTAATCCCTAGCGATAAAATTAATCTCCACTTCACAGGAGATTTTCATGCCGTCACATCGGCACACAATTTGCTCGGCGCTTTGCTTGAAGCCCATATTCACAACGGCAACGAATTACGTATTGATGTCAACAATATTCAGTGGCCGCGCGCCATGGACGTAAACGATCGAGCCCTGCGCACGATTGTGTGTGGCTTAGGTGGCTCCATCAACGGTCCAGCCCGGGAAACCGGATTTGTGATTACTGCGGCTTCCGAGATCATGGCAATTCTGGCATTGGCTAGTGACCGCCACGATCTGCGTCAACGGTTGAGCCGGATTATCGTTGGTTTCGACCTAGACGGCAAGGCCGTACGCGTTGAGCACTTGCGGGCAACAGGAGCCTTGATGGTTTTGCTCAACGATGCCATCATGCCCAATCTTGTCCAGACCACGGAAGGTACCCCCGCCTTGGTCCACGCTGGCCCCTTTGCCAACATCGCGCACGGCACCTCCAGCGTAATCGCGCAGCGAATGGCGTTGCATCTGGCGGACTACGTGGTAAATGAGGCCGGTTTCGCTGCCGATCTTGGCGCGGAGAAGTATTTCGATGTCGTGATGCCATCTGCGGGACTGAAGCCAGCCGGAGCGGTAATGGTCACATCCGTGCGGGCGGTGTTGCGCCACGGGGGGAGTGTTGGCTTGGGTGTGCCATTGAGTTCGGCTTTCAGAGCCGGGTTTGAAAATCTGGCTAAGCACGTAGAGGCGCTTGGCAAGTTCCGAGTGCCGGTCGTTGTCGCCATTAACCACTTCCCGTCAGACACGGTGGAACAGCTTGAGGCGATTCGCAAGTTTTGCGAAGAACTGAGGGTAGATTGCGCCATATCGGACTTTTATGGGCAAGGGGGTGCCGGAGGCCTCGATTTAGCAGAGAAGGTTCTTTCGGCTGTGGACAGTCCCCGTTCTGAGGAAGCTCAGCCAATATATGGACCCGAAATGAGTCTGCAGGAAAAGGTAAAGACTCTAGCTTGCGAGGTCTACGGGGCTGCCGGAGTCGTGTTTGAGTCGAAAGCATCCAAGAAGCTGCAAAGGTTTGCGGATCTTGGCTATGGCCATTTACCGGTTTGCATGGCCAAGACACAAGCTTCAATAACTGACAATCCGAAGATACTCGGGGCGCCTAGAGACTGGACACTTACAGTACGAGATGTGGCACTCTCAGCAGGCGCAGGATTTGTGGTGGTTGTCGCTGGCGAAATGATGCTGATGCCGGGACTGGGTAGGTCTCCGCATGCGTTTGAGATCGATGTCAACGATGACACGGGTATCATTGGCCCGTTGGCGTGAAAACCCACCGGACTTCGGTCCTTGGTTGTTACCGGACGGGAATAAATCCCATGACATTGGCGAAGCCAAAGATTAGCATTCCCGTACGGTAATATGCTCGGGACTTATGAAGTATACGACACAAGCAATTGGCCAAATCATCCGGGAAAACCGGAAGCGATTGGGCGTCCCGCAAAAGGATTTGGCGCTGGCCTGAGACAGGGGCTGCGCTTTGTCATAGATCTCGAAAATGGAAAGGAAACCTGCCAGATTGGCAAGGTTCTGACGGTCCAGCAAACGCTGGGAATCCAGATCGCGCTGACGCCGCCGGTGGTTTCAAAAAATCAGGATTAGTGCGCGGCGAATTCCCTGGATGTTTACTCGCACAGGGTGAGGTAGTTCCGTTTTTTCGCCCATCCTCCCGCCCTGCAATGTGCTGCCGCTTAGCGCCAGACTCGGCGTGGCCCACCCGAAGGGCTTGAATGTCGATTGAATTCGCTTTATCGCTTTTGCGCAGGCATCTAGCATGCGATCCGACAATATACGGAACGCACTATGGCAAAGTAGCTCACTTGTTGGGCATGAGTACGAAGCAGAGTCATGAGCACGTTGGCCGCTGTCTGTTGAGGCAGTCCAGTCTCTATCGATATGCGCGCCGGGGGAAGCGCGCACGCGCCTGCACGCGCAAGCTAGGAACGCAGTTGAGGCGCATTATCCGCGAGATAGAGCGCCAGGTTGATATACTGTCCAACAAACTTCCTCAGTTACTTGCGATAGTTCATTGAATCCATTTACAAGAGAAGCATGACAAGAACAAGATTTACTCCGCCCATGAACCCGAAGTCGAATGCATCGCCAAGGGCAAGCAGCATGAGCTTGGTAACAAGGTAAGCGTGGCAGTAATTAGTTGTGGCGGATGGTTTGTCGGCGCGAAGAGCTTCACCGGAAACTCTTATGATGGTCAGACGTTAAGTGCGCAGATGCAGCAAGTGAATCACTTGATCGGCGACCGAGTTAGCGAAGCGCATATGGACATCGTTTATCGCGGCCACGAAGATGAAGGCGCAGTCACCGTGCACGTCGATAAACAGTGAATAGACAGGACACCGCGAACTCTATGGTGATGGATGAAACGCCGTGTCACAGCGGAACCTAGCATCAAACATCTGAAGAACGAACACCGGTTGGAACGCAATCGGCTGAGGGGTATTACTGGTGACGCGATCAATGCCGTGCTGGCTGCCGCTGCAATGAATTTCAAGAAATTCCCTGAAGCTTTTTGGCGCATTTTTCTGCGTTGTTTGTAGCGCTTCTGTGGCCAGATTCAGTTTCTGTGACGATCTGCATACCGTTTCTTTCAAATCGAGAACGCCTGAAAACGACTATATTGAGTACACGATTGACCGGAGGAGACTTCGACGATGACAACCCTTGCGCACCTTGTTCCGGCGGAAGATGATGTGTTCTACAGCCGCCATGACCCGAACGATGTGCGGTTTGGCGACATTGTGCGGAGAGACCCCGAGGCGTACTCACATTCTCAGGTAGTCATCCTTGGGTGCCCGCAGGACGAAGGTGTGCGCCGCAATCGAGGCCGTACCGGTTCGCGTCTTGCCCCAAACGAGATCCGCAGGGCCCTGTACCGCTATCCGGTGAGCGAAGCACACCAATATCTCAAGCTAATCGATGTGGGCAACCTAAGAATCGGGGAGACCCTTGAAGAGACGCATGAATGGCTATGCGAGACCCTGCAGGGGTTTCTGCATGATGGGAAAAAGGTTGTTGTCCTGGGAGGAGGGAATGACATCTCCTATCCGGACTGCAGAGCATTGTGCGCCACGATAAGCCTTCCGTTGGTATTCAACATTGATCGTCACCTCGACGTTCGCGCGGACAGGCCTAGAAATAGTGGCACGTCCTACCGGCAGTTGCTGGAAGAAGGCTCCATCCCGCCCTCCATGTTTCATGAGGTTGGCACTAACTCCTATGCGAACTCTCCGACATATCTGAAATACGTGCAAGACGTAGGCGCGCACATCCACTATCTGGGCGACCTGAGAACCGCCGGAGTGGGATCGGCCGTTCAGGCTATCGTCAGTAGCAGCCTCGCGGACGGGATCTTCTTTGGTTTCGACCTGGACGTTGTAAGGGCCGTCGAGGCCCCCGGGGTTAGCGCTCCGGGCCCGATGGGGCTTACCGCTCGCGAGGTGTGCGAAATCGCGGATGTGGCAGCCTCAGACCCTCGCACTCGCATCATCGAGATCACGGAGGTCAACCCCGAGTATGACCGGGATGGAATTACGTGCAAACTGGCTGCGAACATCATCGTGCGGGCCCTTGCTCACCCATCCCTCCGCAAGGGATAAACCGCTTTTTAAAATGCACTACGAGAACCTGCTCTTAACGTTCTGAGCATCGGGTTGCATCGTAGCTGCACAGCCGTGCTTCGAGAGCCTGCATTGCGGTTAGACTCCGCAGCTCCGCGCCATGCAAAAGGGGAGCCATTGCGGCTTCCCCTTTATTGTTGGCAATCGGGCTGAGTTACTTCTTACCTTCCAGTTCATCGGCCAGTGCATTGGCGCCGTAGAGCTTGCGCAGTCCTTCGATCATGGCCGCCGAGTGTACCGCGACCGTCCGGTTCTTGCTTCCGTCATAAACAAAATCGCCGGCCAGCGACTCGATGTTGCCGTCGAAGACCAATCCCACCAGTTCGCCGTCGCGATTGATCACCGGTGAGCCGGAGTTGCCGCCGATAATGTCGTTGGTTGTGACAAAGTCCAGCGGAGTTGAAAGCTCCAGCTTGTCGCGGCCCGCTGCCTGTTTGGGCGTCAGGTCGAAGGGTGGCTTGTTGCTGAAGCTGGCCGCGCGGTCATAGAGACCGTAGAAAGTGGTGAAGGGCGGAGCGATGGTGCCGTTATACGGATAGCCCTCGACCGCTCCGTAGCTCAGCCGCAGCGTGAAGGTAGCGTCGGGATAGGCGTCCTTGCCATAGACCAGAAAGCGAGCCTTGCCCAGCTTTTCTCCGGCTGGGGTCAGCACGCTGGTGATCGTGTCGCGCAGGCGGAGGTAGGTCGCGCGAGTGATAGGGTCCACGCGCCGCGCGGCCACAATCATCGGATCGGTGGAAGCAGCCACCGCTGCCTCGCCGCCGTCGATCAGCGATTTGCGGAAGGACACATCGGCCAGCTTGGTTCCATCCACCAGCGCATTTACGGTCTTGTCCACGTCGCCGCCCTGCAGGATGGCCTGCACATAGGCGTCGTCCTTGCCCAGTTTTTCCTCGCCCAGTTTGAGCGCGGCGGCCATGAATAACTTATCCGTGGAGGGATAGATTTTAGCCGGTGAGAGCATCTTTTGATTCAGCGAGTCCAGGCCGGCCTCATGGAACTGGGGCAGCCGCTCGCCATCGGGCTTCTTGATCTCAGCCACGTACTGCACTATCTGCATCGCCAGCGTGAACAGTTGACTGTCAGCGCGGCGGAAAACCTGGCCCTTCATCTCCGGCTTTAGCTTCTCTTCAGCGCGGGCAATCGTCTCCCAGGCGTCGCCATAGGCCTTTTGCCACTCGGGATTGGCGGCTACCTTGGCGCGGAAGTCGTTTTCCTCGGCCTGTTTCTTGGTCAGAATGGCCTTGTCGGCCAGCGCATCGCGGCGGCCCAGGTAGACCTTCTGGCTGTTCTGCAAGCTGAAGATGGTGGTGCCCACCAGGCGCTGATTCTCCGTGCTCTGCGCGGCAAAGGCCAGCGCTGCGGCAATACGGCGCGTCAAATACTCGACCATCGCCGGTCCATGCACATCGCGCTCCATCAGCAACTCGGCCACCGTTTCATCGCGTTCCGTCGATCCGGGATGGCCGGAGACGAATACCAACTCGCCCGGCGCGGCGCCCTTGGCGCTCCACTTCAGATAGTGATCGGTATGCAGCGGCTTGCCGTTCTCGTAGGCGCGGAAGATGGCCATGTCCAGGTCGTAGCGCGGATAGGTGAAGTTATCCGGGTCCCCGCCAAAGAAGGCCGCCTGCTGCTCAGGTGCGAAGACGATGCGCACATCGGTGTACTTCTTGTACTGGTAGAGCCAGTACTCGCCGCCCTGGTAGAACGAGACCACGTCGGAGCGCAGGCCCGTCTTGTCCTTGCTCTCCTTTTCGATTGCCGCTTTTTCGGCATCGCGGGCCTTTTGCGCCTTGGCCTCGTCGGCAATGCCCTTGGCCGCGCTCTGCACTCGCGCCGTCACGTCTTCCATGCCCACCAGCACATTCACTTCCAGGTCGGGAGACTTCATCTCGGCATCCTGCGTGGGCGCATAAAACCCGTCGCGAATGTAGTCGTGCTCGGCCGTCGAGTTTTTCTGCAACTGGCCGCGCGCCACGTGGTGATTGGTTAGCACCAGGCCGTCGGCGCTGATAAACGATCCTGAACCGCCATCCATAAAGCGCACGCTGGAAAGGCGAACGTGATCCAGCCAAGCCTGGCTGGGATGGAAGTTGTACTTGGCCGCCAGTTGCTTCAGTGGCGGGTTGTCAAAGGTCCACATGCCTTCTTCGGCGTGAATCACAGGTCCTGCGGCCAGCAGAAAAGCCGCCGGCAGCAGCACAACGGAATGAAGTTTACAAGCGAACATAAAATCCTCATTGAGAACAGCACCACTCGCCAACAGTAGTGGGGGATCAGAGGGCAAGGCGGACAGCCTGCGCCCGTAACTCAATTTTCCGACTTCCCATCATACCCCAGCCGAGCACTCCCGAGGCGTGCGCGCGGCAGTCGTTGTTGAAAACATCCGCCGCCTGTTCAGTCGCAGGTAAGTCCAGTGGTTCCCTTGGGAGCCAGATAGCCGCCGCTGTTGCCGTTGAGGGTATAGGTAGTGGTGCTGGCGGATCCGTTAATGGTCCCCGAGTAGTAGACACAATGGCCGCCGCCGTCGATGTTGCTCACGGTGGTTCCGTTCAGCGTCAATCCGGCCAGTGTCGTCAGATACGAGGTTCCAGTCACCGTCCATTTGCTGACCGAGTCCAGAACCAGGCTTACCGTCATGCTGCCGGAATTGGCATTATGAATCGCACCCGTCAGCGTCGATCCGGTTCCCGAGGCGTCTTTCAGAATCGACAGCGCCGCCGTGCTGATCTTGTCAACGATCACGTCACCGGTCAAGGCGGTTCCATTGGCCGTGAAGGTGACGTTGCCTCCGTTCGAGCCTGCCGTACCCCATGTCCCGCTGTTGAGCGCTGCGGCTGTCAGCAGTGTCCCATAGCTGTTGGTGGTGGTCGAGGTGTTGTTGGTCACGGTTACGTCGGTAAGCGAAATCGTCGCCGTAGTGTTGGCAACGGCAAACACTGTCGCCGGATTGCTTTGTCCCGTGGTAGTCGCGCCAGTGGAGCAAGCCGCCGTCTTGGTCGCGTCGCAGGTGTACGCGATGGAGCCTTTGCTCATGGCGAAAGTGGAGGGACTGGTGCCGTTTCCCGTTGTGTCTTGATAGAGCAGGATGCCTCGATCGTCGCCCAGGGCGCCGCTGAGCATTGTGCCGGTCAGGGTGATCGTGCTTGCGCCTTCCACCACAACTGATTCGGCATCGTTGGCGGTCAAGGACCCACCGCTGACGATCACCGTGGCGTCCCCTTGATCTGTTGCCAGGGCCGCACCGCTTTGTCCGAAGGTCATGGCCGTCACGTCGGTTAAACTGAGCGTTCCGCCTTCCGCCGCATCCGCAGCGTGCGCATTGGCGCCGGAAACCGTGATACTGGTGCCGTTGAGGGCGATGGTTGCGCCGTTGCCGGATGCAAACGCGCCAGTGCCGTATTTTCCGGTGGTATTGATGGTCCCGCCAGTGATGATGATCGCGCCGTCCAAGGCCGCGGATGTGCTCGATCCATAGGCCAGCACGGCGGCATCTGTGCCCTCGATGCTGCTGTCGTTCTGGTTGCTGCCCGCACTGCTGGAGACGATTGCCGGATTGGTTACGGTGACCGTGGTGCCGGAGTTCCGGGCGCAGACTGCGCTTTCGTCGGCGTTTGAAACCGTGATCGACGGACTCGTCACCGTATTCGTGCCGCTGGTATACGTATTGGCAGCGGTGGCGTAGACGCTATTGGTGCTGTCCTGATAACCGCACTCTGCCGAACTGGAAGATGACGCCGAGTTGGACGATGCTTTGACGGTAATGCTCACTGCCGCGGAAGTGCTGGTGGCGTAGGTCGAGTCACCGCCGTAAACAGCCGTGAGAGAGTGCGTTCCGGTGGTCGAGAACGAGGTGGATAGCGTCGCGGTTCCCGAACTCAATGTTCCGGTTCCCAGCGAGGTTGTGTCGTCGTAAAAGGTGACCGTTCCGGTGGCCGCCGAGGGCGAAACTGTGGCCGTCAAGGTCACACTCGCGCCCTTGACGGGCGTCGTCGTTGACGGCGTAAGCGTGGTGGTTGTCGAGGTGAGGCTTGCCGCGCTGACGGTAATGCTCACCGCGGAGGATGTGCTGGCGGAGTAGGTCGAGTCGCCGCCGTAAGAAGCGGTGATTGATTTCGTGCCAGTGGTCGAGAACGAGGTGGACAGGGTCGCGGTCCCCGAACTCAGCGTTCCGGTTCCCAGCGAAGTCGTGCCGTTATAGAAGGTGATCGTCCCGGTCGCCGCCGAAGGCGAAACGCTGGCCGTCAAAGTCACGCTCGCTCCCGTGACCAGCGTCGAGGTTGATGCCGTGAGCGTGGTGGTGCTCGTCGTCGAACCGGTTGGCGCCTGCCAAAAATCGCCACAACCAGTCAGCAGCGGTGCCGCTGCAAGCATCAGCAGCATCAGAACCATGCCGGCGCAAACGGATTTGTCTTTCACCATTCTGTTTCTCCAACTCGTGCCCGTAGAGAGAAATAAGAGGGAACATTGCCGAAAACGAAGGCTAATCGATAGACGCCAGTTTCCGGGGTTTCGCTCACGGTTGTGGCAGCACCAGCACTTCGATTCCACTGGCTGCGCCCTTCTTGTGGAAGATTTGTTCGGTGGCTTTCTGGAACTCCTCCGGCCGCGCGTTTGGAATGTCGGTGAAGGTTTGCGGATTGCGATCCGCCAGCGGAAACCATGAACTCTGCACCTGGACCATAATACGGTGGCCGCGGCGGAAGGTATGGAAAAGATCGGGCATGGTGAAGTCGACTTCAGTCTCTTTTCCTGGAGTCAGCGCTTCCGGCTTCTCCCAGCCATTTCTAAATTTTGCCCGGAACGGTTCGCCGCGCAGCAGTTGCTGGTAGCCGCCCATGTGCAGCGGCGGTCCGTCCAGAATGCGCTTGTTGCCGTGCAGGGTATCCGGCGAGTCCGGGTAGTCTTCCGGATAAACGTCGATCAGCTTCACGTCAAAATCGGAGTCAGTCCCTGAGCTAGCGATCTTGAGCTTGGGTGAGATCGGTCCGGCGATGGTCACATCTTCTTCCAACGGCTCGCTCTGGTAGACCAGCACGTCGGGCCGGTAGCTGGCGAAGCGCTGGTCGTCCACCATGTAGCGCTGCGGAACCGTGTCGGTGGTGTAACCCACAAATGGAACCGGATGGTTCGGGTCGCTCACATACTCGTCCACGCCCCGCTCTTCCGTCGGCGGATCGAAGCTCAGTTTGCCGCCCGCATGAAAATAGAGCGTCTTCGCTGTGGCGGCCTTGGGCGGCCACGAGTCGAAGCTGCGCCACACATTCGTGCCCGTCTCGAAGACCACCGCCTTGGGTTGCGCCGCGCCCTTGCCCTTCAGGTAATGCTCAAAGAAAGGGAACTGCACATTGGCGCGGAAGTACTCGCCGGTCTTCGAGTTGAATTGCACATCGCCCAGTTCGGCGCCATCGCCGTAGGACCAGCCGCCATGCACCCAGGGACCTTCCACCAGCGTCGCCGGTGTTGCCGGGTTGAATTTATTGATCGCATAGAAGGTCTTGTAGGGGCCGCTCAAATCCTCCGCGTCATACCAGCCGCCTACCACCAGTACCGCGCAGCGCACGTTCTTCATGTGCTGCGACAAGTCCCGCGCCTTCCAATAGCTGTCGTACGTGTCGTGCTTGGCCTGGTCGTTGAACAGCCAGTTCGACCCCTTCAGATACAGCTTGTCCAGGTTGGCGATGTTTCCGGCCTGAAGGTAGAACTTGTAGCTGTCCGGCGTGCCAAAGTCGAATCTCAATGCGGGCTTGGGCGTCTCCGGATTATGGCTGGGCTTGAAGAAGGTATAGAAGCCGAAGTTGGCGCTCAGCATGAACGCCCCGCCGTGATAGCCGTCGTCGCCCATGAACAGGTCGGTCATCGGTGCCTGTGGGCTGGCGGCCACCAGCGCTGGGTGCGAGTCGATGATCGAAGCCGACGTATAGAATCCAGGGTACGAAATCCCCCAGATGCCCACCTTGCCATTGTTGTTGGGTACATGCTTGAGCAGATACTCGATAGTGTCGTAAGTGTCCGAGGAGTCGTCCACGTCCTGGGCTGACTTCTTCACGTCAATGTGCGGATGCATCTCCAGGTACTCGCCCTCGCTCATCGAGCGTCCGCGCACATCCTGGTAAACAAAGATGTAGCCGCCCTTCTCGAACTCTTCGCTCGGCCCCAGGTGGCGCGGATACTGGTCTTCGCCGTAGGGACCCACACTATAAGGAGTGCGTTCCATCATGAACGGGTATGGGCCGGCGGCCTGCTCCTTGGGCACGTAAACGGCCGTGAACAGCCGCTTCCCGTCGCGCATGGGAATGCGAAACTCGTATTTGGTGTAGTGGGCGCAAACGTAATTTTCCTTGGGAGCGTCCGGCGCCGTCTGCTGGGCGCGGACCACGGGAAACGCAAGGGCAAAAACGGCCAGAACGGCGAGCGAAAAGCGGTTCTGCATCGGCATCTTCTGCAATAATCTCCTGAGCATCCAGATTACTCCAGCGCCGCGGCCGTTTGGCCGGACCCGGTCGCGCTTCAATACCCTGTGCTCCTCCAGGGCAGCTTTCTATACTGGAAGCATGGCCAAAGCCCCGGTTTGTGGATGGACGCTCGAAGAAGCCGCGCGCGGGCGTGGAGCGCTGCGCATTGCTGGACTCGACGAGGTGGGCCGCGGGCCGCTCTTCGGGCCGGTCGTCGCCGCCGCGGTTATTTTGCCCCGAGGCTTCTCCCTGCCGGGCTTGACTGACTCCAAGAAGCTCTCTGAAAAGAAGCGCAATGACTTCGACCGCGAGATTCGCGCGAACGCCGTCGCCTGGGCCATCGCCGCCGTGGACGCTGAAACCATTGACCGCATCAACATTCGCCAGGCGTCTCTGCTGGCCATGCGCCGCGCCGTCCAGCAACTCCCCCTCGGTCCGGACTTCCTGCTCATCGATGGCCGCGACACCATCGACTGGGATTGCCCGCAGCAGGCCGTCATCCGGGGCGACGGTGCCAGCTTCTCCATCGCCGCCGCCTCTGTGCTGGCTAAGGTCCACCGCGACCGCCTGCTGGTCGAGTTCGACCGCGAGTTTCCCGGCTACGGCCTCGCGCAGCACAAGGGCTACCCCTGTCCCGCTCACCTGGCCGCTCTTGCGCGGTTGGGGCCAACTCCGCTGCACCGCAAGAGCTATCGTCCCGTAGCCCAGGCGGCGTTACAATTCCCTGAGTTCTAAAATCCTCGTGGAGGCTCGCGATGGCGCGCTGGCATTGGCTGTGGCTTCTGTTCGTGGTTTGCCTCCTCGCAGGCGGCTGCGATAAAAGTCAGCACAAGAAGCCCGATCCCACCAAAGGCACGGTTACAGGAATCGTTCTCTGCGCGGATACTGGCAAGCCCGCGCGATTTGCCACGGTGACCCTCTCGGCCGCTCCAAAAACAGATGCAAAGATTGAGCAGGGTAATCCTCTTCCGGCCACTGAGATCACGGTAACCGACATCGAGGGCCGGTTCAGGCTAGAAGCCGTGGAACCCGGTCATTACTATGCTTTTGCCACGCTGGAGGGCTATCTCGATCCCATGCGCGGTCTTGATTTTCTTCGTCTCAGTGAACTCGACAGCGATCAAGCTCAGGAACTCGACGCAATCAAGCAGTGGAAAGATCACCTGACAAAGGTAA
>Ga0224530_1001412_pt1 | contig 12722 bp, 13 predicted proteins | sample CBST75metaG_FD_179873 | JGI IMG/M metagenome (GOLD analysis project Ga0224530, IMG submission 179873) | Peat soil microbial communities from Stordalen Mire, Sweden - C.B.S.T75 | ecosystem: Environmental > Terrestrial > Soil > Wetlands > Peat | place: Sweden: Norrbotten County, Stordalen Mire...
TTCTGGATCAGAAGCTACTTTGGCTCGCGTCGTCTCCGTTATCGCGGAGACCTCTACGAGTTGCTCCCGGAAGGAAGGCTACGCAAGCTCCCGGAATAATCGGATCGAATTCTGATCGTGCCGCACCGTTCGTGGGACAATGATGACCCGCTCGTCCCAACCGCCGCCGTTTCAATGCTCTAAACTCAAGTCTGGAACTCTCCATGATGAAGCTATTTGGCGGCAAGAAAAACACAGCAGATCCCCCCTCGACCACACCCGAATCCGGCGAAGCCGAGGCTTCAAAACTCGGCATATTCGCCCGTATGAAGCAGGCGGTCGCGCGCACCCGCGAGTCGCTCTCGGCCAAGATCGAGACCGTCGTCTCCCTCACCCGCACGGTCGACGAACAAACCCTTGAAGAGCTTGAAACGGCACTACTGACCAGCGACCTGGGCGTGCAGACCACCACCGCCATCCTCGCTGCCCTGCGCGACCGCGCACGCCATCAGGCCATTGAAGGCGGCGATGAACTGCGCGATCTGCTCAAGACGCAGATCCGCGCCATTCTCGAAGCGCCCATCTCCAGCCAGTCGAACGCCTTGCCGCCATCCGAAGGCCCGTTTGTCACCTTCCTCGTCGGCGTCAACGGCACCGGCAAGACTACGACCGCAGGCAAATTGGCCGCCTGGTACCGCGCCCGGAATCGCACCGTTCTCCTCTGCGCAGCCGACACCTTCCGCGCGGCGGCCATCGAGCAGCTTGACGTTTGGGCTACACGCTCCGGCGTTGAGATGATCAAGACCCGCCGGGGAGGCGACCCCGCTGCCGTCCTTTACGACGCCGCAACCGCCGCCAAAACGCGCCACATCGACCACCTGATTGTGGACACTGCCGGCCGTCTGCACACCAAGACCGGCCTGATGGACGAGCTGGACAAGATGCGCCGGACGGTGGCCAAGCTGATCCCCGGAGCGCCCCACGAAGTGCTGCTGGTGATGGACGCCACAACCGGCCAGAACGGCCTCAGCCAGGCGCGCCTGTTTACCCATGCCTCGGGCGTCACCGGCATCATCCTCACCAAGCTGGACGGCACGGCCAAGGGCGGCATCGCCGTGGCCATCGCCCAGGAACTCAACCTGCCCGTCCTCTTTGCCGGCGTAGGCGAGCAGATGACCGACCTGCTGGAATTTTCGCCCGCCGAGTTTGTCGATTCGCTGCTGGGATAGCCCATGAATGTTTTGGATCAAGACCGTTATTGGATGCGGCGCGCGTTGGAACTGGCCCGCCGCGGCATCGCCGTCACCTCGCCCAACCCCGCCGTCGGCTGCGTCATTCTTGACTGCGCGGGTCAGGTTGTCGGCGAAAGCTGGCATGAGTACGACCTGCTTGACCACGCCGAAATCGCTGCCCTTAAAATCGCTCGGCCGCACGCGGGCGAACGCCTTCGCGGCGGCACGGCTTACGTCACGCTGGAGCCCTGCAACCACACTGGCCGCACCGGCCCCTGCACGGAAGCGCTCATCGCCGCCGGCCTCAGCCGCGTGGTGGCGGCCACCATTGATCCCAACCCCGTCGTCGCCGGCCACGGAATGGAGCGCTTGCGCGCCGCGGGCATCGAGACGGTTCTTGGCCCATGTGAAGCCGAAGCCCGCCGCCTCAATGAGGGCTTTGCCCACTGGAGCCAGCATCAACGCCCACTGGTGCTGATGAAAGTGGCTATGACCCTCGACGGTCGCATCGCCCCGCCACCGGGCGAGCACCAACTGCGCCAGCCCTACTGGATCACCTGCGAAGCCGCGCGCGCCGCTGTTCAGCCGCTGCGCTGGCAGGCCGACGCAGCGCTCACCGGCGTTGACACCGTGCTGGCCGATGACCCTCTGCTCACCGACCGCAGCGGTCTGCACCGCCGCCGTCCCTTGCTGCGCGTGGTACTTGATTCGGCCCTGCGTATGCCGCTCGACTCAAAGATGGTGGCCACCGCCCGCAACGATCTTGTGGTCTTCACGGTCTCCAAAGACGGAGCCCATATGCGCGAGTTGACCAGCCGCGGCGTTCGCGTCGAGGTGTTGCCCGCCGAGGGTGGCCGCGTCCCGCTGGGCAAGGTGCTGGATAAGCTGGGCGAGGAAGGCATTCTGACCCTGCTGACCGAAACCGGCACGCGCCTGAACACGGCTCTGCTGGCTGGCGGCCTGGTGGACCGCATCCACCTCTTTGTCTCCCCGCAGATCATGGGCTCCGACGCTGTCCCCGCCTTTCGAGGAATGGCTCACCCCATCCACATGGCCGAAGTAGAAGTCGAGCGCTACGGCAACGACCTAGGCCTATGCTCGCTGCTCCGCGACCCGTGGCCGGGTGAAGCAGAGAACAGGGAATCCTCCCTGCTTTCTAACCCCTGACCTCGTAGAATAGAACCATGTTTACCGGCATCATTGAACAGACGGGCACGCTGATTGGGCTGGAAAGCCGCGGCGGAGTGCGGCGCATCACGGTTGAGGCTCCCAGCTTCGCCAGCCGGATGCGCGAAGGCGATTCGCTGGGCGTTTCCGGCGTTTGCCTGACCGCGTTGGACGTGAATCCCACGCTCTTCCACGCCGATCTGGCGCAGGAGACGCTGGATTGCACCTCGCTGGGCGCGCTCGTTCCCGGATCGAAGGTCAATCTGGAACTGCCCACCGCCGCAGGCAGTCCGCTGGGCGGACACATTGTGCAGGGCCACGTGGACGGCTGCGGCACACTCGCCTCACTTGAGCCAGTGATTCCGCAGTCCAGCCCGGAATTCGACCGCGAAACCACCGACTGGACCCTCAAGGTTAAGGTTCCGGAAAATGTGCGCCCGTGGATGGTGCACAAAGGCTCGGTGGCCGTCGAAGGCATCAGCCTGACCATCGCCGACTTCGACGGCGAGGTGATTACCATTGCGATTTTGCCCTTGACCTATTGGCGGACGAACCTGCACACACTCGTCCCCGGCGCTCCGGTAAATGTGGAGGCCGATGTACTGGTGAAGCTGGCCCACGCGCAGATGCTGGCCCAGAAGAAACCTGAACTGGAACTGACTGAAGCCTGGCTGGTGGCCAGCGGGTACTAATAGGCTTTTTCAACGGGATCGAGTGAAACGGGAAAATCGCAAACACAAAGCGGCTGGCGGAGGCCCTCAAGTCTCCGTCAGCCGCTCGTGGCATAGCGGAAAAACAGCAGTCAACTAGATATGGTTGACGATGTCCCTGATGTAGTAAACGATCACGAACAGCGTCACGGCAGTAACGACCCATTGGAAAATGCGCAGCGTAGGCTCAATTTTGCTGACGCTGGCGGCAATCTGCGCCTGCTCGGCCTTCTCTTGCGAGAAGCTGTCGTCCAGAAAGATCTGGTCCTCTTCGTCGCGTTGCAGTCTGGAGCGATACAAGTAAAGGGCGACAGTGATCACCACCAGGACTCCCCAAATTGCCCACATCACCGGGACAAACTTCATGCACCACCTCCGAAAAATTCTCTGGCCCCAAACACCGGCGGACCCCAAAATAGAATTTCCGGTCTCGTCGAGTTGAAGAGCCGTTCGGTGACCATCATACCCCTGAACGGACACGGCTGCGCCAATAAATATTCAAGGCGTTTCCCGAGTCGGCCATCCGCGCTTCTGCGACTTTCTTCTCTTGGGTTGCATCTAATGAGATGAAGCCACGCAAGGGGGGCTTGAATCCCCGCTCGTGGAACGGTAAAGTTAATTTCAGGCAAGCATTTCACACGTTTGGGAGAACTCATGGCCACAACCACCTCCGCACCCGCACAGGAAACCGTCAAGAAAGCACCTCTCACCCTGACCCCTCAGGCCATCGCCAAGGTGCGCGAGATCATGGCCACTCAAGACCCCCTGCCCGCCGGGCTGCGCATCGGCGTTCAGGGCGGCGGCTGCTCCGGATTCCAGTACTCCATGGCATTTGAAAACCAGGCCGGAATGATGGACAAGGTTTTCAGCTTCGAGGATCTCAAGGTCTTTGTGGATGCCACCTCGCTGATGTATCTCAGCGGCTGCACAGTGGATTACGTTGAAACTCTCGAGGCAGCCGGCTTCAAGTTCGACAACCCCAACGTGAAAAGCACCTGCGGCTGCGGTTCCTCGTTCAGCGCGTAACCAACCGCTTTCCGGCTCCGCTTTTCACTTTGCTTTTGCATAGGCACAAGGCCCGTCCCTCTCGCGAGGGCGGGCCTTGTTGTGTTTGATGAGATTTCTGATTCCTTGTTGCCGGCAAATAATCCAGCGCTTCACTGCGGCGTGGTCGTGGGCGAGGAAGAGTTGTTGGTGGTGGTGGCGCTTGAGCTTGAGCTGCTGCCGATCGGCGTTGTGGTGCTGCTGGCAGCCTGGCCGATGGTTCCCATGTTGCCTCCCTGCATCATCTGCTCGGAGATCGGGTCGTAGACAAACTCCCACTCGTTGTAGTGGTTTTTCTTCTTGTAGACCAGGATGGACTGCTTGGGACTGGTGGGAGAGAAGCCGATAATGCCGGCTCCGCCGAAGGTCTTGCCAGTCAGGCCAGTAGTCGATCCGGTAGCAGCCGTGTTGCCGCTGGCGGTGCTCGTATCGGTCGTGGATGTCTGCTGGCTGGAGCTGCTATCTCCCGACAGACTGCTGCCCCCCGTGAGTCCGTTTCCGCCGCTGGGCCCGATGCCAGCAATTGTTGTGCCTCCGAGCGCCTGCCCGAAGAAGCCCATGGCAGTCGGAGCCTTGTTCTGGCCAAAGAGAATCGGCTTCCAATCCTCCTTGCCGGTCGTCGGGTCCGCATACTTCTTGCGCAGAAAGCGGATATTATTGGTGGGCTTGACTAGGGCATCAACGTTGGGCGGATAGGCTCCGAATTTCTTGTAATACATCCTCACGGCTCGCGCATACTGCTTGCCGCGATGCATGGTCTCCAACTCGCGGTCGCGCTGGATCTCCTTGGCTACCCTGGGCAGGGCGACGGCCAGTGAAAGGGTCAGCAACGCCACCAGGAAAATAACCATCACCAGGATGTAGCCCTCCTCGGAAGGGCGCGTTGGGCGTCGGATTGGGGCGGGCTTCATTCTATTTTCACTGTGACTGAAATCTGTGTGCCCCATCCCTAGTTCGCCTGGAGGAGCAGGGTTTGGGTGTTGTTGTAGCCCAGGTCGGTAACTTGGACGCTGCCCGGCAGGATTGTACCCACCTTGTAGCGATGCTCGACAATCTCGCCGGTACGGGCGATAAAAACGTCGTCCCCGTGAACAAAAAACGCCTGCGAGGATTTGTTCCTGGTCTGAGTGTAGCCAAAATACTTCAGGTCGATGGCCGGCGGACGTGGCTTCTCGGGCACTGCCAGAGTCGCGTTTGCGACGTGCTGACCGGGCCGAGGACTTGATGCGGGAGTTTCGATATGCGCGGGAGCCGACTCAGTGGAGAAGATATTCCTGCCGGTGCCGAGGTACTCCACGTCTTCGCTCATGGCCAACCTGTCGAGGTGCAGAGCGGGGTCAATGCCGGCGTTGGAGAGCTTCAAGGCATCTTGTGCGCCGGGAGCGGAGGGGTTTGCCGCAGTATGGCCGTTGACCGGGGCAGCGGTAGCAGGCCGGATTGCCGGCGCCGTGGGTACGGACGCTGAGGAACCACCAAAGTTTTGCTTGATCTGATAGCCGGCAATGCAGATGATCGCCACAACCAGAGCAGCAAGCAGGTAGACCTGACGCTTGTTTTCCAGTCCCAGAGGGAGAGTCATGGCTAATTACCCCCTTTTTCCTGCGGATTGGACGGCGTGGAAGCCGCGGCTGGCAGATCGCTGGGTTGCGGAGTGAGCGGCAATCCACTGGCCGCCGCATCGGCTGGCCGCAGCCATGTGGAGACCCGCAGCCGCAGGTTTACCAAGCCGCCCTGCTGACCGGTCAGCGACATGGCGCGGATGACAAAGAAGGTCTGATCGCGCTCAACGCTGTTCACAAAGCGCATGATCTGCGGGTACTCGCCGGTAATGCCAGCGTCCATTGAAATTTCCGTCAGATCCGAGCCGGGAGGATTCTGCGTGTACTGCACCCTGGTCAGCCGGACGGGGCCTTTCAGCGCCAGCTCGCCGATGCGGGAAGCAATGGAGGAGTAGTTGGGCGGGATGCGCTTCAGGTAGAAGGCCGCCATCCGGGAACGAGAGTAGTCAACGCGCTCGTCCAGCCCGCGCAACGAAGCGGTTTCCAGATCGAGAGCCTTCAACTGCACTTGTTTGACGGCTAAGGCGTCGGTGGAGCTGCCATTGGTGGCGGCCCAGTCCAGACCAAAACGAATGGAGAGGCCAATGACCGCGATTAGCAGTACGGCAAAGGCTGCGAAGTGCCAAGTGAGCGGGGAGGCCAAGCGTTCGCGCCACAAGATTGTAGAGTTGTTGCTCATCGCGGACCTCCTGAATTCGGATTCGGATTGGGACCGCGGCTAGGGTTGGGCTTTGACCGCCCAAGGCGCGTAGAGGGCGGCGGGATGGACTTTTTCCCTGGAGTGGCCGGAGCTTGAGCCGGGTGAGCCGCGTGGGACGAGAGCGCACTTTGGCTTGCACGGTCGCCGTCGGCCGAGGGCTTTTCATCCTCTTGCTTTTTTTGCGCCTTATGTTCCATCGGCGCGGTGGATCTGTACTCGGCCAGCAGTTCGAAGTTGACGCGGTTGGAGGCGCTGATTGGCTCCAGCCGCTCGTTCGGGCCGCCAGTCGACTCGGAGCTTTCGCCCACGATGCGGGGCTGCAAAAAATGTTTCGAGCGTTCGAGATTCTGCACCAAGTCAACGGCACGATCACGGGGGCCCACGACGCGCAGATGCAGCGTGATGGAGCCATCCTTCGTGTTGCGAACCGGCTCGATGCTGGTCACTTGCACCCCAGCGGGAAGAACCGTTTCCAGGTCTTCCATGGCCAACGTCCAGGAAAAGGTTTTTACCTCGAAAAGCTGGTTGAGCATCCCAGTCGAGGTAAGCAGTTGCGCGTTGGCTGGCTGGTGCATCAGGTCTTCGTAGCCCTCCCGCTCCTTGTTGATGGCGTCGATTTGGCTCTGGACGCGCTGCTCGGTTGCGCGAGCCTCTTCAGCCTTCTGATGGAAGGCGCGCAGGCCCAGGCACAAACACAGGCCAATCACCACCAGCACGACCATGGCGATGCGCAGGAGCTTGAGAGCCGGTCTGAGATCGGCGTAGGGGCGGGTGGCGAGATTGAGATAGATGCGCATCAGTTTGCTCCCGCCAGCGCGCCGGCCACGCCGGCAAGGGTCAGCACGTTGCCCAGCGACGTGGCGGCTCCGGTTTCAGGCCGCGGCGCCAGTTCAACGACTGTCAGCTCAGGGACCTCGGGCGAACTGATCCAGCGGGCAAACTCTTCCGCCGCGTTGGAGCCGCCGGTGCCGATACCGGCCCCAATGCCCGCAAAGTACAAGCGCTGAGGATGGGCGCCGAGCTTGTCTTCAAAGTATGCCGCGGCCACGGCGATGCCGCGCCGCACCTCCTGAAGGCGCAGAGCGGGATCTTCGGGCAGGTCGAGTGTGCGATAAAGCAGCAGATCCTGGCCGTTGGTGATGGAAGTGGTGAACGTCATCGCGCCCAGGTTGGCAGTCAAAACGGCTTCGGGAATATCGATGGCCCCCAGAGCCGCCAAGCTGGTGGACAGCACCGCTCCCGGCTCGTAACCTGCCTCACGCACCGCGGCTTCATATTCTTGCAGGATATGGCCGGGGATGACCGCTGCCAGCACCTTGCATTCAGTCTTGCTCTCCACCAGCACCTGGTAGCTTACTCCAGCGGCTTCCACATCGAAGGGAATCATCTTGCGCAACCGGAAGCGAAGAAGAGGAACAACTTCCGCAGGCCGGGCAGGCAGCGAATCGAAATCGAGAACAAAGACGCGGACCACGGTGTCAGGAACAAGCAGGGTCACGGCGCGGGTGCGCGGCGAAACTTGCCCAAGGGCAGCGCGAACGGCGTTGGCCACTACCTCCGGGGCACGCAGATTGTGCTCACCGATACCGGGCACAAGCGCGCCCTCTGGCAGCGGCTCAAAAGCGTAGACGGGTGGTTGGCCCGACCCCGGCGAAGCGGCGGCCAGCGCGCCCTGGGGCGAAAGCTCCACCGCTACCGGCGGACGAGCGCCAGACCGGGAGCCGAATTTGGCCTTGCTGAGAATAGAACTCACTATCTTGACGCCTCGATGAAGGTAACCTTGTTGATCTCCTTGAGTGTAGTCAGACCACGGCGGACACGATCCAGCGCCGACTCGCGCAGAAAGCTCATGCCCTCTTTCTGTGCCAGCTTGCGCACTTCGGAGGTGGGTTTCTTTGCCAGAATCAACTCCCGGATGGGGTCGGTCAGATCCAGCAGTTCATGAATCGCCGTGCGGCCACGGAAGCCGGTTCCACCGCACTCCATGCAGCCCGCTCCTTCCCGGAACTCGAAGCCGTGCCACTCCGCCGGGTCCATGCCGCTGGCGCGCAGGGCGTCGTCGCTGTAGGTGACGGTGTGCGCGCAGTGATCGCAGACCGTGCGGACCAACCGCTGCGCCAGGATGCAGTTGAGCGCGGAAACGAAGTTGTACACCTCAACGCCCATATTCACAAAGCGGCCCAGCACGTCCACCACGTTGTTGGCGTGGACCGTTGTGAAAACCAAGTGTCCGGTGAGCGCGGAGTTGATCGCGATCTGCGCCGTCTCATTGTCGCGGATTTCGCCCACAAGAATCTTGTCCGGATCGTGACGCAAAATAGACCTCAAACCTCTTGCGAAAGTAAGGCCTTTCTTTTCGTTGACAGGAATCTGCGTGATGCCGCGAATCTGGTACTCGACCGGATCCTCGATGGTGATGATCTTGTCTTCGTCGCTCTTGATCTCGTTGAGCGCGGCGTAGAGGGTGGTGGTCTTGCCGGAGCCGGTCGGGCCGGTCACCAGCACCATGCCGTAAGGTTCGCGAATATAGGCGCGGAAGCGCTTCAGATCCTCTTCGGCAAAGCCCACCACATCGAGCGTCAGGTTGTGAAACTTTTCGCTCATCGACTCTTTGTCCAGCACGCGCAGCACGGCGTTTTCACCGTAAATGGTGGGCATGATGGAGACGCGGAAGTCGATCATACGGCCCTTATAGCGCACCCGGAAGCGGCCATCCTGCGGCACGCGGCGCTCGGCGATGTCCAACTCGCTCATGATCTTGATGCGCGACAGAATCGTGGCGTGATGCTCGCGGGCAATAGGCGACATGGCCTCCTGCAAGACACCGTCGATGCGGTACTTTACGTGCACCGAGTCATCATAAGTTTCGATGTGAATGTCGGAGGCTCTCCGTTCAAGAGCGGTGAAGATGGTTGTGTCCACCAGCCGGATGATGGGGCTGATGTCCTCCTCGCTGGTCAGTTTCTCGATGGAGATGTTTTCATCGCTCGAGTCATCCCCGGTCAGCACGTCGAAGGTCAGGCCCTCGCTGGCCTCGTCGAGCACGCGCTGCGACTGCTCGGTCTTTTTCAGCAGATCGGTAATTTGTGATAGAGTCGCCACGCGCGGAATGATGCGGTGGCCAAGCAGGCCCGCGATCTCATCCAGCACCATCAGCAGCGAGGGGTCGCTCACCGCGATTACCAGCGCGTCGCCCTGCTGCTCGATGGGCACAAAGTTGTAGCGGAACATTAGTTCCACTGGGACCGTGCGCAACAGGTCATGCTGAATCTTGAAGTTTTTCAGGTCAACGAACTCGGCCCGATAGCGCTGCGCCAGCAGTTCAGCCTGGGCGCGCTCTTCAGGGCTGCCGGGAACTGCCGCACCGGCAGGCAACGGAATCGCAAGCATTGTTGTGTCAGCCATGATTTACCCTTGCCCCCCACTGGGCCCGCCCATCGAGAAGATGGGCAGGTAGAGCGAAACGAGAATGAAGAGCACAACCACTCCCATGACGATGAGGATGGCCGGCTCGATGAGAGTCAGCGCGGCGGCAAGAGCGGTGGCGACGTCCTCCTCGAAGAACTCTGAAACGGAGTTGAGCATCTGCGGCAGAGCGCCTGTCTGCTCACCCACGGAGATCATCTCAGCGGCCAGATCCGGAAATACCTCCGTCTTAATCAGCGCATCGGCCAGGCTCTCGCCCTCGCGTACCGTGGAAATGGAGTCCATGACCGCCTTCGACACGTGCCGCGAGGAGATGGAGCGGGCTGCGGTTTCCAGCGCCGGCACCAGCGGCAGACCGCCAGTCAGCAGCGTCGAGAGCGTCCGCGCGAACAGGGCCACCTGGTACTTGAGCCAGATTTTGCCGAGAACGGGAACCTTGATGCGGAAGTCGTCAATGAAGTCGCGTCCCCGCTCGGTGATCGCGAAACGGTAGCCGCCGAAACCCGTGCTGGCAATGATGAGCAGAATCCAGAGAATGTTGTGGTGCAGATATTTGCCGAAGGCCAGCAGGTCCATGGTCATCGTCGGCAGCTTGTTGCCCATCTGGTCGTAGAGGACGGCAAACTCCGGCACCACAAAAACGAACATGAAGGACATCAGCCCGCCCACCAGGCTGAGTAGCACTGCGGGATATATCAGCGAGGACACCAGCTTCTTGCGGAAGGTGAGCGAGGTGCGCTGGAAGCTGACATAGCGCTCCAGCACCTCCTGCAAGTTGCCGGATCGCTCGCCGGCCACCAGGGTGGTGGTGTACATGATCGGAAAACCGCTCTGCGCCTCGAAGGCCGCCGAAAGCGCGTCGCCGGTTTTCACGCGGTTTGCTACATCGTTCAACTGGGCCGCAAAATGCGCGTTTTTCTGGTTCTTGGCCAGCATCTCGATGGAGCCCAGAATCGGCAACCCGGCGCGAATCAGCGTGAGAAATTGCTGGTTGAAGATCAGAAACGGTTCCAGTTTGACCTTGCCGCTCTTGAAGCCGCCGAAACTCGAGCGGCTCTTAATGGAAAAGACGTGGTAACCGGCATGGACAAAACGAACGCGCAGTTCCTCCGCGGTGGCCGCCGTCTGCACCTGCTCCTGCACGTGGCCGCGCTCGTCGGCGATCTTGATTACGAATTCCGCCATGCCTCTGCCCGCCGGATGAGATGATCCGGCTATTCCAGCTATTTTTTCTCAGATTTCAGGGTATCAGCTTCAGCCCACTCTTCTCGTAACGGATAGACGCGAAAGGGAGAAGCAGCGCTCACAAGCGACGGAGACTATCACCGAAATCAGTCAATGCGCCGACTTGCCATCCCGCGAAGGGGGTAACTTGCCGCACTTCTCTTGATCTGTATATCCGATGGTGGAAAAATTTGTGCGGGTGGAGATTATGCTTGCCTTGGAAGGGTACAATTTTACAGGCCAAGGGAGCCTTGAATGCAGCAACTCTGGTTTTGCTATAGTCCCTGATAAAATCTTCGCCTTGCAACAATATTGGTCAAAGATCCTCAAAACCAAAGAATTGATTAAAGTTTTTCGTTGTTGCCGGGGCGGTTTCCTCCTCTGGGACGCCGTGCAATCCGGCCAAACAACGCGCCGTCAGGCTCACCCAGGCCGGCTCGTTGCGTTTGCCGCGGTTAGGCACGGGAGCCAGCCAAGGCGCGTCGGTCTCAACCAGTAGCCTGTCCAGAGGCAGCCGGGCAGCCACGTCGCGCAGGGGCTGGGATTTGGGATAGGTCAGATTGCCGGCAAACGAGAGCAGAAAATCCAGGTCAAGCGAACGCTTTGCCTGTTCCCATCCGCCACTGAAACAGTGCATCACACCGCCGAGGCCGGTCGGGCGCCAGTGTGCCTCCAGAATCTCGAAGAGATCGTCCCAGGCGTCGATGGTGCTACCCGTAGGCCGGCAATGGATGAGGATGGGCCGCTTCCGTGATGCGGCAATCTCCAGTTGGCGAATCAGCCCCTCGCGCTGCACCGGATGCGGTGCGCCTTCATAGAAATAGTCCAGTCCAATCTCGCCGCAGGCGATCACTTCCGGCTCGGCCAGAAGGCTGTCGAGCTTGGCGAGAACAGCATCGTCAATTTCGGGAGTGTTGTGCGGATAGACGCCCGCGCTGGCGTAAAGCTTTGGGATTTCCGCGCCGCTCTCGGGCAGTGCGTTGAACTGGCGGCACACCGCAAGCGCCCCGTCCATTTTTGCGGCCTGCTCACCAATGCCAATGGCAAGCACTGCGCCCACGCCCGCCTCCCAAGCGCGCCGCAGCATCGCTGCGCGGTCGCCGACGTAGCGTTCGCTGTCCAGATGCGCGTGGGAATCAATCAGCAAGCCGGGACCTCCAGCGGTTCCTTGCAAGATTGTCATTGGATTCCGCAACGGATAGGGCGGAATCCAATGACGCAATTCTACGGTTACTTCAGCCGCGCGCCCAGCGGAACATCTTCCAGAAATCCAGCCAGGACAGGCGCACCATCGGGCAGCGAAGCGGCCAGCAACATTCCGTTTGACTCCAGGCCGCGCATCTTGCGCGGAGCCAGATTGGCCACGATCACGATCTTCCGGCCAACCAGCTTTTCCGGCTCGTAGTACTGGGCAATGCCAGCCAGAATCTGCCGCTTTTCGTAGCCCAGATCCACCTCCAGGCGCAATAGCTTGTCCGCCTTGGGAATGCGCTCAGCCGTAAGAATCTGCGCCACGCGCAGCTCCACCTTGGCGAAATCGTCTATGGTGATGTGCTCTGGCACCTGCGCCACCTGCGGTGGGGCTGGCGCCGTAGTTGCGGGCGGAATCTGGTTGGCAACTGGCGCAGCGGGAGCAGGAACGACTGGGGCCGGTGCGACTGCTTGTGCGACTGTAGCAGTC
>Ga0224530_1001414_pt1 | contig 12698 bp, 9 predicted proteins | sample CBST75metaG_FD_179873 | JGI IMG/M metagenome (GOLD analysis project Ga0224530, IMG submission 179873) | Peat soil microbial communities from Stordalen Mire, Sweden - C.B.S.T75 | ecosystem: Environmental > Terrestrial > Soil > Wetlands > Peat | place: Sweden: Norrbotten County, Stordalen Mire...
TTTTTTGTGTTTTGGGGGGGGGGGGGGGGGGGGATCTGTTTTCGTGCTGGCAATAGAAAAAGCCAACGCGGAACGCCGGATTCCATGCAGCGTTTCAAGAAGATACTGCACAATTGCGGATATCGATCCATTGCGCTCAGCGGCCCAAATTCGTGCTCGGCGATACGTATCGTCGGAGATGGCTACGGTAATGTTTCGCATGACTTTGCTGTTCAAGACTGCGGATAGCTGTTTCCCGCGCCTCGTCCTCTACTTATAAGTCTGCGACAACAGCGGGTTATTATCTGCAACCACCTGCGGTGGAACAGAAATCATGGACTTAGTTAGGGAACCAGGAACGAGAGCGCAGTTACCGAGGACTTGGGAACGAGGAACAGAAATGCCTGCTGGGTAAGGGGCGTGCTTTCCCACCCTTTCGCCAGAAAAAAGGCGAAAGGATGGGGCACGGAGCATGTGTGGATCAACTAGAGTGGGAAATACGGCGTTTGTGGATCAAGGAGAGTAAATGCCCGTGGCTATCCTCCAACAGCGCGTGGCATTTGTGGGGTGAGGCGGTCCAGAGTCAGGACAGCTTTTCATAACCTTCAAGCGGAAGTCTTTTGTTTCAGCACAGGTTGCCAAAGATTATGAAGATCCTGAGAAAAATATTACATTGGGGAGAATATTCTTCAGCTTTAGGCCGAATTTTACATAGCAACTTTATATGCCGAAAGTCTAACAACTTTTGTGTAGCTTCCCATCGGGAAAAGCTCCGCATTGGCATTCGATTTCGCCGCGGAGGGGGCAAATTTTATTTTGCCGTTTCCGTTGTAACTCGGCTGTAACTCAATAGAGCAAAACGGCGAGGCGGTAGGCTGCGAAGGATGTTTGCGCACCCTGCTGGGGGCAACTGCCGACGACAGCATGGCGATACTTCCCCGAGGCGAGACGATCCGTGAGGGGCTGAGGCAGGCGAGAAAGATCGGAGCCCTGCCAGCGCATGACGAAACCGGGCTGCGCGCCGGATGAGGAAGCGGGAGCGCCGTGATTTGAAGCGCAGGCAGCGCGCGCAAGGGCTGCGTCGCTGAGAATCGAAACGCCGCTGGCACGGATCAGGTCTGCAATGCGCTTTTCAACCTGCGAGGCAGTGAGCGAGGACACGGCGCGCGCGTAATCGGCCACGGCGTAAAGCGCACCGTGGGCGGAGAGTACGGCTACGCCGACGCGGTTCACATCGGGGCTGAGCAGGTTGGAGCGATGGCCGGGCGAATGCATCCACTCATCGTGAATGGCGGCGGGTGAGGGACCGACGGCCACATTCTCTTCAATGAGGCTGAAGTGCGAACCGGCCTGGGCTGCGCGGGCGCTTACATCCAGTTCGCCACTGTAGCGGTGAGCGATGGGGCCTTCGACGATCATGCGGCGGCAGTGCTGGAGAGCGGCGGCGGCAAGGGCTGGATCCCACTGGAGGCGGGCTGCGCCGGACTCGGCACGGGCCTGGTTGGCAAGCGCAAACAACTGCTCGGACTGGGGCTGAAGGTTGGCCGCGGCAGCGTACTGCGAAGAATCACTCTGCCGCGCCTGGGCCGCCGCAAAGGTGGACGCAGCGAGCGCCAAAGACAAATACAAGACTTTTCTATAAATATCCATAACTGATTAGACCCGGGTTGGGCGCGGGTGTCGCTGTATTCTTTTGGTACCGATGTATTTTCTCTCTGCCAACACAGGGCACGCCCTCGGGAAGATCATGCGCCGCCAACCGCTGGCCGTGGCAGGAATTCTGCTGCTGAGCGGATTTGTGCTGTGCGGACTGGCCGCGCCGTGGCTGGCTCCCTACAATCCGGCGGCCGTGGACCTGGTGCACAGGCTGCAAGGTCCATCGGCAGCACACTGGGCGGGAACCGACGAGTTGGGCCGGGACATGCTGGCGCGGCTGATGTGGGGCGCGCGGCTTTCGCTGGCGATTTCAGTCACAGTGGTGACGGTTTCGCTGGCGCTGGGACTGGCGGTGGGCGGACTGGCGGGCTACCTGGGCGGATGGATCGATACGGCGCTGACCACTTTTGCCATGAACACCTTTCAGGCGCTGCCCGGAATTCTGCTGGCGATTGCGTTTGCGGCGTTCCTCGGCCCCGGCTTCATCAACCTGGTGCTGGCGCTGGCCATCGGCGGCTGGGCTGGCTATGCGCGCCTCGTCCGCGCGCAGGTAATGGCTGTGCGCGAGCGCGAGTACGTGGACGCGGCGCGGGCTCTGGGCGCCGGCGGTCTGCGGATTTTCTTCCGGCACATTCTGCCGAATATCGTGCAGCCCATTCTTGTTCAGGCGGCCATCGGAATGGCGGGCGTGATTCTGGCTGAAGCCACGCTGTCGTTTCTGGGTTTGGGCATTCCGGCGCCCGCGCCAAGCTGGGGCGCAATGCTGAACGACGCGCGGCTGCACCTGTTCGACTCGCCGCACATGGTGCTGTTTCCGGCGGCGGCGGTGGCCGGAGCAGTGCTGGGGTTCAATTTTCTGGGTGACGCGCTGCGAGATCAACTCGATCCGCGGACACGGCTGGAGTTGGGGCTGTGAATCTGCTGTGGGCTGACAGGATCGCCTGAATTTTAGAGCATTTCTCCTGATGGTATTGAGGAAAAATGATTCTCTTCGGGGCTAAACAGGCTGCGGAAAAACTCAGAAATTCAGTGTAATTGGCGGAAAACACCGCTCCGGGCCTGAAGGCCCCGTTGATTTTATTGGTGTTATGCGGGGGTTGAAACCCCCGCCTCCCTCCGGATCGAGTTTTTCCGCAGCCTGTAAAGCCCACGAAATTGCTGGCGTTTAATGGCGTGTCTAAAGCCACGCCCTTTCAAAGCTGCTCTGATCCAGATCGAATGAACAACCTGTTGAAACTTCACATATAGAACAAAGTCACAAATGGAGCGAAAGGAATCAGAACGAAGATTTCTGGCTTCCCACCCTTTCGCCAGAAAAAAGGCGAAAGGATGGGGCACGGAATGTCATGGGTGAACCCACACTATCTAGAAGTCATTCGTGAAAAAGTAGGTAAACAGGACAGGGATGCAGTGCTCAAGGCCGCAAGTGCGGCCGCGCTGCGCACGCGCTCAGAAGACCCAAAGGCTTCCCAACACAAACAGCATTGCGAGAATGGTCAAGCCCTGGTACGCCATCTCAGCCGCCAAGCGCGGCTCACGAGGCATGTCTCCAGGCGTGTGCAGAGAATCGGATACGGATTGGGAGTAGGGATGCACCATTGACCAGCCTTTCCATGCCTTTGGGCAAATTGATACGAAGTATTTCAGCGGCCGGTTCCGCGCTCTCGTATCTTCCTTAGTCGCAGTGTGCGCCACAGAGATGCCAAAGGGGATGAAGATTCGAACAAAAATTGGCACCCTCTTTGCGCTGGCCCTATTTCTTTTATCGACGCCGACGGGGAATTGCTGAGCGTGCGGTCCAAAACTTTTGCAGTCTCGGTATTCCGAAGGTAACGGGTGTAGAATCTCGCTCGTGAGCATTGGTCTCGAACTTATCCCTCCCGCCGAGGCGCGGGAGCGTAACTGGCTGCCGGTAGCCATTGCCGCAGCCGCTGTGCTGGTTGTGGCCATTGCGTGGGTGTTCATCCAGGAGCACGGAAAGAGCACGCCCACGGTAACCCCCGTTTCAGCGCAGACCGATCCCTATGCGGCAAGCCTGCCCATTACCAAACTGGCCATGAGCGAGTCCGGCAACCTGGCCGGCGGCAAGGTCACCTATCTGGACGGCCACATTGCCAACACGGGCAACCGCAACGTTACCGGCATCACCGTACAAGTGCTTTTCCGGGATGCGGCTCACCAAGTTACGCAGAACGAAACGCAGGCGCTCAAAGTCATCCGCGTGCGCGAACCCTACGTGGACGTGGAGCCGCTTTCCGCAGCCCCGCTGAAGCCCGGCGGCGAGCAGGACTTTCGCCTGATTTTCGACGCTGTTTCCAACGATTGGGATGGGGTTTACCCCGAAGTTCGCATCATTCGCGTCGACTCAAAATAGACTTCACAAATCGCTTTACTCTCCTTCTTTACCGGGTAAAAAATACCTAGCCGTGTAAAAATTACGCGATTAGCGCCTCACTCTGGGCGTTTACTTCTCTTCTCTTCCGCCAAAATAATTAATTAACTAATTCATTATCAATGACATGTAATTTTTCCCCGCACGGCATCCGCTTTGGCATTGGCATTGCTCTATATAAAGGCGAGCGGCACTAGAGCTCACCCCGCTGAACCATGGCGGAGAATGCAATACGGAGGGTTACCCAGCAATGAGATCCGTGATGACACAACGCATTCTGTTCTCCAGCCCAATTGCTGTTCTGGTGCTGGCGCCCGTACTTGGAATCTCCGCATGGGGACAGCAGACTCAACCTGCTGCGGACGCTCAGAGCGCTCCTTCCCCGGCGGTTCAGCAGCAGAGTTCCACCTCCTTGAACACCCCGAAAGAGGGGTTCTGGGGACGCGTCAATCCATTTGCCCGCAAGAAGTGGGTCAACAGGCAGACCACGCCTCTGAGCGACCGGCTGACCGAACTGGACCAGGTGAACGCAAGAAACGCGAACCAGATTCAGGATGTGGATGCACGGGCCCAGGCAGGCATTCGTCAAGCGCAGTCCACGGCTGACGCCGCCAACCAGACGGCCACAGCCGCAGGCACGCAGGCACAGAACGCTGGCGGCATTGCACAGAGCGCATCGGCCCGCGTAGACCGGTTGAACACGACGGTCGGCGGCCTCGATCAGTATCGTCAGATCTCCGATATGGAGGTCGTTTTCCGCGGCGCAAGCCCGGTTTTGAGCGCTGCATCGCGCAAGCAACTCGACACGCTGGCTGCCAGTCTTAATGGCCGCCAGGGTTACATCCTTGGCATTGAAGCGCACTCGCCACAGGCAGGCAACACCGGAGTTCAGAACTCCGAGCGCATGGCCGAAGCGGTAAAGCGCTACTTTGTCACGGAACATCAGATTCCCGTCTACCGTTTGCACTCCGTAGCGCTCGGCAATGCCGAGCTGGCCGCGGCGAGCAATGAACGCAGCAAGCCGGCAAAGACCGGCAGCGTGCACATCCGGTTGATGGAAAACAGTTTGGCGGCCCAGGGAACTGCGTCTCCCCAGGGAACAGTTTCCTCGACAGGCACGGAGCGACCGTAATTTTACTACCCCTCCTCCGAGGCTCCTCTCCGCGCCAACAGCCACCCGGCTGTTCGGCCGCCAACAAGCTCTCGCAAAGCGAGAGAACCAAGGCAACTTGGCCCCCGTTCAAAGCGGGGGCCGTTTTTTGTCTGCTCGCGCACATTTCCCTGCCCTGTTTCTCCGGCGTAACATGGACCAGAACAAAACCAGAGCCTCTGTGTCCTGTTGAATTTTGCGCAGGGCCGCCGCTCCCAGGCCGAACCGGTTCCGGAGGTACTATGTTCTGGATTTGCTGTGGCGCGCCCATTTTTTTAAGGAGGAACAAACGTGTCGATCAACCGTCGGGAATTTGTGATGACAGGAGCCGCGCTCGCAGCCCTTCAGGGATTTGGGATTCGCTCCGCGCTGGCATCCGCCGCGTCTGCCGCCGCTGGAAAACAGGTCGGCCGCATGGCCTGGCCAGCCGCCACGTGGTACCGGCCCTATGTCTCCAAGATGGCGCATGAAGCAGCCACAACGACATGGCTCCAGATCGATCTTGGCCGCGCATGCCCGATCGACAGCGTGCGTCTCTATCCCGCGTTTATTCCCGGCGATGAGCACGCCAACGACTACGGATTCCCGGCGCGATTCCGCGTCGAAGCCGCCAACGACGCCTCATTTTTGAACCCCAGGATTCTCGTGGACTGCTCCGGCTCCGACTTTCCCGAGCCGTGGAGCCAGATCACGGAGCTTGCGGCTGAAGGCGCCTCCGGCCGCTACGTACGATTGACGGCAACACGGCTGCGGCGCGCACAGGATGGCGTCGGCTACAGGCTGGCGCTGAGCAAGATCGACGTTGTCTCAGGCGGCAAGGACGTGGCCGAACACTGCCCGGTCACAGGCGACACAGCACTGGCCAATTTAAATGATCTAGCACAGATCACGCGTTCCCCGCGTCCCATGGGCGAGGGCGTTGTTACCGACAATCCAGACAACGTGACGCTCGCGGCAGAGTGGCGCACGGTTCCCTTTCAGGCGGCTGTTCCTCTTTCCGGCGTGAGACTCGAGGATGGAATTTTCCGCCGCGCGATGGAGAACAACATCACGTATCTGCTCGGCTCCTTCTCAGTGGACGAGATGCTGCGCCCCTTCCGCGAGCGCGCCGGCAAGCCTGTTCGCACGGGGTTGCGCCCGCCCATTGCTTTCTGGGACACAACGCTGCCCGGCTCCTCGGCAGGACGGTTTCTGATGGGCGCAGGGAACACGCTGCGCTGGATTGAGCACGCAGAACTACGCGCAGCCATGAACGCTATCGTCGATGGGATTGAAGAGTGCCGCGCCACCAACGGCTACATCATGGCCTATCCCGAAGAGAAGATTCTGGAATCGGAGCGGGGCGGCTATACACGCGCATGGGTTACACACGGCCTGATCGAAGCGGGTTACTCGGGCAATCCCAAAGCCTTTCCGCTGCTGCGCGGATTCTACGACTGGTTCGATAAAAGTCTGTATCTGCCCAAGATGCTGCGCCAGGGAACGCAGGGCGTGCAGGGCATGATCGGCAATACCCGCATGTACTTTACTCCGGTTGGCAAGCCGGAAGATATACAAGTTATTCAGCGCTATTATCAGGAAAGCTACTGGCTTGAGGGACTTGCGAAGCATAATACAGAAGTCGTTTGGCAGTATCCCTATGATCGACCGCATAACTACCTGATTACTGACTTTGAAGCCTATCTCGATATCTACCGAGCTACCGGCGACAAGCGCTATCTGGATGCGATGAACGGCGCATGGGAGTTATACCACTATAACTGGGAGCATGTGGGCGGCTCGATTGCAATTACAGAGTTTGGAGAGTTTCCGCCCAAGTCATATCGCCTGGATGCGCAAGCTCCCTTCTGCGAGACCGGCGAGACCTGCGGCAGCGTCTTCTGGACGCGCTTCAACCAGCGCTTCCAACTTATGCAGCCCGGCGAGGAAAAGTACACCAACGAAATCGAGAAGTCGATTTACAACGTGGGCCTTGCCAATCAAGTGGACGCCAAAGGCATCATCTACCACGCACGGCTCGTAGGCATGAAAGGCGATCTGCCGGTTCCGCTCTGCATCAACTCCTGCTGCGAAGGGCAGGGAACGCGCCTGCTCGGCTCACTGCCCGAGTACATTTTCTCGACGGCTCCGGACGGCCTCTATGTGAATCTCTTCGAGCCCTCGACGATCGAATGGTCTCAGAACGGCACACAGATGAAAGCCGCCCTGTCGGGTAACTTCCCGATGACTCCAGATATCAAGCTGGAGATCACTTCATCCAGGTCCGTCGCGGCGAAGATCAGGATTCGTGTTCCCGCATGGGCCGCGGGGCCGATGCAGATTCACGTCAACAAGGAAGCCGCTGTTTCCGGGAAGCCCGGCAGTTACGTCACGCTTGACCGCACATGGTCCACGGGCGACACTGTCGGCTTCACACTGCCGATGCAACTGAAACTTACGCGTTACACAGGACTCGACAAGATCAAGGGACACGAGCGATTCGCACTCGAATACGGCCCGGTGTTGCTGGCGCTGATCGGCTCCGACAGCGCCACGCTCACCGTGCCGGGCGGGCATCGCCACGAAGAGATTCTGAAACGCATCAAACAGGACCCGGACCGTCCGTTGCATTTCACCATCGACGGGCATCCGGAATTTACATACATTCCGTACTGGAAGGTGGTTACCGAGCCCTTCACTTGCTACCCGGTTATCGACCTAGTTTAAGGACAATGCTGTTCACTTAAGCGGAAAGGGCAATGTATGAAGCATGGAAATCTCAGAAGTTTCACATCCATTTCTCTTCCGAATTTGTTTAAGTGAACGGTATTGGGTTTAAGGAAGCACGCCAGGGTTCTGACCGTATGACTTCGTATATTATTGATCCGGCACGATTGGATTGCGACATAAGAGAAGAAAAACAAATGCAGGTCCTTCGACTTCGCTGCGCTTCGCTCAGGATGACAGCTCTTTGGGTATGAAATCGTTTTGTGCCGGATCGATAAGGTTCGAGGTTCCCACCCTTTCGCCAGGAAAAGGCGAAAGGATGGGGCACGGAAGATAGTACATAAACAAGCGGTTAGATACTTTGTGCAGCTTTGGACGGATAAGGCCGAAGGCTAACCATCCGCCCACGGCAGATGCCTCCACGGTACAATGAGTACCAATACGTTCCGTGGAGGTTTTATGCGCAGAATTCTTCTCATCGTTTTCGCCGCCGTCTTTGCCGCCACACTTGCCACCCCGTTGAAGGCGCAGGGAGCGCCGCCGCAGGGCGGAACCGGCCAGCCCTACACAGTGGAGTACTACTACAAGGTCCAGTGGGGCCATCAGCAGGAGTTTCTCGACCTGTTTCTGAAGAACCACTTCCCAATGCTCCAGAAGGTTCAGGCCACCGGACGCATTCTGTCACTGAAGATTGAGTCCCCGGCCTACCACACGACCGAGGACGGACGCTGGGACTATCGCGTGACCATCCGCTACAAGGACTCCACACTGGCCACCACAGCGAATCCCGACGAGGAAGCTCTAAAAAAGGAGTTATGGCCCGACCAGGCGACTTACAAGCGGGAAGAGCAGCGACGCTTTGAGATTCTCGTCTCTCACTGGGACTTGCCGGTCACGGACATTACACCGGCAAAGAAGTAGGCGAAGCTGACAGCCGTCAGGGAATCTTTAAACAAACGCTTCAGCAGAGCAAACATACCCTCGGGGGCTGAACGGGCTGCGGAAAAACTCAGAAATTCAGTGTAATTGGCGGAAAGCACCCCTCCGGGCCTAAAGGCCCCCGTTGATTTTATTGGCGCTATGCGGGGGTTGAAACCCCCGCCTCCCTCCGTATAAACCCCGGACTTCTTCCAGATCGAGTTTTTCCGCGGCCTGTAAAGTCCTCGATATTGCTGGCGCTTTATGGCGTGCTAAAACCACGCCCTTTCAAAGCTGCGCTACAGCAACAGAAGAACAGCGCTGATAACTCTCTGATGGCTGCTATCAACTGTCTCTGTGCTGCCACTGCTGCACGAGATTTTCGGCGGCTTCGGGCCACTGGGGAAACTCGAACTCGAATCCGGCATCGAGCAAATGCCGGGGCACAACGGGCCTGCTCTTGAGTACCAACTCCGACTCGGTGCGCATGAGGAACGTGCCAAGCTGGATCAGCAGAGCGGGGGCGGGCAGGCCGTTGGGCATGTCCCACGCATCGCGCAGCGCAGCCATGAATTCGCGGTTGACGAGCGGGCCTGGCGCGGCCATGTTTACAGGCCCCTGCATCTCGTCGTGTTCGACGAGGAACTCCACGGCGCGCGCATAGTCCTGCTCGTGAATCCACGCGACATATTGCCGCCCGCTGCCTTGCGTTCCGCCCAGTCCCACACGCACCAGATTCGAGAGTACGGCAAAGGCGCTACCCGGGACGGGACTCATGACGATGGCGGAGCGCAGGGCCAGCTTGCGTGTGCGCGGAGTTTCCGTCTCAAAAAACGCGGCCTCCCAGTCCTGCACCAGCTTGCTGACAAAGTTCCAGCTTTCCGGAACGCGGCGTCGCTTGGAAATCCACTCATGCCCGCCCGGCTCACCGGTCGCTTCATCGAGAAGCGTGTCGGTCGAGTGGCGATAGAAGGAGACAGCGGACGCGTTCAGCCAGAGGCGCGGCGGATCGGCCATCGTGCCAATCACATGATTCAACAGGCGCGTGGTTCCGATGCGTGAGTTATAGAGAGATTTGCGGTTGGCTGCGTTGTAGCGGCAGTTGATGCTGCGCCCGGAAAGGTTGATGCAGAGGTCCGTGCCTTCCAGCGTTTCCACCCATGGACCACTGTGCTCGCCATCCCAGTGAACCGTCTGCCAAGGTGGGGTGTACGGCCCGCGCGTCAGCACCGTGACATGGTGCCCGCGCTGCTGAAAATACCGCGCCAGCGCCTCGCCCACCTGTCCGCTGCCGCCGGGAAGCACGATGCGCAACGGCCGCGAAATGAAGGCCGGGACCATCGGATTCACAGCCGCAAATTGCTCCATGGCTACAGCCTACAGCGTTGCGGCGGCCCCGGCGTGACTGTTTATTCCTTGGGCGGAAATTGATAGCCCTGAAGAACCAGCCGCCGGCGATACGCGCGGTATGAGCGAACGATCAGCAGGACCACCAGCAGAACCACCAAGAGCGGAATGAAGATAAACCAGCCCGATTGCTGCACGCGGTTCTCACCGACTGAGACAGAATCCGGCGTGTGCAGAGAGCCGCACACAGAAACTAGATCCTTGCCCACGACCACGTTTTCGCCCAGATGCACCGTGCCGAAGACACTCACCAAGTCGTCGTCGATCGAGGAGTTGTCCTCGGCCTTCACATTGCCGAAGAAGTTGACCACGTCGTGCTGCGCGTCACCGGCGATGTGGATGTTTCCGAAAAACACCACGATGTCGCCCGTGACCTTGCCTTCCACATGAACGCTGCAGAAGAAGCACACGGCATCGTGCACCGGGGCGTCGGCGGTTACATGGATATTGCTGAAAAACTGGACTGCGTCCCGGTCCGCGCGCGCGGGCGTGCTGAAGGTCGCAAAAGCGGCTACCAACAGGCAGAGGACAAACATGCGATACATCTTCATGGCCGTCACTTTACACCATACGCACGCACGAGGAGAAAAGTTCATGCACAAGCCAGCCACCTGGAACATTTTCGGTTTGGCGGCTTACGATCAAGCTGAGAGTCGTGGTTTCCCACCCTTTCGCCAGAAAAAAGGCGAAAGGATGGGGCACGGAAGTTTTTTGGGGGAACTATATACTTAACTCTCCGAACGCGGAATTTCGCGAAAATTCCCCTCACACGGACATTTTCTGTGCAGATCCACGTCTCAATCCGCTCGGAACAGACCTGTTTTGTCCTGTTCTGGGGCGTAGGTAGTTAAATATATAATTTCCGTTTTTTGGGGAGGGAGGAAATTCGACCCGATTTATTTTCCAACGCTTGTGAACACTTGAATCGAACACGGCCTAGAACTGGAAGCGCATCGACAGTTGCAGGCGGCGAGGCGAATTCACGGCGATGACATCGCCGTACGTGGAAGAAGTGACCACCGTGTCAACAGCGGAAGGGTTCACGTGGTTGAGGACGTTGAAAGCACCGGCTGAAAAACCAAGGTGCGGCGCTTCCTCGGCCTTGTTCGCGGTAATGGCGAAGTCGTGGCCCCAGCGCAGATCCGTGTCCACATAGCTCGGATACCTCCGAGTATTGCGCCCCACGCCGGTCGGCCTCGTGTTGAACAGATCGGTGCCGTAATCGTCGGTGCCGGTTACCTCAGTCCACGGTGAGCCCGTATTGGCAAAGATGCCAATGGCGAGGTTCAGCAGGCTTTCCCGATTGAAGATCGAGTACATCCCCAGACGGTGCCGCCGGTCCCAACCGGTGTCGGACCACTCGCTTTCCGGATCGCTTTGGTCCTGCGGAAACCAGCTGATGCCGTTGGTGTTCGACGCATAGTGCGACCACGTATAGCGCCCGAAGCCGGTGAAGCGCTTGTTCAACTGCCCGCGGAAGGAGATGTCCATGCCGCTGCCGTCCATGAAGCCCGCCGACTGCATCTGCCGGATGCGTCCATAGGCTGTATTGGGACGCAGCGTGTAGCCTGACGCCTCAGTGGGCGCATTGACATCCAGAGAGCGGAACATGCCGATGCCGCGCATCGTGTAAACGCTCACCGTGCCGGTGGCGCGCTCGCCCAACTGCCGCTCGACCGACACGCCGTATTGAAGCTGGTAGGGGGTTCTGGCGTTGGGCGCAAGTTGGGCCAGCGTTGGCGGCTGAGCGGTCAACGTTACGCACGCGGTAATCGGCACGCAGCCGGTGGACGGCAGCGAAGCCGGATTCAGCGACAGCAGCACGGAACGGCGGCGCGCGTTTCCAAACCGCTGCAAGTCCAGCAACGGCCCTCCGCCGAAGCGGTCGTAATAAATGCCGCCGCCACCGCGCACAATGGTCATGGACGACCGGCCCAGCAGCCACGCAAAGGAGAGGCGCGGGGAAAATCCCAACCGCTTGGTGGCGAGGAAATTCTGCCAGTCGTAACGCAGGCCGGGAGTAACGGTAAACCGCGAGTTCACCTTGTACTGGTCCTGCACAAACGCACCCATCTCCTGCTGGTGATAGATGAAATGGGTGTCGCCGGTGTTCTGAGAATAGGCAGAGGGCAGATTGTCCGCGTAGTTTTCAAACGAGGTCTTGAGCACCGTGATCCCGTCGGTGGCCAGCGTGGGACCAAACGTGTAACTGCCCAGTTCGTAGGTGTGATCGTCGAAGGCGCGGCGATTGATGTTCGGAACGCTGGCTCCATACAGCACCAGGTTGTTCCCGTGCGACCAAGTCACGACATCGGAAAACCGGAAATTGTATTCGGAGCTGAAAGAGTCGCTCTGCGCCGAGCCGGAAACGAAATCTCCGGACAGGCTGATGCGCGGGCCTTCCACGACGTTTTTGTTGCGGCTTGAAGAGTGCTCGCCGACGACGGAAATCTGGTTCATCATCATCGCAGACAGAGTCGAGTCGAGGTG
>Ga0224530_1001416_pt1 | contig 12693 bp, 4 predicted proteins | sample CBST75metaG_FD_179873 | JGI IMG/M metagenome (GOLD analysis project Ga0224530, IMG submission 179873) | Peat soil microbial communities from Stordalen Mire, Sweden - C.B.S.T75 | ecosystem: Environmental > Terrestrial > Soil > Wetlands > Peat | place: Sweden: Norrbotten County, Stordalen Mire...
TCCGTCGGGCAACGAACGTGAGAGTGTGATCCAGTATCTCTACGAACGCTATGGGCAATTGGGAGCAGCGATGACTGCCAATGTTATCAGCTATCGTGGCCGCTCCACGGCGCGGGAGGTAGGCAAAGCGCTCGGCTTTCAAGAGGAGCAGATCGAGCGCATCTCAAGCCTGATGGGTCATTGGGAGTGGAAGGGTGCGAACGATACGATGGAAAAACGCTTTGCGCAGGCAGGCTTCGATTTGCGCCATCCGCGCATTGCACATTATCTTGACATCTGCCAGCGCATGAAGAATCTGCCGCGCCATCTGGGGCAACATTCGGGTGGCATGGTGATCTGTGCAGGCATGTTGAACCGCGTCGTCCCCATCGAACGCGCCTCTATGCCGGGCCGTTCTGTCATCCAATGGGACAAGGAAGACTGCGCCGATCTTGGCCTCATCAAAGTGGACCTGCTTGGACTGGGCATGATGGCCGTGCTCAAAGAGACCATCGAGCTGATCCCGCAACACTACAACACCAAGGTAGATCTGGCTGCATTGCCACAGGACCCCAAGATCTACGACGTGCTCTGCAAGGCAGATACCGTCGGCATGTTTCAGGTGGAGAGCCGCGCGCAGATGGCCTCGATTCCGCATAATGCTCCACGACGTTTTTACGACATTGTGGTGCAGGTGGCCATCATTCGCCCCGGTCCGATTGCGGGCAAGATGATGCATCCCTACATGCGTCGCCGCCAGGGTAAAGAGGAAGTAACTTATCCACATCCTTCGCTTGAACCGGTGCTGAAACGCACATTAGGCGTGCCGCTCTTTCAGGAGCAGCTTCTGCGTATGTCGATGGCCATCGCCAACTTCAGCGGAGCTGAAGCCGATGAGTTGCGCCGCGCCGTGGGTATGCGCCGTTCCATGGAACGCATGAAGAACCTGGAAGGACGCTTGCGTTCTGGCATGACCCGCAACGGCATCAGTCCAGAGGCGCAGGACAACATTGTGCAAAGCATCTCGTCCTTCGCCATGTACGGATTCCCGGAGTCTCACGCAGCCAGCTTCGCGCTGATCGCCTATGCCTCGGCCTACCTGAAGGTGCATTATCTGGCAGCCTTCACCTGTGCACTGCTCAACAATCAGCCGATGGGATTTTACTCGCCCGCCGTGCTCATCAAGGATGCGCAGCGTCACGGTCTGCGCGTGCGCCCTATCGATCTGCAGCGTTCTCTTGCCATTTGTTCTCTTGAACACGAAGAGAATCAATCGATCTCGCTACGCATCGGCTTCAACTATGCGCGCGGCATGCGGACTTCAACAATTCAGGCCCTGTTAGACGATCGGATACACTATGGCGATTTTCAATCCGTTGATGACCTTACACTGCGCGTACCCGCATTGAACAGCCGCGAACTGGTCATCCTGGCGCGCATCGGTGCGCTCAATACTATCGACACTGTTGCGCATCGCCGGGATGCGCTGTGGCAGGTTGAGAAGGCTGGTCGCCCGGTTGGTTCACTCTTGCGTGGCATTGCGGATCGTGAGCTGGATACGATGCCGCTCGCCGCCATGACTACCGACGAGCGTCTAAGCGCGGATTTTTCCGGCATAGGCCTGACCACCGGGCCACATCCATTCGCTTATCAACGCGGTTCCTTGCGTGCAATGGGTTGCGTGGCTGCTGCAGATCTCATCCACTGCGCACAGAACACAATGATCCATATCGCCGGATGTGTGATTGCGCGACAGCGTCCTGGGACGGCGAAGGGATTTGTCTTTCTCTCGCTGGAGGATGAAACCGGAATCGCCAACATCATTCTCACGCCCGATCTATTCGAACGTGAGAGATTGACCGTAACGCACCATCGTTTCCTTCATATCCACGGCTTACTCCAGAACAATGATGGCGTAGTGCACGTGAAGGCCAAAACCATTGCTCCATTCCAGATGCCAGAAGTCGCAATCTCTTCCCATGACTTTCACTAGAGCGGTTTCGGAAATGGTGTAGACTTTTGGCTCTCCCTCAGGGGCTAAAGCCCGTTGATTTTATTGGCGTTTTACGGCACGGGACCCAGAGGGTACCCCGCCGTGCCCTTTCAAAACCGGTCTACACCAAATGCAAAAATGCTCTAGACTGAACACTGGGGCGTTTATCAGGATCGATCCGGATTTTGGCAAGTAACCCACGCTGGAGGAGCGCGTTGGCCTGTTACCTTAAACCCAGAATTCACTTCTTAAAAAACACGGCATTTCAAACCACCGGGTTTATTCCAAGGCTCCGCCAAAAGCATGGATGAACAGAAAGGTGCACGCCAGGCCGGATTTCTGCAGCAGAGATTGATCGGCGTCCTTCTGTCGACCATACAAAAGAATCATAGGCTTCCAATTTCAGCCCGACCAAACCAACCCGGTAGAGTATCGATGCCAGGAATCGACGAACAGAATCCGTTTTTGATGGATCATTCTCGAACTCGTTAATGAACTTATCAAACTCTGAATCTTTTTTATCGCGCCAGTCAATCAGCTTGACTGCTAGGTCAACGCACTCTTCGTCGGTAATGTCATTGAGCGGAAATCTTGCCGACCTGTTCTTTAGCAAATCCGAGCACAACATCAGATACGGAAAGTCTGCATTCCACTCGTCTGCAAGGGAGCGCAGCCTTAAGCGGGAGTATTCTCCCTCTGCTTGCTTCAGCATCTGCGGTGTGATCTCAGCGTTATTTGAAGCTTGACGGATGCAAGCATTGAAAAACATGATGACGTCTCGCGGTCGCATGAGAGTTCGCGCGAGCATATAGTCGATAGCCGGCACCCTATCGATCAATTTGGGTAAGAGATCTTTATGGGTAACCTTTTGCTTTGTATAGCGTTGCCTTACCAGCCTGTTTATTCGAAGATCCAGTAGTTCAATGAGTTGTTCACGGGTCCAGCTCAGGTCGAAATAGAGCGCCTCATACTTTTCCTCTTGAAATCCCACATCACGCGACATCCTAATCACACGATCAATAAGGTCGTAGCGAAGAGAAATTACGATCTTGGCGTTCCGTACACGTCTGAAGTCTCTTACAGTCTCTATCAAGGCCCTGATGAGTCTATATCTCAACCCTTCATCGACCCATTTCTCGTCGAGTCGATCAATGACTATGTAATAGGGTTTTTGCGGATCGTCAAGAATCGAATCAAGCAAATCGAGTACATACGACAGCTCCTGAATCTGGACTTGATTGACCACGAACGTGGCGCGCTCGACGACCTTGGCCTTCTGCTCTTGAGTGAGTTTATAGTCACCAGTTAGATCAAAATTTGCTATTTTCAGAGCGGCCCCAACTGATGCCTTCAATTCGTTTACGAGATTCGTCGTCAATTCTTCGATTCGATAATCGGTTTGCTCCCAGAATGTGCTCCCCCATTTCTCAAGGTAGCGCAATGCCTTTTCGTGTTGTTTCTTCTTCTCAGAGAATTGATTCCTAATCCAATCTAGAACACCTTCGTTTCCTCTTGCAGAGTCAAGATGAAAATGCGCCTTAACTATTTCGACGGTGAAAACGTGTCGCCATAGAAGTTTAAAAAAGACGTCGAGATCGACTCCAAGTTCATGGACAAACCTCAAGATGGTGGAGTTCGAAATATATGCAAGAGCTAGGCTTTCCGGCTGAACTGTAATTGCTGTTGACGCCCTCTCCACCAACTTATTTAGGAGCGCAGTCTTTCCAGAGCCTGTTCTTCCCAAGACCACCCTACGATGGTCGTCGCAGTCAAGCAAAAGATCGACAATGCCAGCATCAACAAAGCAGTCCTGAAGAAAAGTATGGTCTGATTCGGCTTCGGCAACGCCAATAGAGTCTGTACCCCTAAATTGAAATCTTTCTGTCATGCCCGAGAATTATACTCGGTTTCAGTCCAACGCCTTCCACGTCAGAGAGCCGCTTCTGATAGGTCCTTAAATGTCGCCATCGCTCCAGGTTTTGGCTAGCTGGCTTTCGGTTCTGGCTAGGCAGCCATACTCCAACCGTCAGCGTGATTCAAATCACGGGAACACGCCCGATAGGGTTCTAACGTTTACCGTTACTAGACTCTGGAGGACACTCGATCCGGTCCTCAAGATCGTGCCAAGGGACATCGTGGATGCAGGCCTGAGCTTCTAATCCAAAAGCTGAACCGATTGAAGCAGTGCCGTCGCATCTTGGAGTGATTTAGCGATCGCGTCATAGACATGATCGAGCGCAAATCCCCAGCCGGTTTTGAATTTGTCGGGATCAATTCCGAAGACTTTCAAGTTCGATGACTGTGCTGTTGGATCCCCAACCGACAACGCGTGTGCGTCGGCCAGACGAAGGCCGTTCAAAGCAAAAAGTGGCTTGTAGAAGTCGAGACGGGCATCTTTGTCCCAGTTCTTGACGACCTCTCCTGCGTCGTCAATGAGGCTCCAGTGCTCTCTCTTGGCAATCGTTGCCAATTGGCAGAGAAACGCTGACAGTTTGATCCCCTCTTCCTTGATCTGATCTTTGGGTACGCCGAGAGTGCGCAGCAAAGACCTCAGGGGTCCTGATTTCAAACCCTCGAACACGGCGATAATATCCTTGCAGCGAGCCAGGAATTGCTGATAGGTCATCGTTCGAGGTGCTACGTTGCCGAGTCTGCCCAACTCTGGAAAGGTCCACCAACCCTTGTATTTGATGTCGGACTCGGATAGGCCGCCAATCTCGACAGCCGTCGACGATAGCCCAGCGGCATCGCATATCTCTTCGATAGCCTTCATGTAGGCAAGGTAGCCGTTGATGACCTCACGGGCTCGAATGCCGATATTCCGTTTTTCAGTATCATTTTTGGGAACCGGCACCGAGCTCTCCTTGACCGCGTATCCGCAATAGTGTTTGATCACGGAAAATTGTGCGCCTTCATACAACTTGCGTAGTTCGAGCGCAATGTGGTCTCGGCCAACCCGCCTGCAATATCCGACGGCCCACCACGTACCGTTTCCAACCGAGCCCGTTTCGGGGTGGATATCAAATTCCGGCCGATTTTCGTAGGTAATGAGAACTTCGTCCCGGACGTATGCCTCTTCCATTACGCCGAACCCGCCCATAATGCCGGCCCCTACGATAGGGCTGGCATGGTCCGGCCAATGGAGCTCCTGATCTGAATTCAGAGCCTTTTCCGGCTTCATGATAAGCCGCGTACACCAGGTATCGGAATGCTGGTCGCCCTCTTTGCTATGTTCCAGTCGCTTCAGCCAAATCTCCCGGCCTTTTAGTTCGGCGCTTAGGCCAGATGTTTTGCCCACCACCGCATCGAACGCCGGATCACCGGTCGAGTGTCGTTCTTCCCACTGGGTTGCAACGGCAACACTTTCATTCGCCAGCAGATAGTCTTCCAGATATTCTCTGAGGATCTCTACGCGAGCCGTAGTCGCAAACGTCGGAACCTCGTATACCGCCAGCGGCCTTACCCGGACAACTTCGAATGTGGGTATCGACAGATCGTCCCAAACAGTGGTCAGGTCTGGAAGAACGCGGGGGGAAAGTCCGTAATGGCGCAGAATATCGGCGAAAGGCAGCAAAATGTGGCGATCATGCACCTGCCACGATTCCACTAGCGACTGATACCGCTTGTGGTCCGGGCGACGCGACTCGACCCAGAATGCAGCCGTTGGGTTTCCTCCGGCAGCGTCGTCGGCTATTTGTCCATTGATGTGGCTTATACCGTGGCCAATCCCGCCTGGTCGTGCGAGACATTCGTTTGCTTCGTTAGCAGGCACCATGGCTGCATACAGAAGCCGAGTGCCCGGATAATTGTTTATGGGCTCGCCGCTGATCTCACCGATGGTCACATACTGCGACGATTCATGCAGGTAGGGCTTTGACAGGTGAATCAGAGAGGCGGGCCAGAAGTCATCATCGATTTTGGCCATGAACTGACTGTAGATGGAAGATGCCCGCGGACTCAAGCGAAATCCCAAAGGCGACATTTCCCGCTGGTCTGTAGGTAGGCATTTACCGGACAATAGAGTTACGGTGCCAAATGACCTACGCCATTGATCCCGCCAGGGACGCGTATCGGACAATCGCCGGGTTCGTCTTTCAGGTGAACTCGACGATTTATCATTGGCTGAATCTGGAGCCCGGGACATACCTTGAGCTTGAGGCCGGTGAAGACATCGATGTCGTCCGTGCCGAGGCGAACGACCCGGATGAAAACATCGAGCGCATGCTCATGCAGTTGAAGCAGCTTTCCGATGGATCACTGACGCTGAGAAACAGAGACGCACTTAAGTCCGTAGCAAACTTCTGTGGTCATCGGGAGGCGAACCCAACATGGAAACTCGGCTTCCGGTTTATCACGACTCTGCCGATCGGTGAGGAGAAGGAGGGATGGACACTTTCTCCCTCTGCGATTGCAACATGGGAACGCATCCGCAGGAACGAAGCGTCGGAAGACGAACGGCCCATCGGCATCGAAGCCCTACAAACATTTCTTCGCAGCTGCGAGAAGCCTACAGGTTTGTCACCAGAAACATGGGTCAGCCTTGAGCGGATGCTTTCCGGCAAGACTCCATATTCGCTGGCAGAGATCGTTGCCACCTTCGAATGGGCAGCGGGAACCGGTGACTACCTTGAGGTAAAGAAGCAGGTCCTGGCTCGTCTGGAAATGCTTGTGCCTGAGGGCTCTTCAGAGGCTGCCTCGGCGAAATTTGACCACCTGTTCGCCTTCGTCTTTGAAAGGCTCTGTCAGCCCGGAGCGAAGACACTCGATGCCGGGATACTTGGTGAACATTTGGTCTCCTCGGATGTTTCCCATGAGTATCTTGCTGCCGCCCAGAGGCTCAACTTGCGACTGGAGGCACTGGAAGAAAGGGTCGCGAATCTCGAAGAGAGGGTTGCCCAGCACGACGAACGAATCCAGGACCTGGAAGGTGCTCGGGAGGGTTCCTTAAAGACCTTCTATTCGGCTGACGAGTTCTTCGCTTCGGTAAATCTTGGAACTGCAATGTATGACCTCAATCAGCAGCTCAGGGGGCGAAATAGTACGCGACAGCAACTTGATCACTTTCTGAACAATGATGCTGCCAGGATTGCTGTAGTTGAAGGCAGTGGCGGTATAGGAAAAACAAAAGTCCTGCGGGATTGGTCGAACAACCAATCCGCTTGGCTCGCACTCTGGACTGGGCCCAACATTGGGGTATGGCATCCTGGAACGCCAACTGAAATTCCGACTGGCAATGCTCTCATTATTGTCGACGACGGCCATCGGTACGACGATCTCGAGCGCCTGACCACTCTCGTTGCCACGTGGCCCGGACCTAACTGCTTAAAGCTCGTTATCGCAGTGAGGAGGAGCGACAACAACAAGCTTCGGCAGGCACTGTCAAGGATCGATGAGAACGCGATGATACGTCTGCCCGTCCTTGAACCACTGAATCATGAAGATGTCGTCGCCCTAGCTCAAGAAGTGCTGGGACCGCAATGCATCGACTACGCGGAGCGACTGGCACAAGTATCAGCCGACAGTCCGTTCGTCACGGTAGTTGGTGGTCGATTGATCGCACAAGGACGAATTATTCCGGAACTCTTGAACAACGATAAAGAGTTCCAGCGCAGGGTCTTCGACACTCTCGCTAGCCAGTACGACGGTTTGCTCCCATCTGGGAACTTTACGAAGCGGCAGTTTATGGAATTTATTGCTGCTCTTCAGCCGGTGAAAGAACCCGACGACTCCTTCATCGAAAAGGCTGCAACATTCTTGGGCCTCAGAAATTCCGAAGTGAGACGTGGCTTCACATCGTTGGATTTGAGCGGGGTCCTAAAGAGGGCAAGAAAAGGATCATCCGTCATTCCGGATCTGCTTGCGGACTACCTGCTCGGCCTTGCTTCAGTCGAGGAGGACGGCCGGGCTACTGAATTTGCCGACGAGGTTTTTGAGAGATTCGAAGATTCGCATTTCACAAACCTATTGAAGAACCTCGCGGTTCTTGATTGGCGCATTGCTCAACGCGACGCTGGCTCTCGCCTACTAGACAAAATATGGGCCAGATTGTGCCAGCGCTTCCGTGATCAGGATGCGAGTGAACGCCTCCACATGCTCAGAGCTATTCAGGGAGTAGCAGGCTATTTAGCTGAACGTGTCCACGCGCTCATCAGAATCGCGATGGATGAACCCGCTGCCACCGCAAACATCTACAACCTGTACCGCATGACCCAGCGGCAGGTTCTTGAGGCCCTCCCGCAGTTTCTGGGCGTAACGATACTTCACGAATCCACCGGACAGGACGCCTTTGATCGACTCTGGCAGCTTGCACAACACGAGACGGAAGACGTGCGGCGTCGCGCGCAACAGACTCTCGAAGAGGCAATCGGCTACGGAGTTGGCAAGGACCTTCTGTTCAACGCATATGTGCTTTCAATTGTCGAAGCGTCCGCGATGGAACCGCTTGCGTATGACGGCACTTTCACTCCCCTCGATCTGCTCGACAAACTCATGGTTCGGGAGATTGACCACACAGAGCAGGTAGGGATTTCATTCCACAACTCAGTCCATACCATCAATCACCAATCCGTGCGTTCGCTTCGGCAGCGGGTCTTCCGAGCAATCGAGGAGTGCCTTATCTCGGAAAACCTGAAGATCGCTTACAGGGCCGCTAAATCCCTGAGCAAGATAGTCTCGGTCTTTATCCCGATGCGTCGCGACCACGAAAGCGAGGACGAGAGAGTGTGGCACGATGGGGAACGAAATCAGGCGCTAGATATTCTTCAGCGAAGAATGGAGTGCGGAGGGCTTGCACTGCCCACGGTTTGGAAGATCAGAAAGATTCTTCAGTCGGCTGCCGAGGACGTGAGGCAATCAGCGAATGTCCGGGAGCGGGGAGCAGCGATGCTGCGCTCAGTATCCTTGCCGGAGCTTTTTGATGCGTTTCATATCCTTTGTACCAATGAGTGGGGGTATAACACCGAGGCCGACGGGTTTGTAATCGTCTCGGACCGGCGTCGCAGCGAGGAAGCCAGAGCCGTCGCAGAGCTCATACGACTGTATCCCGATCCCGCGGACCAAGTGCGTGCTATCGATTCGCTGATCGGATTGGCGAGAACCGCTGGCGTCGATCCGGTTTCAGTTGATTCATTCCTTTCTCATCTATGTGAGGACCGTGAATTCCTCTCTGCGTTCTCCGAACACCTGCTCGCGGATAGCAATTCGGTGCTTCGACAGGTTGCAGGCATCGCAGTCAGAGCTTGGCGCTCAAAGGATAGAACAGAGTATCTACGCTATGGAGTCGCGTTCATCAATGTTCCAAACGACTACATGGCCCTATCGGTCGCTCGCGAAGTGAGCAGTGGTCCGGCCCTGCAGAATGTGACGATCGAAGATGTCGAAATCCTCTCTCTTCTAGCCGGCAGACCGCAACCCTGGATCCTCGGCACGATCTTTCAGGCTTTGGGTAGTCTCAGCAGGCCTGGCCCGTTTGCGGAAAGGGCGCGACGACTTGTCCGTAATGTTGACATAGGACGGGACTCGCATCTGGCAGACCAGTATTGCCAGATTGTCGGCACAGGTCCGTTTAGGGTGAGCGCTTCCGTGCTTGACATCGAGACAATTCGTACCATGGCGGCCAAGCTCGTTCATGTTTATGAACTTGACAAGCATCATTTCGGCGAATTCGTCGCTTTCGTTTCGGGGCTGATTCCACTCGAAATCATCGATCTCCTTGAAGCCCGCTTGGAATATGCGCAAACGAGGGTTTCCGACGACCGCGAGCCACTATATAAGCCTCTTCCATCTCCCCAGCATTGGTCGTCGTTGAGTGCAATACGGCAGTCGCCGCATTATGAAGATGCCCTGCAGCGACTCTTCGAACTCGGGATCGGGTACCCGGATCAAAGCCCATATCTCGACAATTTCTTCTGGCGATTCGGCACGCTGGATGAAACAACGTTCTGTGTGCTTGATGATGGTCTTCATTCCGTGGACCTTGAACGGTTTCGTAGAACTCTGCAATTGCTTTGCGACGCCCCGAAGAATATTGCTTTCTCTCATCCAGGTTTCGCTCTCCATGTTCTGACCGAGGGTGAAAGGCGGAGCGCCGAGTGGGGAAACACTGCGATGGATATCCTCGTGAACAATTGCATTTCTACGGGAGGTTTTCAAGCGATGGGACCGCACGCGATACCAATCGGTGCCGGAGTTTCAGACAGAGTTCGGCCACTGTTGGAAGCGTGTGAGCCCGGGAGTCCGCTGCACCGCCTCTATTCCCGGCTCGCATCGATCCAACCGATACCCATTCCTGACTTTTCTGCCGAGCTTGAGTCAGGCGAGAATGAGGAGTGAAGGATTAGTAATGTGAAGTCGCCTTCCCGCAAGTTTTCCTTGATTACGACGCCAATCCGGGCATTGACAGCAACTCGTCCCCGACACATTTGTGGATCGACCGGTCGCCATGATGGCACTTGGGGGCGTTTGCTGTTTAGCTCCGTATGCCCTAGCCGAGGAAGTCGCCGCTAAACATAAAAGCCCTGAGCTCGATAACCTCGGGGCTTTTATGCGTATATGTGAGAGCGGGTTATTCTTCTACAGGGACGGCCAAAGCTGCTTTGGCCGCTTTAGCTGCCTTGTTCTTTTCCCGCTTAACCTTTGCCCAGCGCTTTTGCTGAGCAGCGGCGATCTTGGCTCGCCCCTCATCGCTCATGCCGCCCTTAGCTGCCTTTTTTGCTGACACCTTTGTGACCTTGGCTGTCTTAGCTGCGGTTGCTTTAACCTTCGGTGCAGCAGCTTCACTTTTCAAACACAAGACACGTGCCTTCTGCAAGGCATTGATGCCGCGATCAATTTCTGCCAATAGTTGCTTCGCGCTCATTCAAAATCCTCCCTGATAAGTCTACACGAGGTGCGAATATGGGCCGCAGTAAGGATACCAGTCGCCTGACACCATCTGCGCCAATAGCCGGACGGAATGTTCGGTGTATAGCTCATCGGAGTCAATTGCACGGGGGTGAGGCGTCATGCGCAGACGCGTCGAACAAGGAACGATAAAGCGCGGACCGCGCATAGAGCACTTCATGGTTGCCCATTTCGACAATCCTGCCACGGTCCAGCAGCACGAAGCGGTCTACCCACGCAAGTGAGCTGATGCGATGCGAGATGAGAATCAGAGTCTGCCCCTCACGGAACTTGGAAACAGAAGACAGCACTGCGGATTCTGTCGGCGCATCGAGTGCAGAAGTTGATTCGTCGAGAATGAGCACGGGTGAGTTCCTCAGCAAGGAGCGAGCGATTGCCAAGCGCTCACGCTCGCCTCCCGATAGGCCGCCAGCCTCAGGGCCGAGAGGCGTATCGACGCCTTGCGGCAGTTGATTCACCACTGAAGTGAGCTGCGCCGTGGCCAGTGCTCGCTGCATTTCGGCTTCGGTCGCCGCTGGGTTTCCATAGAGAAGATTCTCGCGGATGCTTCCCTGGAAGAGCAGCGGCTGCTGCGGAACATACCCCACTGTGTGCCGCAAGGAGGCAAGCGCAAACTCCTTGATCGAATGATTTTCGAGTTGTATGTCGCCTGACTCCGGGTCCGCGGCGCGCACGAGAAGACGCGCCAGTGTGCTTTTGCCAGAACCGCTCATGCCAATCAATGCGATGCGCTCACCCGCTTTAATTTTTAATGAAACGAGATCGAGAACAGAATTATCCGCATAAGAAAAACAGACATCCTGGATCGCAAACCCAAACTCCAATGCGCCAGCCGGGAAACGGCGTGTTCCGGTATCCTGCACCGTCGGTTCAAGGACGAGCAATTGCCGCACCCGGCGAATGCTCGCTCCAACCGACTGCGTGCGCGCATAAAGGTCCATCGCTGAACTGACGGGTTCAAACACGCGCGTGATGTAGGCGGAGAACGCAACCAGTCCTCCGATGGTCAGGGCACCGTGAAACACCTTATAGGCACCGGAGATGAAAACATCGAGGATGGCAAGTGCGAGTATTGCGCTCATCGACAGGCTGAACCCCATCTGCGTGCGCCGCTGAACCCATTGTGCGCGGAGCATCCCGTCCCACACCGAAACAGCACGCTGTGCGGTCGCCTTTTCCGCTCCCAAAAACTGAATCTGCGGAACCGCGCTCAGATGCTCGTTGAGGATGCTGGCCGCTGATCCAATCTCGGAGCGGGCGTCATCGCCGCGCTCTTTGAGCTGCGTGCGGTAGTGCCGTTGCACAAATGCGAATAGGGGAAAGAGCGGCAACAGGGTCAGCGTCATGGAGAAATTCAGCTTTGCCATCATCCCCAGGTAGAGGACGAAGAACAGAATGGCGCGGATACTCTGGTTGGCAGTGTCGGCTCCGAGGTTCGCAATCTCATCGACATCATGCTCCATACGGGCCAGCTTCTCGCCTGTGGGCGTCTGCTGGTGATAGTCCTCCGAAAGCCGGTTCATCTGGTCAAGCAGTTCGATACGCAACTCACGGATACAGCGCTGCGAGATCGAGAAATTGATGAGCGAACCGGCGCTATAGAGGACAGACCGCGCGAAAAAGCAGAGGCCGATTCCGAAAGCGAGTTCCAGCATCAGGGGTGCGTTGCGTTGCGGCCACGCCCGATCTATCAGCAACTGGAGAAACAGCGGATCGGCGGTGGCAGCGAATCCGGCAAGCGAAACACAGAGCAACCCAAGGACGATCCGCCACCGTGACGAACCGAGGCGCTGCAACAGCCAACTGAAATCGTTCATGGT
>Ga0224530_1001417_pt1 | contig 12674 bp, 17 predicted proteins | sample CBST75metaG_FD_179873 | JGI IMG/M metagenome (GOLD analysis project Ga0224530, IMG submission 179873) | Peat soil microbial communities from Stordalen Mire, Sweden - C.B.S.T75 | ecosystem: Environmental > Terrestrial > Soil > Wetlands > Peat | place: Sweden: Norrbotten County, Stordalen Mire...
GTTCCGCGGCCTTCTTGAGAAATAACGCCACCAGTTCTTCTTGCGACAATGCGGGCGTGGGCACGGCTCACCCCTTCGAGCCGATCGCGCGGCTGAAGGTGTAACGAAGCGTGGTCCCGGTATCTTCCGGCCCGGTGAGGGTTGCGGTCGCAATCTCGGGGTAGGTCGGCGTGAGCAAATCTCGAACCTGCTCGACGCTCATCTGCGGCGCTGGATCGGGAATGCGAACGCCGTTGTAGTTGAACTCTCGCAACAGAACCTGTGCTTGAAGTTTGGCCATTGCAGTTTGTCTCCTTGTCTGCGGATTTCAAGATGAATCCTTGTTGTGGTTAGAAGAGGCTCGCTTGCACCGGAACCCTTGTCCTGACTGCTTCATGTGTGGAAACCGGAGGAATCGTCGGGGCCGAGTCCGCATCTGGTTGATGGCTGGCTACCGTTCGATACTTCGCTTCAAGCCGCTTGAGCGTTTCCATCTCGCCGGAACGCACAGCCTCAGCGGCGCGAAGTTCATAGCGAGCAAGATAGTTGCGCTTGCGCACTTCCTGCTGGATTGCGCGTTCTACATCCGAGAATGTGTACTCCGGATCGCCCCAGCACGGCCAACGCAATATGTGCTCAAGGAAGCGCAACCGGTCGCGTTCAGAGGCAAACCAGGTTTTATAGAATGTAGCCCGGTCGTAATTCGCGATGTGCCCGAAGCAGCAGGAGAGGCGGTGATAGAAGTCTTTGGTGAAGAGCGCCTGCGCCCACTCGGAATCGATGAATCGCAGAAAGTGATTGCCGAATTCCGCCTTGTCGGCATTGGTTGAGAATTTTGTTGGCGTGAACTCTGTTAGAAGATAGGGTCCCTTCGGCATGATCTGCCTCCGAAAATGCTGAAGGCCAGCTTGCGCCGGCCTTCAGCATTGCCTTATTTGCAAACCGACTTCCACCGGTTTCGTAGGAACGTATTCTCCCTGGAGGGAGAGTAACATTGCTTGCTGCGATTGAGAAGAGTGGGTCCGAAAATAACGGTCGTCCATTCCCCAGCTATATTGCTATCCGTCAACTCGCCTATCGTTTGGGCTACTTGCCTTGAGCTGTTCTTTCAACTCTTGGTGAAGGTCGTTCAGGTCATCGACGGTATTGGCCCCGCTGATCTGAGCGTCTTCTTCTTTGCCCAGCCAGGGGAACCTCTCTTCGAGCAGAGTCAGCACCCACTCGACAAACGTTTGCTGTGGTCGATTTCCTTGGATCATGAATTCATCTCGATGGATCTTTGATTGATTGGGAACAGCTTCAGCCGAAAAGGCTCAGTTGCACGGGGACCGCCTTCGCCGCCGACCAGGGCGCGTCCTTGATCTCTGTCTTGACAGGCTCAACCAGATGAATGCCGTCTCGATCCGATGAAGGATAGGCAGCGACGAACTCTGGAAGATCGAGCAGCGAACCAAATTCCTCTTTGGCTAGCGGCATCGGGGGCTGAGGCAGAATCTGGCCTCGCTCCTTGTCGAGTTCACGCCAGACGGAATCCGCTGTCTGGCCAACACCGGCCTTCTCGACCAATTCACGCGCCATCGCGCTCATCAGATCGTCGTCGGCGTCCAGAGATAGCAGACCTTCTCCGGAGAACTTGCCTTCCATCATCAGCGCAACGAGCATCTTCTTGCCCATCAACCGCAGGCAGGTCTCCTGCATAGTGCCGGCGTAGGTGACGAACTTCACCCGCACCGGATAACGCTGCCCGATACGCCACGAACGGCGGCTAGCCTGCCGCAGCGTGTGCAGCGAGTAACCAGTTTCGTAGAAATAGAGTGTCGGGAAGGCCAGTAGATCGAGGCCCGTCTCCACCAACTTGGGATGGCAGACGACAACCTCAACTCCAGACTGCAACTGCCGCTCGTACCACTCCTCGCGTTTGTCCGTTGCAACAGAAGAGCGCAGCACTGCAACCCGGAATCCTGCCTGGCGCAGAACCGTCTCCAGACGCAAGGTGACATCCTTCTCTCCGGTATAGGTGGCATAAACCTGGCAACGCCGTCCTTGCCGTAACTCCTCGCGCACGTCGGCAATCAGAGCGCGCTCTTTGGAGAAGAGCCGATCTTCGGAGAGATTTACAGGCGTAGCGGCAAGAAACCGAACGTACTCCCGCGTCTGCGGGTCAAAGGCACGCGCCCAGATGTCCTCAAATCCATACGGGTGGTCGGGATAAAGCAGTAGCGTGTTCAGCAGAATGCTCATCAGGCTCTTGTTGCCACGATGCGACCGTATGGCGGCCCGGATATCCTCTTCAAGTTCTTCGTAGGCTTTGGCAAGTTCCGAGTCCATTTCAACCGAGAGTACGCTCTCGTCGTAGCGCGGAAGGTTGTCCGCGATGTCTTCGAGCGAAAGAAATGCCGTGGTGTTCATCAGGAACTTGCCGAACAAAAGCGGCGAAGCTCCCGGCTTTCGCAGAACCTGAATCGTCTTCTTCGTCGCTCGCGAGCAAGCATTGTCGGTGTCCCGCACCTTCTCGATGGTCTCCAGCACCCCATACTGCTGCTGAAAGTCACGTCGTCCATGGCCGCCGTAGGCAAATCCTTCGCCGACCATGGTGTGCGGTTCCATGCGATAAAAGATGTTGAAGAGATCGTCCGCATAGCCGCCCATCAGAGTGCCGGTGAGAGCGATCAGCCTCTTTGCCGCTCGTCCAAGCACGCTGAGACCGTTACCCTGTGCCGTGTCGCCGGCCAACTGGTGCAACTCATCGGCGATGGCAAAGTCGAACCATCCGCCCATGTACCGACCGATAAACTCGATTGGCGCCATGCGCTGAATACGCTCGCGGTCGGCCTGCCAGAGTGCCGAATAGCGCATCGTTCCCCTTTGTGGCAGAGTCAGCAATTCAAAGAGCTTGATCTTATCGACGAAGTCGAGGTGGGTGAGTTTCTGCCGCTCCGAATCCAGGATTGCAGCGCCAGTGTCGGGATTGACGATGCCGCCCAGATTCGGTCCGGATTTCGCCTTGATGTAGACGTGTTCCCAGTAGTAGCCAAGCTTCCCTTTGTCCTTGCCCGTGATGAAGAAAGCCGGCGCAGGGCAGCGCTTGCGCCACTCCTTGCGGCTCATTCGTCTGAGATCCGCAAGTGATAGCCGCATTCCCTCGTAGACGATCCGTCCCTTGCGCAGTCTGACCTCGCAGACGCCGTGCGCCTTCTTTGGATCGCCGCCATTACGCATGTCTTCGATCAGGAAAGCACGAGCACGCGGCACCGTCAGCAGGGTTTCACGCGCCCACTTGTGCGTAATGTGCGAGGGGCACATCACCAGCGTCGTGCTGGGCCGCCCGTCTGCAAGTACGTGGATTGCGCCCAACGCCATGTAGGTCTTTCCCGCGCCGCACTCGGCCACAATCCGGGCCGCTTTGGCCTTGCGCAGGTATTTTGCTGTCCCGGTAATCGCCAGCGCCTGCGCGGGAAGCGCCTTGCGCAGAAGCGTCGCAATGCGTGGCGCTACTGGATCCTTGGTGCTCTGCAGCGGAGGATAGGTTTCGAGAATCCGTTCGCCGAGTTCGATGGCGTGCGCTCGTAAATATGTGGTGATATCGGTTATGTTGTCATGGCTCATGGCAAAGAACCTCGCGAAGGGTCAGTGGGAAGTGGAACGTTGATAGACACTCAACAGTGACCTGAAGGTGGGAGGGAGTTGGGTTAAGGTTCGTGATTCTCTCGAATCCGGCGCAATGTTTCAAACAAGGAAAACTTGGGCCAGAGGATTGGTCCATTGTTCTCAGGAAAGACAATCTCCCCGGATTGCAATGCCGATGAGATCCATGCGAGCACCTCATCCGCCGTGGCCGTTACCAGTACCGGATCGCAACCGATGCCATCGAGCGGCTGGACGCGCCCTTCAAACTCAAGAATCTTTGAGATGTGTTCCGCCCACGACGGTTCGGCAGGCAAGCCAAGGAAGACGCTCAGCCATGCCCACGCTTCGATTGAGCAATATCGAAAGAGAATCGTTTTCCCGACGCCGCCGTTCGAGTGCAACTGCTCCGATACGGCAACCAGATGCCGCACAGGCTGCTTGCGATCCGGCAGGCTCACCGAACCGCGATAGCACGAAGCGTGTTCACCAAAGGTGATTTCCTTGATCGTGCCATCGGGAAAGGTCAGCGTGAAGGTTGCCTTCTCGTGGATCGCCGCTGTAATCGCGCCGATGTCTGAATCGTTGCCGAAGATGCCGATCAGATGCGCCTGCGCATCCTCGCCGATATAGGTGGAGACCCGCACCCTGATTCTGGTGGAGGTCTTTTCTGTGACACGGTGATACTCAAGCAGCCCGAGCCGCAGGTGTGCATTCTGCATTGGCATCGTCCTCCTGTCGGATCGGCGTTTCGGTAAGTCGCAGCGTTCTTCCGTCGGCGTAAACCAGGCGTAGTTCGTTGGCCCATCGTTCGCGGTGATGCACGATCTCGCTCTCTCCATCGTGCTCGACGAAGGTGGTGACATGCTTGACTGATCGCCAGCGCGCGATGTGCCGGTCTTCTCCCTGACCGAAGACGCCATTCAGCAGGCCCGCCGTGCAGAGCAATCCGACGTGGCCTCCATGAAGAGGCGTAATCGGCCGCCCGGTGGCCACATCTTCGCGCGGTGCTAGAAACGGCATCGCTTGCATCCACGCTCCAGAGTGCGGCAACAGGTCTTCGAGCAGGTCGTAGGGAAGGCCGCGGTAACTGAGTTCGGCTTCACTTGTTGATGGAACTCGATACGGCTCACAGGCATCGGTCGCCAGTTCCGGAAGTTCCTGATAGCTTCCGTACAGACCGACGCTTTGCAACTGGCGTTTGTTCGCATCAACGGCTGCGCCACGTACGTTGTTGCGGACGCCGAGTATAACGATTTGCCGGAAGCGAATAGACTCCTCATCGGTCATGCGAAGGACATTGAGCGCTGTGAAGTGCGAACTCAGCAGGCCCGCGCAGTCCATCAACCGTTCAAAGGGAATGACGATTGCCAACACGCCATCCATTGCGAGCCAGCGATAGGTGTGATCGAGAAACAGCCGTTCCATGCGGTTGTTCGCCACCTGGCCAATCTCGGAGTCGTAGGGTGGGTTTAGATAGAGCAATGAAAGTGACTCAGGTTTGGCGACCGCGTCGAATGCATTGCCTTGAATGGTCTCGATGCCTTTCGATTGAGCAAGGGCCGCCCGTTCGGCGTCGAGTTCAATGCCATAGCGATGCACATCGGCACCCTTCGTGATGATTTCGAGCGCCATTCCTTGTCCAACGCAGGGGTCGACAATCGATGCCGGACCTGTAAACTCAAGTAGTGCGCGAAGCCGCACGGCCTCGCTTTCTGGAAGAGGGTAATAGCCCATCTTCAATCTTGCCGCGTTGCGCGCCATGGTTCCTCCTGGAGATGTAAACTCTTGGTGTGACTTGAACCATAAAATGGCACTGCGTGCCAGGTTATGCTTCCAAAAGTGAGCGCAGCCGGCGCAGTCATCTGATGGTCGCACTGCAAACATTGGTCGATACAAAGCTGGCAGAATTGGTCCCACGCGGGGTATCGCGCTGCGGGGGACAATGTTCCCTGTCCGCCTATACAGCAGCAGATGCCTTTGAAACTGCTGGCGGCGGCAATCGCACTTAGTGCCGCTTTATATTTCTCTTTTGCACTTACTGCCACTTTATGGTTCAAACGAAGCTTGCCGCCCATGAGGACACGGGCTGATCTGAAGGGGATACAAGCGCATTGGTGCCACTTTATGATTCAACCCGGTGCCATTTTATGGTTCAAGGCACACTTGGGTTTTGAATTGGGTCGTTTATTCTTCGATGGGAGGTGCTAAGCGCACCATGATGAAAGATATTCTTGCTAAGATCGACGCTGAGATTGCTCGCCTTAAACAAGCCAAAGCTCTGCTGAGCACATCAGGCGTGATTATCACCAAGCGGAAGCCTAGCCAAGCAGCCAAAGCCGCTGCTGTTGTGACTCCGAAGGTTCAGAAGACCAGGAAGCGCGGCAAGATGAGCGCAGAGGGACGGGAGCGCGTCCGACAGGCGCAGATCAAGCGATGGGCTGCATTGAAGAGCGCTTCCAAGGTCAACCTGAACGCCACGGTTTCGCCGCTGCCAAAGGCAAAGAAGATGGCCGCGAAGACTGCTTGATGGGCCGGGCTTTCAATTCCTGACCCAACTGCGGCCTGAACAGAAAAATGCAGATGGCTACAGCAACTTGATCTTGTCTGCTATCTCTTGGGTGGATTTTCGCGAAACCTCTGCGTGTTCTGCATAACGGCGCCAGTTGGCCACGGCCGCTTTTACCTTCGCCAGAATCTCCGGCGCGCTTTTTATTCCATGCTGTTTGCCCAACACCTGAAGTTGGGTCGCACCGGGATTCTTTCCCTCGCCCATGACGAGCATGCTTTGCTCTCCGCCCGGACCATAGGAGAAGGTAAGGTCATAGGCAGGCGCGAAGATCCACTCGTTTCGCACATCCAGAAGGAACGAAAAATTCTTCACATGGTCATCGCGGTTATGAGCAAGTACATTGAAGCAGGCCAGCGCATAAACCTTTTCCGCTTCCTGGATATTCCTGGTTAACGCCATGGTCACGCGCAGAACCATGTCGTAGTCGAGGCTGGGCGTGCGATGATCGGCATGGATCAGGCCGCCAAGACTGTGCATGTGGATGCGCACATCGCCGTCCCGATCAAATCGCTTCGTGCCGAAGTATTTGTTCCTCTTCGTACGGAAAAGATGCGTCTCAGGCATCTCCACTCCGGCCGCCTTTGCCATCAGGCTATAGGCGTATTCGATAGCTCCCACGTCCCGCGTGTCCTGTGAAGACGGAAACTTGATCATCCAGTGCGTGAAGCCCGGTTGCAACTCCTGCTGGCCGTGAATGATTCGTTTCTTGTCTGCGCTCACTTGCGCCACGATCTTGGGCCGTGCACCCGAAGAAGAGCCATTGAGCCGCAGCAAATCGTCGAAGACCTCTTCATTCTCTCCGGCCAGAACTACGGCTGATTCCTCAGCAAGTTTGTCGAGCGCCAGCGGAGCATCGTTGGCAGTTTGCTGGCTCAGTTCCGGCTCATAGCTGAGAGCGCCCATGCCGTGCCGGCCCACATAGGCCAGCCGGTCGAGCGGATTCAGTTGGCCGCGATGGACGCCGTATTTTTCCACCGTGCGGTCGAGCAGAAGGCGGCCCCATCCGTCTGGCAGACTGTCATTGAATACGCCATGCAGGCCGTCGAAGATCGTGGTGTCTGCAATATACACACCAGGTCTGAGGGGCAGTTTGATCGGTGAAATCTCAATGCCCGAAGCGATGAACGAGGCATCATACTCGAAAAGTATCTGTCTGTCCTTGAACGCGAGGCGGCCAACCTTGCGGCGCTCTGCTTTGCCGCTTGGGCCGCGTGCATCCAGATAAACGGTCAGCAACTCTGTCGGACTATATGCCATGGCTGTGTCCTTTTCTGCCCGTCGCTGTGCGCCGCCGCGGAGGCGAGGCCAGCAGAGCATCGAGCGATTGAGTGGCTGAGTTGAGTGGGCTTTCCACGGCCAGCTTTTCGAAATCGTCGAGGCAATTGAGCACCAAGGCCAGATTCAGAAGTGAGTCCAGCGCGATCAATCCTTGGCGCTCAAATCGCTTCAGCGAACTGAAGGTCACGCCCGAGCGCGCCGCCAACTCATTCTGCGTCAGGTTTAGGTCAAGACGCCGGGCCTTGAACCGCCCTGCAATTCCAGCCTGTACCTCTTGCACCGTCTTGAGATATACAAACAAACTGTTGCCTCTTTGTCTTCATTATACCGCGTAAAAGGCAACATATTAACCATATAATTCAAGAAAAGATTCCCCGTCTACTTGTCGCCGATGAATGCTCTGACGGCGCTCAGAATGGCTGGCGCCACCGAATCAATCTCATTCTCGCGCATCAGGCGTAGGGGCACTCTATCTCCCAGTTCCGGGTTCACGCCCGTCAGCCAGGCCTGCACGACGGCGGGCGAATCGTGCTCGCTCAAGGTGCGCGCTACATGGAAAGCAAACCGCAACCGGCTCTCTGCGTCGCCATAGATCTCGCCGCCGGCGATCCAGCGATCGACGGCGCGAGCGTCCTTGACTCCGCCGATATACGCGGTCAGTTTCCGCCCGACAAACTCAACCAGTTTCTCAACCACTTTTGATGCGGGAAGCCGAAGCGCCTCCCGGTGGGCGAACAGGTCGGGCCTGGAAAGTTCTGGTGTGTCCATGGCGGACCTCCTGATTGAGCTTTCTAGGAATTGCAATAGGCGGCGTATCCTGTCGGGTCCATTACGCCGCTCTTGCCAATTCGATTCGCACCGTGGGTGCAAAACGCCGGGCCGATGCCGAACTGGGGTGCGGCCCCATCGGCGGCTGCGGCAACAACTCGGCCAGCGGCCAAATGGAGATGTTGCCACACAGGGCGCAACTTCCCCCGCTTGAGTTCGAGACTGAGGCGCAACTCTCGCAGTAGACGGCTTCCGTGACTGGAATACTAACGAGGCTGCGCCGCAGACGCAGAATGCTGATCTCACCCATGATTTCCTCCCGGCGCCGAACCTCTCACTAGGCGACCTGCTGGTTGGCGAGGGATTCGAGATCCTCAACCAGTTGCTTCAACGCCGCCAGGCTTGGCAGTTCGGTGACCGAAGCGATTTTGAAGCGCTCCGCCACGGTGAAGAACTGCGTGTCGCCAGCCATCTCGGCCAGTTGGCGCAACCTCTCGAAACCGCGCGCCGCAGCCTGCATTTTCTCGATGGTCTGTTTCTGCCGCTCCGCATTGGGGATGGTCCGCGCGGTGGCGCTGTGCCCGGACCGGCGCAGAATCTCCGCATAGATCGACTCGCCCAGTGTGCTGCGGAAACTCTCGATCTCAGCTGTCAGCTTGTGATCGACAGGGCCGCGCACATCGACGGCTTTGCTATTGGTTGACTGCACGGTCACTCCCGGAGGTAGCGCCCACGCTGGCAATACCGGAATAGTAACCGGTTCACCGCGCTGATTCAGATGCACCCAAGTCTCCTCGAAACGGTAGAGATACCGCCCAAGGCCGAAGCAACTGCACGCACGCTTGAAGGCTTGCGCGTCCGCTGCTGTGACGGCGTTTTCACGGTCGGCCCACTCTTCTCCGGTGCCGGTGTGGCTGCCCAGCCGGGTGATTGTGACGGCAGTCGCAACCAGCACCTTGCTGGTGACAACCACTTTGCCCTTGTCCACGCGGGTCAGCGATGGCACCGTGGAGATGGTGTATTCGCGCGTCCATCCCGACGGCGTGAAGAGTTGGTTGAGACGGTCTGTGTAAGCGCGCGGGTCGGCGAATGGCAGGATTGCGCCAGAGCACCGATCATCCGATGTGCGCATGACACGCCACTTGATCTGTGTCGGATCGAATGGCGTTTCGAGCTGCGCGAAGAGCTTCTCGCGCTCGGCTTCCGTGAACTTTGTTGCGGCCATACCTCACCTCTTTGGGCTGGGAGACTACGTTTTCAGAGCAAATGATTGGGAGTTCTCCAGCGGGTGCTTCCTATGATTCAGGCCATAGATTTTTGTGCCGGTGCCCGCTGCATATTCCGCGCCTGGATCATATTTCCAATTTCCAAAATGGAAATATAGGGCTACAATAGGCATATGCAGGGACAAGACGTTGCGCTTCTTCTCAAACTCGCCATCCAGATTGGTCCGCAGGTGCCCTCGAAGAACCTGGCGGAGAGCCTGTTTATCTCTCCTTCCGAGGTGTCGAAGGCTCTGAAGCGCTGTGCGGATTCAGGCTTGCTCTACGTGTCTAGCGGAGAGAAAAGGGTAAACCGATCTGCGCTCATGGAGTTTCTGGCGCATGGATTAAAGTACGTTTTTCCACCTGCAAAGGGACCTCTCGTTCGAGGAGTCCCTACGGCTGTTGCGGCGGAACCACTCAAGTCGCGCCTACTGGAGGACGGTGAGCCACCCGCAGTTTGGCCATATGCAGCAGGAAAGGTTCGGGGAATGTCGCTTGCCCCGCTCTACAAGGGAGCGCCCAAAGCCGCGTTGCTCGATCCAAAGTTCTATGGTGTTCTCGCGCTCTGCGATGCAATTCGCAGCGGAAGAACGCGGGAACGAAACCTCGCGGTAGAACTTCTCGGAAAGGAGATCAATGCCTGATCCGAATCTGCCTCTACTGGAAGATGCAGTCCGCAAGCTCGCACCTTTTCTGGACGAGATCGTTTTCGTCGGCGGGATTACGCTCGGGCTGTTGATTACCGACGAAGGCGCCGCTCCGATTCGCGGAACAAACGATGTCGATGTAATCGCTGAAATTGTCACGTATGCCGATTACATCGCCTTCTCAGAACGTCTTCGCAAGGCCCACTTCGCGGAGGACGAAGGCGAAAACCCTCTTACATGCCGGTGGCACAATGGCGGTCTGACGTTGGATGTGCTGGCGCTCAATAAAGAAGTGCTCGGGTTCACGAACATCTGGTATGAGCCTGCGCTCAAACATGCGTTTACGGTTACTCTGCCGGGCAGACAATCGATCCGGGTAATCACCGCACCGTTCTTCCTTGGTACAAAGATGGAAGCATTCCGTGGACGAGGCAAGATGGACTTTCAGGCCAGCCACGATCTTGAAGATTTTGTTGCTGTCATCGAGGGACGGGAGACACTGCTTCAGGAGATCGCAGCGTCTCCACAACCGCTTCGGCGGTATCTAGCGGATGCAGCGAAGATGCTGCTTGCCGAATCCAGATTTCTTGACGTTCTTCCTGGATTTGTCCTCGACGACGAGCGAGTTCCACTCATCGAAGGGCGCCTTGCATCCATTGCCGCCAATATTCTCTGAGGCGACCGAAACATGGATTGCTTTTGTCGCAAGCGCATTCCGGCTTGTGCTCAATAAGGCACTTCCTCCTGCGTGATCTCCGGTTCCTCATTGAACTCAGGCTGTGCAAAGCCCTGTCCGCTTACAAAGTGATCTACATTGTCACGATTGCCAGCGGCAGGCGGCGGCGACAAGAGGCTGATCTCTGTGACAACGATTTCGCTGCGATACTTGCGCTGGCCGGTCTCCCGATCATCCCAGGAGCGCGTCCGCAGAGTGCCTTCGATATACAACAGCGATCCCTTGCGAACGTAGTCGCGTAGAATCTCGCCAGTGCGCTGGTAGCCGACCAGGTTGTGCCACTCGGTCCGCTCCTGCCATTCGCCGTGATTGTCTTTGTAGCGTTCGCTGGTGGCAAGCGAGAGATTGACGATTGTGCCCGTACGTAGGATGTGGACCGACGGGTCCTTGCCGGCGCGGCCAAGAAGAATAACCTTGTTGACGCTCTTGCTCATTTTGCTACACTCCTTTTCATTGATCGTGGCCGTAGACAGCGTCGAGCGCCTGTCGCCGGTCGATCTCGACGTACTCGCTGTTGGCATAGCGGTAGAACTTTCCAGTCACCGCGTCGATGTTCAGATAGCGCCGCGTCAAGCGGTGCTTGTAGAGCACGACGTCGCCAGCCTTTCCCATGAACATGAATTCTTCGCAGAATTCAGATGGCATCGCGTTCTCAAGAGGCCGCCAATCGGGTTGGCCCACTTCAATAGCGCACTTCATCGCTCACCACCTTTGCTAGAGACCGGAGCCACGGCGATGTGCGTGTGCTTGCATCCCAGGCAGGCGACCGCACTTGTGATTTTACGAATGGCTTCTTCAAAACGATCCGGCAGATCAAGCACCTCGCCGGCCGCTGTGTAGAAGATCGGCGCAACTGTTCCGCGCAGGGGCTTGTTCTCCGCGCTCCAGAGTTCAACGGCAAGCGTTCCTTGATGGCCGCGGAAGACAGGTGCAGTGGCGATGGCTGGGCGCGCGTGGCTTTCAACGGTCTTCAACCAAAGTCGCGTGATGGCCAGTTCGTAGGTATGGCCGATGCGTAGCACCTCGATCCGCACCAGTTCCGGCGCTATCACAATGGCGTGGCGGCCGTTGCCGGAGATCGAATCGATTTGTTGCAGCCACTGCGCCGGATTCCCGTCCATGTCGAGCCAAGCGCAGTAGCGGCCCATGTCGGCGACTGCGCCGCCGGACTCGACGCCACGCAGCACATACCGCCGAGCCAGATGCTGGTGCTCGATCGAGACGCTAGGCTGGCAGTAGATGCCGCGCTTCTCCAAGGCGCGAAGCGACAGCGACGGCAGCGACATACCGTATCGCGCATAGCGGTTGGCGTTGTTTGCAACGATCTTTGCTGGGTGCTTCATCGGCATCGCCTCCTTAGACCGCGACCTTGCGGCGGATCGGTTGGCCCAACGCTGCACGAATCTCTTCCTTTGTGCATCCGGCCCAGCACTTGTAGAGGCGGGGATTTCTGATCTGAATGGCGAGGTTGTCGCCGGTGCGGTCGTGACCAGCTTGCGAACACGATGGGCAACGTGCCCACCAGTTGCGGCTATCCTTGCGCGTGGCGCGCACGTAGTCGAGAATCCGGAACTCGGTGCTCAATGTGGAAGTGGCTGGCGGAAAATATGGAGGAGCAACGACCGGCCGGTAGGCCTCCGGCAGTGTCATGCCATGGATGAATGTTTTCAGTTCCGCCTCGGTGAGCTTCTTCAGCCCGTCGAGGTAATCGAGTTGCGCCTCCGGCGTGAGGGCGGCCTCGTAGAACCAGTACCGCTGGTTCGTCTTTCGGTGCACTCCGAGCGGGGCCCGGATGGCGTTGCCGT